>Ga0214473_10001333_pt1 | contig 32848 bp, 29 predicted proteins | sample RVTome_7_FD_203509 | JGI IMG/M metagenome (GOLD analysis project Ga0214473, IMG submission 203509) | Soil microbial communities from uranium-contaminated site in the Upper Colorado River Basin, Wyoming, United States - RVT98D197 | ecosystem: Environmental > Terrestrial > Soil > Contaminated >...
CGAGCTGGGGGTCCCGGCCGGCTTCAATATCGGCATCGGTTAGCGCCACCACATAATCCGGTTCCAAACCCTTTTCGTGGATCCACTTACCGGAAGGAGTGAGCCACTTGGCGATGGTCAGATGAAGTCCGGAACCGTCATCAAAGTCAACCGCATCCTGCACGGTTCCCTTGCCAAAACTCTTTTCCCCCACCAGGCGGGCCCCGGCTCGCTCCTCCAGCGCCGCCGCCATAATTTCAGAAGCGGAAGCGGAACCCTCATCGATCAGGATCACCACCGGGGTTCCGGCAAAAGCGTGATCTCCCTTGGTCGGTTGGACCGAAAGGGTGGATCGTCCTCCGTTCGCGTCTTCTTGGATCACCACCGCCCCACTCGTCAAAAACTCGGAGGACAGGTAGACCGCACCGGCAAGATACCCCCCGGGATTGCTGCGCAGGTCCAGAACGATGCCGCGGGCGTTCTTGGATTTTGCCACTACTTCATCCCATTCACCGTTGGTACTCTCCCCAAAGCGGGAGACTTTGAGGTAGTAGATTCCGTTCCCCTTATCTTCCCAACTGACGCTTTTGACCGTGATCTGCGCTCGAGTTATCGAAACTTTGAAGGAAGAAGCGGAACCGCGCTGGAGCGTCAGCCCCACCACCGTCCCCGCCTTCCCGCGGATTTTGTTGACAGCCTCCGTAACCGAAAGGCCGGCCGTTGAGGATCCGTCAATCTCAAGAATTTTGTCTCCCGCCCGGATTCCCTGCGCCTCTGCCGGTGAACCGCTCAGAGGAGCCACGATAATCAGTTGGTCGTTGCGGATTCCCAGCTCAGCCCCCACTCCTTCGTAAACCCCTTCCAAGCTGTCGTTGAATGCGGTGTTTCCGGTTGGATCGAGAAAGGAGGTATAAGGGTCGCCGAGGGCCTTAACCAAGCCGGAGATCGCCCCGTAGAGCAATTTGGTCCCCTCGACCGGGCGAAAGAGGTAATCTGCGTTGATCCGTTCCAGAACATCCCAGAGCGGAGAAAAGTCGATGGAACCGCTCGTAATCCGCTTGTTCTCAATCTTGAGAGAAGGAGGATTAAGCTCGAGGTTGAACTGGTAGCCGGCGAAACCCAACTGCCATCCGCCCAGAAAAACCGCCAGCAGGATTAGGATAAAAGCAAAATTTTTACGGAGAAATATTTTCACAACTTATAAAGGATACCTCAAACGTGGAAGCGTAATCACCTAGGCAACGATTCGGTAAGGAAGAAGCCCCAAATTTCGACCGCGTTTGATTTCCTTGGCGATCGTGCGCTGGTGACGGGCACAAAGTCCCGAACGGGTCCGGGGACGAATCTTACCTCGCTTGGTTAGGAAACGGATCAAAATATCATCCTGCCGGTAATCCGGTTCCATCTTTTTTTCGCAGAAATAGCAACGGGAACGAACCCGAGAACGCGCCACCAGCTGCCGGTGCGCCCGCCGCTCGTTTTGGATGGCGTCCCGGCTAGAACGGGATTTCATCTTCGCTTACCTCCTCGCTACCGGCGCCTTTGGATTTTCCACTATCATCCTTGGCCGGCTCCTTCGCCTTTTCCGATTTTTCCTCATTGGGAAGTTGGATCTCTTCTTCTTTAGGAGCGGGCTGTTCCGGCGTTGTTCCGCTATCTTCTGTGGGTGCTCCCCTCGAATCCAAGAGCACCATATCTTCCATCACGATTTCGGTCCGCTGGCGGGTGACTCCGTCCTTGCCTTCCCAGCTCCGGGTTTGCAATCGCCCCTCGGCGTAAACTTTACGGCCCTTTTTGAGAAATTGGCTGCAAAGTTCGGCGAGCTTTCCCCAGGCCACCAAATTGTGAAACTCAACTTCTTCTTTCTTTTCCCCCTCTTTGCTGGTCCAACTCCGATTTGTCGCCAATCCAAAAGAGGTCACCGCCTTGCCGTCCGGGGTGTAGCGCATTTCCGGATCCCGAGTGAGATTGCCGATTAAGATGACTTTGTTTACTGATCTTGACATTTTGTTTCTTAAAAATGCTAGCTCTGTTTTCCCAGAGCGTCCATTTTATCCTTTATCTCACCCCCTTTGATGATCAACACTCGAATAATACCTTCCTCTCGCTCCAGCTGCTGCCGCAGGTCCCGAACCTTATTCGGGCTGAGCTCCAGCTGAAAGCGGCCAAAACTGGCCTGACTGATTCCTTTGATAGAGTAGGCCAAGCTTTTCATCCCCAAACTTTCGGTCTGGGTTGTCTTCCCTCCCAACCTCTGGACCGAATCCTCAATTTCCCCGATTGTTTTCTTTGATTTATCCGGGGTGAGATCGGGCTTCAGGGCGATCGTTAGTTCATACCTCATGCTTTAGAAATCTTATCACACCTTTTTCACGATTGAACCCTTTTCCGTATCCTCAACCGTGAAACCGGCCTGCTCAATTCGAGCCCGGATCTCGTCGGCCGCGGTCCAGTTGTCCTCCCGGCGCATCTGCTCCCGCTGTTGAACAAGTTCCAGCACTTCTTCCGGAACTTCGATCTCTTCCACCTCGGAAAGCTTCAATCCGAAGACCCGATCCATTTGCAGCAGGGTCTTCATCCGGGCCGCCGTCGGCATTCGCTGGTCTCGGACCAGCTTCCACATCAGCGCCAGAGCCTCCGGGAGGTTGAGATCGTCGCTGATCAGTTCCTCGAACTTGTTTTCGTATTCAGCGCAACCTATTTTTCCCGGCGCATCCCAATTGGAAATTTCGTCGTAGAGTTTCTCGAGAGCAATCGCCGCCGCTTCCAACCCCGCCCAGGTAAAGTTGAGCTCTCCTCGATAGTGGGCCGTCAGACAGAGGTAACGGAAGGCCAACGGATCAAACTCTTTTTGGACTAGCGTATCGAATTCGATATAGTTTCTGAGCGATTTGCTCATCTTTTTTCCTTCCACCGTCAAGAGACCGGAGTGCACCCAATAGTTAACAAACTTCTTTCCGGTCGCTGCCTCACTTTGAGCAATTTCGTTTTCGTGGTGGGGAAACTTTAGGTCCAACGCGCCGCCGTGGATATCCAAGATTTCTCCCAAGTGCATCCCACTCATCACCGAACATTCGATATGCCAGCCGGGTCGGCCCTTTCCCCAAGGGGAAGGCCAGACTGCCCCCACTTCTTCCTCCCCCTCTTCGGTTTTCTTCCAGAGCGCGAAATCAGCCACTTCCTCTTTCTCGTACTTGTCCAACGCCACCCGTGTTCCCGTTTTTGCTTCCTTTAATTTAATTCCGGAAAGTTTTCCGTAACCTTTGAATTTCGAAACGTCGTAGTAAACCGAACCGTCTTTCTCGTATGCGGCGCCTTTCTCGATCAAAATTTGGATCATCTTGATGATCTCCACAATGTGGCCGGTCACCCGCGGAAAAACATCGGGCGGTTCGATATTGAGTTTTTCCAAATCGAGGTAAAAGTGCTCAAGATACTTGTCCGCCAACTCTTTAATTAGAATCCCCTGTTTTCGCGCTTCCTCGATCATGGAATCGTGCACGTCGGTGATGTTGAGCACGTGCCGAACGGTGTAACTGTGATATTCCAGCACCCGCTTCAAAAGATCAAAATTAGTGTAGGTGCGGGCGTGGCCTAGGTGGGAAGGGCCGTAAACGGTTGGACCACAGGTGTACATCGTCACCCGATTCGGGTTCTGAGGCTCGAAAACCTCTTTTTTGCGGGTCAGGGAGTTAAAGATCTTCAAAGATTCTGTCATTAATAAGATGGTAGCAATTCTCGCAACATCCCGTATACACTAGACCTATAACGTGATAAAATAAATTAACCTTAGAGAAAGGAGGGTAAGGAGATGGGCAATCGAGAAATGCCCCCGGTGGCGGATTTCGTCAAGATCGAACCGCTCACCCCAGAGATGGTTCTGGAAATCGGTTGGCTCCCCCAATGCGAAGGCATCAGTGGGAAGCACTGCGGCAGCGAGCCCAGCTTCACGATCGATGGCAACTTCTACTGCGTTACCCACAAGATGGTGATTGTGGAGCGGTGGGAGGTGATGATCGAGGAGTGGGTCAAGCGGCCGGCGCGAGCGCAGGACTCCGATCTGGAGCTCTTGGAGCTCATCCGCGATGAGCTCAAACCTCCGGTGATCGAGGTCTATCCGCGCGTGAACGTGGCGAAGGTGATTAAGGATCTCTCCCTCTCCAATGACTCGGCAGGCCGCAACTTGGCCGCTTGGTACCTCTGGGAGATGGGGATCTTTGACATCCACGATCGAGTCGGGTTCTTCAACTAGCAGTCGTGACCATCCACGACTGCTTCTTTTTCGTGTAACGAAAAAACTAGATCGCCGTAGGCGACCGTCCTTTTCTCAAAGCACCAAAACGGAGGCGATTGCGAGGTAGATCAATACGCTTAAAGTATCCTGCACAATGGTGACCAAGGGATCAACCCCCACGGCAGGATCTTTGCCCAACTTGTGAAACGCATAAGTGAAGAAAAGGGCGATGCCGGTGGAGATCGTGATCCCGATAAACATCGCCAACCCGACCGTTTCCGACACAGCTAAAGAGCCAAACATCAACAAAGAGAAAAGAAAGATCAACCCTCCCAAAACCGCTCCTAAAAGCAGCCCGACCAACATCTCTTTGATGACATAGCGGCCGAGGGATACTTTTTCCAGAGACAATCCCCGCACGAAAAGCGTTACCGTTTGGGTCCCGACGGCGTCGTTCATATAGGCAATTACCGGAATAAAGAAAGCCAGCGCAATCACTTGGTCGAGAAGCGGCTCAAACCGGCTCACAATTACGGTCGTCAACATTCCGCCCACCAACCCGATTAAAAGCCAAGGAATCCGCAAACGAAATAGTGTCAAAGCCCGGGCTTTAAAGATATCAACCACTTTTTCATCCTTAAGAATTCCCGCCCTCGTCAGAAGCTTTTCGGTGTGGGATTCGTGAAGAATATTCAACAATTCCTCAGCATCAACGGTACCCAGAAATTTTCCGGTTTCGGTTTGGGTCACCGGAACGGTATCTAAATCATGCCGGATCGCCAAAATCGCAACTTTCTCCTCGTGGGTGTGCGAACCCACAGAGGGATAGTCCTTATTAAAAATTTCAGAAATCTTATTTGTGTCTGGGGACTCTAGCAAATTTCGGGTGGAAAGAACCCCCAAGTACTTCCGTTCCCGATCGTTATTTACGACAAAAATGTGATGGGAGGATTCCCATTTTTCCGCCCGCACTCCCCGCAAAACATCGCCAACGGTTTGATGGGGATAAACCACCGGGACCTTCGTAATAATATGGTCGAGCGCCGTGTCTTTTATTTTTTCCATAGGGCTGTCCTAGGGATGTCCTTCACTTCGTTCAGGTTGCACTAATTACTCGCTCACGCTGCGTCATTAGAAATCTTGCCTGCCTTCGAGAGCTTTAGTTAAAGTCAGCGCATCGGCATACTCCAAATCCCCGCCGGTCGGAATTCCGCTCGCCAAGCGGGTAATCCTCGGCTTCTCAATATCAACTGTGAACCGTCCACTAATAACTTTCTTAAGATACATCGCAGTGGCTTCTCCCTCCAGCGAAGGATTAAGCGCCAGAATCACTTCGTGAATCGGTTCATTTCTTAATCGGTTAATAAGCTCGTCTATTTTAAGATTTTCCGGCCCGACGTGCTCCAACGGAGAAATCACTCCGTGAAGAACGTGATAAACCCCGGGATACTTGCCGGTCTTTTCAAAAGAAATCAGATCCAACGGATCTTCGACAACGCAGATCATGGATGGATTACGCTTCTCATCGGCGCAGACCGAGCAGAGGGGAGATTCGGAACCACTCGCTTCGCACACGTTGTAACAACGGGAGCACAACTGGGTTTCTTTCCCCACCGCCAGAACCGAATTTCCGAGCGCTTGCCGCTCGCCCTCCGGGACCCGAAGCAGGTAAAATCCCAACCGGGCGGCCGATTTAGGTCCGATTCCGGGCAAACGCTCCAGAGCTTCGATCAGATTTTCGATCGCCTTTGGTAGTTTCATGCGGTTCTTAGCGTTTCTTCTCCATTTCTTTCAACTCCACTTTTATCTTTATCCCCTTGCCGTAGACCCCCTGAACGGCGGTTTCCAGAATTTTCCGATTCCGCGGGTCTTCCAGCCGTTCCTTGTGGAAGGGGTAAAAAGCGCTGATTGTCAAATTCTTTCCCTTCAGCTCCCCGGTGGCGGAACGCAGAAAGGCCTCCACCGAATGGTTAAGAGGCTTGACCGCCATCATTAACGCCGACCACTGGTCGTCCGGTTTGCCAATTGGCCGGTCAACTGGTTTATTGACCACTGCTACTGGCGGGGGTTGGCTGATCGATTGATTAGTTTCACGATTCTCCGAGTCCTCTTGCCCCCTGTCACTGCCTTTACTGTCTTCACTGACTTTGTTCTCGTTACTTGCCACCTCCACTACCGCCACCTCCAACGGCAGGCTGGGAATCACCGCCTGGGAGAGGTAATCGTAAGCTTGGGTAAATTTGTTAATCATTTCTTCCAGTTTTTGTTCGCTGATGGACTGGGCCTGCTGGGACATCACCTTGTATTGCTCGGCCGGCACCTCCACCAGCTCGTCCCCCACCCCGACTTTAATCAGAAGCAGGTCCCGGAGGTACTCCAGAATCTTCTCGCCCAAGTCATCCATCGCCACCCCCTGGGAAGAGAGATCATTGATGAAAACCAACGCCGGTGAGGCCTGACCGGCAATGAGACTATCGAAGAAACCTCCCAGATCCGCCAGCTTTGAAAATCCGATCAGATCTTCAATCTTTGCCCCGCCGGTCAGAACCTGCTCCAGCAGAGTTTCCGCATCTCGGAAACCGCCTCCCGCTGCCTTGGCGATCTGTTCCAAATCCTCGTCGTTGATCTTTGCCTTTTCTCTCTTCACAATCTCCTTGAGCTTCTCCACAATCAAAGCGACCGGGGCCCGTTCAAAAGTAAACCGCTGGCAACGGGAGCGAATCGTTTCCAAAAGCCGGTGGGGTTCAGTCGTTGCCAGAATAAAAATCGCGTGGGCCGGCGGCTCCTCCAGAGTCTTGAGAAGGGCGTTGGAGGCGTCCGCTGTCAACATGTGGGCTTCGTCGATGATGTAAACCTTGTACCGGCCGACGGAAGGGGCCAAGCGCACTTTTTCCCGGAGAGAACGGATATCTTCAATTCCCCGATTGGAAGCGGCGTCGATCTCGATCAGGTCCAGGTAACGACCTTCTTCGACCTGTTTGCAAACTCGGCAGGTTCCATCCGGTTCCCCGGCTTTGGAGTGTTCGCAGTTGATGGCTTTGGCTAGGATACGAGCGGTTGTGGTCTTGCCGGTGCCGCGCGGGCCAGCGAAGAGATAAGCGTGGGCGATCTTGCCATCTTTAACCTGACTTTGAAGGGTATTCTTAACAGTTTCTAATCCAACCAGCTCGGAAAACTTTTGGGGACGATAGGTGCGGTAAAGCATCAATTGATATTAAGATACAACGATATAAGGATACAAGGAGCAAAGTAAAAAATTTCTTTATTACTTAGTATAGTATACTATGTTAGTCTAGAGGGGAAACCGGTGTTAGCGATAATTGTTAGCACTGTTAATTCTTTTGTTAATCTTTCTCCAGCCAATCCTGAACTCGGGGGGTCGCCTCTTCGATCGCTTGTTCAATCAACTTAAGTTCCTGGGACGTTGGTTTCTCGACTACGAATTCGTTGGCGGTTTTTTCATCCGTCGGCTTGCCGACCCCGATCCGCAGCCGCCAAAATTCCTGCGTTCCCAGCTCGTCAATGACGCTCTGCACTCCCTTGTGGCCGGCGGAAGAACGGTTGAATTGGAGCTTCCACTGACCAGGCTCGAGATCCAAATCGTCGTGAACCACCAACAGATCTTTTAGGTCCTTGACAACGGATTTGCCAACCAATTCGCGGATCTCTTTTCCGGATTCGTTCATGAAGATGTTGGTATTGTGCAGCTTAACTTGCCCAACATTGTGGCGCTTGATGACATCAACCGCCCAATGTCCTGCATTATGACGGGTTTTTTGGTAGCGGGTTCCGGGATTTCCCAAACCGACGATGAGTTTCATATCCAAGAATACGATAACAGAATAAAAAGAGAGCGCGGGGGAAGTCGCGCTCAGTTGTCGATAGTTGCTCAGCCGTGCCCGTAGATGACCGCAAAGACCTGGGCGGCGGTTTCTCCCAGGGAGCGGAGGCTGCGAAGATAGCGCTCGAGCCGCCGCATTTCGCCATAGACCCGCACGTCGAGGCGGTTCTCGGCGCCATCTACTGCTTTCATGAAGACCTCGTTCCTCATCCCAACCAGCGTGATCACTTCCGGGTTCACGAACGGGTACTTGCTAACCGCCAGGAAAAGGTCGTCCAGAACGAGGAAGTCGGTCAGAACCTTAGGATCCCAGCCATTAACCAGAACTCGACGCAACCGCGCTCGATAGAGCCCCGATCTCAAGAGCCGTTCCGCCGCCCCGCGGAGAGACTCGACCTCCTGCTCGGACAAAACAAGGGTGCCATTCTGCCTCTCGGCCACTTTGCACCTCTCTCTGCAACCGCTCTTCCCCAGAGCTTGGTGGCTCAAATTGTTATCCGGTGAGAACAGATTCCGGACAACCACGTTAGCCAACAGTGCAGGTTGGTTGAATTATATCGCGCTAATAGGGAATTTCAATAACTAGTCTTCATGAACGCCGAGGATGTTTTTGGCGCCGTGGACGATGAGGGCGTTGATCTGCTCCTCCAGGGTCACGCCATTCTTCTTGGCCAGCTTTTTGGCCTCCGGCTTGCAGATCAAAACCTCGCCCAAAAGCATTCCGTCCTCCGTCTTATCGTAATAAGGAAACGAAAGCACCGCCGGGGTGTAGGGCTTACCGCGCATCTCTTGATTAATTTTTTGAATCTTCTTCGGGGAAACAAACGAAACAGAGAATTTAACTTCCATTTTTGTTAATATAGTATACTATACTAAAGTTTAGGCGCCGAGGATTTCCCTTACGATTCGGCTCACAACCGACCCGTCGGCCTGGCCTTGAACTTTCGGCATCAGAGCCGCCATCACTTTGCCCATATCGGTAATGCCGGCCGCCCCGGATTCCTGGATCGCTACCCGCGCTAGCTCCTTAATCTGATCCTCGCCCATCTGCGCGGGGAGGTACCCTCGAATCATCTCCAGCTCGTTCCGCTCTTTGCCGACCAGGTCATCCCGTCCACCCTTTTGGTAGGCGTCAATCGACTCCACCCGCTGTTTGGCCTGTTTCTGCAAAACCGCCACCAGTTCCTCATCGGTCAAAACCGCATCCTTGCCTTTGGCGATCTCGGCGTTATGAATCTCCGCCAAGAGATAGCGCATCGAAAGCGCCTTGGCGGTGTCGCCGGACTTGAGCGCTTCGGTCAGATCCGCCTTCATTTGATCCAGCATTCCCATCACTCCATTTCCTCCTTCTCGTGCTCAATCATTTTTTGCTTTTGTGAGCGCTTGCGCTTCTTGATCTCGGACGGTTTCTCATAGAATTCGCGGCGGCGCATTTCCAGCATAATTCCCTCTTTCAGAACCTCACGATTAAAACGCCGCAGCGCCTCTTCCAACGATTCCCCCGGTTTTAGTGTGACTTTAGCCATTCGTTAAACAAAACACCTCCTTAGACGTGCCGAACTTCCGTCGGCGACTTCCAACCTCCAATTAAATGAATGTGCAGGTGATCCACGGTCTGACCGGCACCGGGACCGGCGTTGGTGACCAGCTTGTATCCCTCCAAAACCCCGGCCTCTTCCGCCAACCTGTGCGAGAGGGCAAACACCCGCCCCAGAACATCGGCTCGCCGCTCCAGGTCCCCGCCCTGAATCTCCAGGTGCTCCTTCGGAACGATCAGCAGGTGAACGGGGGCCGAGGGATGGATATCCTTAAAAACGGCGAAGACCTCGTCCTCATGCACAAACTCCGCCGGAATCTCCTTACGGACAATTTTGCAAAAGATGCAATCCAACTCTTTTTTCATTGTTTCCTCGCTCTTTTTAAGCATACTTCTCCTTTATTTTATCAGCTAGCTTTTCCACCGGCACCACTTCGGCTTTTCCATCCGAACGGCTCGACACTTCCACCCCACCCGCTTCCAAACTCTTCTTGGAAACGAGAACTCGCACCGGAATCCCAATCAAATCAGCATCGGTAAGCTTGACCCCGGCCGGCTCATCGCGGTCATCATAGAGAGTTTCCAAACCGGATTTTTCCATCGCTCCATAGAGTGTTTCGGCGATGTTTTCTCCCCCTGCCAACGAAACGAGATGAACATCAAAGGGGGTAAGCTCCTTCGGCCAGATGATCCCGCGCTCATCGTGGCCGGCTTTGCTTTCGATCGCCGCCGCCATAATCCGCGCCAGGCCGATCCCATAGCAGCCCATCACCAGCGGGTGGCGGGAGCCGTCAGGACCCACGAAGTAAGCCTGCATTTTCTCGCTGTAGGTGGTACCCAGCTTAAAGATGTGGGCCATCTCGATTGCCGCGGTGGTAAAGATCGCTTGACCGCAATTTGGACAACTTTTTAGTTCACCTGACTTCTGCAGGTTGGAGGCAAAGTCGCAGTGCTCGCAATAGACGGCTCGGTCCTCTCCCGCGGTCGCCGGCAGCATAAACTCGTGCGATTCGGAACCGCCGATCGTCCCCGAGTGCGCCGAAACGACCAAAACCTTGAGCCCGCAGCGGGAAAAAATCCGCTCGTAGGCCTTGATAACTTCCCGGTAGTAACGGTCGATGTCTTCTTCGTCGGCGTGGAACGAATAGAGGTCTTTCATCAGGAACTCGCGAGTCCGGAGAACTCCCCCGGTCGGCCGCATCTCGTTGCGGAATTTGTTCTGGATCTGGAAGACCGCCAGCGGCAGGTCCTTATACGAAGAAATAAATCGGCGGGCTAGGTCGGTCACGATCTCTTCGTGGGTGGGGCCCAGCGCCAGCTCACGGTCCCGGCGGTCCTTGAATTTGAATAGAGGCGGATCGATTTCCCCCGGACCATCCCAGCGGCCGGATTCCAGCCACTGCTCCTTTTTCTGGAGTGTGGGCATCAAAATCTCCTGTCCGCCGATCCCTTCCATTTCCTCCCGAATCACCTCTTCGATCTTGCGCATCACCCGCCAACCCAGGGGAAGAAAGGTGTAGACGCCGGCCATCAGCGGGTCGATGTAGCCGGCCTTCAACAAAAGCCGATGGGAAAGCGCTTCCGCTTCCTTCGGAACCTCCCGCAGGCTTCTCCCGATAAACTTTGAATATCTCATCAGAAAAAGGTTACCATAATGGGGTGGGAAAGGACGGTTTGAAGAGAATCAAACCTAGCATTTTCGTTCCTCAAATGAGGAAAATTATCATTGTGGGAGCAGCTGTTCTGACTGCCCTAACCGCCTATCTCTTTTATTTCCAAACCACCCACACCTCCCTCCTAGAACTCCTAAACCTCTTCAATCCGCCTTCGAGTGAACCACAAGGCCTGATCCCCCAGGAACAACTGGATCGCGTTGAACAGGAGATCACCGTTAACGGCCTCAGAAGAACCCTGAAGATCCCGGCGGGATACCGGATTGAGGTTTTCGCCGAAGGCTTCACCCGCCCGCGGCTACTGGCCTTCGATCCGGGAAGCGGTGATCTCTACGTCACCGAAACCGGCACCGGTAAGGTTTGGAACGTTACTAAACGGGAGGTGGTTGTCGAGGGGATCAAAAACGTCCACGGCATCTCCTTCTCCGAGGGTGATCTCTACCTCGCCTCCACCACCAGCGTTTTCCGCTACCGGAACGGAAATCTGGAGACCATGGTCGACGACCTCCCCAGCGGCGGTCACTACACCGCCACGATCGCCTTCGGCCCTGATGGCAAGCTGTATGTTTCGCGAGGATCCTCCTGCAACGCCTGTGAGAACGAAGTTCGCCGGGCGGCCATCCTGCGGTTTGATAGGGACGGGCAGAACGAGGAGATTTTCGCTTCAGGATTGAGGAATGACGTCGGGATGGCGTTCCATCCCAAAACCGGCCAGCTCTGGACCACCGAGAACGGCCGCGATCATCTCGGCGACAACCTGCCTCCTGAGGAAATCAACATCATCGAGGAAGGAAAGAACTACGGTTGGCCCTACTGCTACAGCCGGAATGTTCCCGATCCGGATTTCGGGAGCGCTGCGGTCTGCGCCGACAAAGAACCTCCCTATATTGAGATGCAGGCCCATTCCGCTCCGCTCGGGATGCGCTTCGACCAGGGTGCCAAGAATCTCTATGTTGCCTTCCACGGTTCCTGGAACCGGAGCGCCCCAACCGGGTACAAGGTGGTTCGGATCTCCGACCCAACCGGTGAGCCAAAAATCACCGATTACATCAGCGGTTGGTTGGTGGGTACAAAAGCTTGGGGCCGACCGGTGGACGTTATCTTTGACAAAGACGGGAACGTGTTCATCTCCGACGATTCCGCCGGCGTTATCTATCGCCTCTCTAGGACAAACTAATCAAACCCTTCGGGTTTGCAGAACTTCAAAACCGTGATACCATTCTTACCAATTCTATGTCTAGTAAGCCCAGAAAATTTCTAGAGGGAAACTATTATCATGTATTCAACCGGGGTGTAGAGAAACGGACCATATTTCAATCCAAGAGAGATTATCAACGATTTCTGTCTACACTGATTTACTACGTTTATAAACAGTCCATACCTTTTGTAATAAATGAGCGCTCTTCCCCGATCTCTGCAAACCCGAAGGGTTTGCTGGAAAGAGTTAAAATCGTCGCCTATTGCTTGATGCCAAACCATTACCACTTACTACTAAAACAAGTTGGCGGAGGGGGAATCAGCCAGTTTACTTCAGATATTCAAAATAGCCACACCAAATACTTCAACAAAAAATATGATCGATCCGGAGTCCTCTTTCAAGGAACATTCAAATCTAAAGAAATTGAAGACGAGCGTTCTCTGTTGCAGCTCACTCGCTATATTCACTTGAACCCCATTGCTTCTGCCAAATCAAACCCGAAGGGTTTGATGGGAAAACCGCAAGAATGGTTTTACAGCTCATACCCGGAATGGATAAATCTCAAGAATCCCCACACAGTGGATGGTAAAGAACTTGAAAGATGGCTATCACTTGCGGGCGGGTCCCGGAAATATCGAGAATTTACGGAATCTAAGATAGGCAGGAATTCGGAAATAGAACTTGGCCTTGGTCTAGGATAATCAAACCCTTCGGGTTTGCATAAATTCAGTTGATTACCCAGTAGCTGACTTTGAGATCGGTTTCGAGCGGTTCGCGGAGTTTTATTTCAAATCCCTCGCCTTCTTTGATAGTTACTCCCAGCGGTAGCGGTTCTTCCGGAGTGACAAACACTTTCGAATCAGGCGTAATTTCCAAATACTCCACCAAAAAGACCGTTTCCCCGGCCGGAATCGTTCCCACCCCGACCGCCGGCGAAGAGACTTTCACTTTTCCGGCCTCAATCTCGTCGGTCTTGATGAATTTCGCCGTTAGATTGTCGATGAACGCCTGGGCAATCTCGGCCGTCTTGGCGGTGATTCTCTCAAATACTGCCTCGATGGTGACGGCTAGCTTTTGGAAAATTCCCTCCTCGGCCTCGATCTGGGGAGGAATAATCTTTTGAGTGATCGGCTCCGGTTCAGAGGGCGTCTCTTCAACCGATGACGGTTCAGTTTCTCCCACCGGCGGTTCCTCAGCGGGAGGAGTTTCCACGGTTTCCGCCGCATCTCCTTCGGTATCAACCACTACCCCCGGATCGGCCCAAGAAACGGCTAAGAAAGCGTCGATCTTCCCAACTCCGGACTCCGGGCTCCAGTCTTCCAGCGCTTTCGCCACCGCGAAGCCGGGTTGGGTGAGCTTGGTTGCCATTCCGGGGTAGGTGCCGGAGGAAGTGAGGAGATCGCCGGCTTGAATTGGATTGGAATCGGGAGCGATCTTGACCGGAACTCTTCCCGATAGCCCCACCAATCGGCGATCTTCCCGGGGGATTCCCAGCTCCAACCCTGCTCGGGTCGAGATGATCCCGATCATCCGCCGGTCGGCAAATCCTCCGGGTTTAGCGACCTTGGGAACTCCGGCATCGTCTTTGATGCCGGCGATGGCGACGACGTCCCCCGCTTCGATCGAGCTGTCGGCGGTCGGATACCACTCCGCCAAGTCCGCTCCGAAGACGATCGCTTCCAAGCGGACGTTCTGGGTTGAACCGGTGGAGTTGTAGAGCCGGACGGTGTCGTCGTCGGGCTGGACGACTTTGTAACCGTTGTGGTATTCCAGGGTGACGTTCTCCAGTTCGGGAATGGCGCTGGTATCGGTCGTCGTCAGAATTACCCGGTATTGAAGGTAGCTGTTGGGGGTGGAAGGGATCGCCAGCCCCGTGGAGGCCGTCATCAGCTTCTCGGCCCGAACGTTGTCGAGATAGATGGTGTTGGCAGCAGTAGTGAGATTGGTGATTCTGAGAGCGTTGATGTCATTTCGATCCGCCGCTGAGATGTCGCTCAGGTCCCAGTAGACCTTCTGCCAGGTGTCGGCGGCGTCGATGGTAATATTCTCGGTCGAGTCGATACCCCCACCGTCACTAATCCTGAATTCAAGGACAGTTCCGGTCTGACTTGCTCGAACCCACAGCGTGATGTAATCATAGCTTGAGGCATCCAGAGAGACGGTGTTTGCTTCCGCGTACTGCCCGCTGGCGGGATAGGCGCTGGCGTCGCCACCGTCGTAGAGGTCGGTCCTTTCTTGCGAAGAAAGCACCTTCTTCCAAAAGCCAGTTTCGTCAATGGCCGCGTCCAGGAACTGGCCACCTGCGACCGCCCCGAGGTTGAAGACGGCGGTGGTGTCGGCAGGTGTTTGACCGGCGGTAACCGTTCCGGAGTTGGGGGTGCCGTTGTTGACCTCAATGTTGATGGTGGCGCCGGGATTGTCGTACCAAGCAACAACGTTGTACCAAACTCCGGTGGTAGGCTGACCGAAATTGTTGGCTGCCACAAAAGCGATTACAGTTCCCCCACTGTTGTAGATGACGAATGAGAAACGGATCGTTCCTCCAGTATTGTTGACGTAGAGTATGTACTCGGCGTGGGTTGCATCGCTGTACTTGGCGGCAACAAATCGGTTGGTACCGGCTCCCGGGAGAGAGGTGAATTTTATCCAAGTTGATAGTGAGAAGCTGATCGCCCCGGTGGAGAGAGCGGCGTCATCGGCGTGGGAGAGATATTCGCTGTTGGCGGCGGCGGGGTTGGCGGCGTTTCCCTTGATACCGGTGGTGGACGGAGTGGTGGCGTTGTCGGTCAGGGTCTCGGAACCGAAGGAATCGGCCCGGCTGACCGCTCCCGCTCCGGTGCTGGCCTCGTTCATCGTCCAATAGGAGACTAGGCTGGTGGTGAGAGTACCGGCAACGTCCTCCTCGAAACCGGTGGTGGTGAGCTTAAGGTTGTTCCCGGCGGTGGGTTCATCCTCGTCCTCGAAGTTGTCGACGTTCCGGGCGATCCCGGTATCGTTGACGTTGAGGCTCGAGCTGAGCCAGTTCGAGGCGGTGTCGGCGTCCTCGAGCATCGTGAAGTTCGTCCCATCGGTGAACGGCTTCCAGTCCTCCCAGGTGCCGTCGGTCGGATCGGTCGAGTTCCCGGAGCGGGTCTGGAACTCGACGTTGGTGTTGGCGGGGAGATTCGACTCCCAGCGAAGGAGATCCAACCCGACGGCGTTGGCGGTCGGGATCGCGGCGGAGTGGTAAAGGCCGTAGGGGAAGATGCCGGACTGGGTTTCCGTCGCTCCGGGATTAGTGGTACCGGTGCGGGAATCGGTGTAGAAGATCGCAACCCTGCCTGCTCCGCCCGCACCCCCAGCTCCACCGCCCAAAGCACCCCCAGCTCCACCCGAAGCCGTTACAAGCGAAGATCCTAGGGCCATAGTTTTACCCATCAATTTAGTACTCCCGCCCGAACCCCCACCCCCATCTCCTGCGGTATTAGCATCGGCTGAACCAGCGTTACCATTTGAGTTTATTCCCCCAGTGACTGTTATAGAGTTGGCCATGATTAAAATGATCCCGCCTCCATCTGCCCCTGCTGACCCACCCGCAACCACGGCTTGTTGTCCTCCCCCGCCCCCTCCGGACCCAAGATAGAGGTCAGTTAATCCTGCATCCCCGTAACTCGGCCCCCCGATTCCACCGCTTCCGGCTCCGTCAGAGGAATCTCCTCCAGTTGTACCGGCTGCGCCATAACCTCCACCTCCCCCACCGGCGGCAACACCACCACTGTTATTATGATCATCTCCACCACCTCCACCACCTTCCGCCTTGGAAGTTCTGGCTTCCACACCGGTTCCGCTAGTTGATTCTCCCTGGGTACCAAACGAATCGTTGAGACCTCCGCCACCCCCACCGTTTCCGCCTGCACCTAAACGATAACCCTTACCATTAGTGTTAAAGGTTCCGGTACCGTTCAAAGTGACCGATCCATTAGCCATGAAGGCAAGTACACCGCCTTTCGTGCCATCCCAATCGCTCGGGGTAACGTTTACGCCAGTGTTGACTGTTACACTAGTGTACTGCGAAACCCTTTGGAGCATCACGCGCTGATTAGAAACTGCCGTACCGATGTTGGCGTCGCTGCTGCCGCTATCACCATAATAGTTAACTTTGTTAGTTTTAAAAGTTACGGTGGGGGAAGAAACGGATTGGATCTCTAAAATTTCGTAATTGCCCACATTGGTGTACGCTGTGGACGTTCCCTGCAAACTAATTAACAAAACTTTATCGTTGGCGACCAGACACCCCGAAGAGATGCTAGGGGTAATAGTTGCTGTATTCGCCGTCAGGGCGGTCACCGAGTAGTTCACCGCATCTCCCCCGTCGGCGCAGACCCGTCCGGCGATCTTGTTGGTGGTGTTGATATTGATGCTGGAATCAAACGTTACGGCCCCATCGCTCCCGTTGCCCATATCGACATTCCCGCTGATGCGGATGGAGCTGCCGCCGACCTCCCCCACTGTTTCGGTACGGGTAAAACCCGGCCGGACGCCGTAGGTGTTGGCGTTACCGGAGTTGTAAAGATCAATTATCTCCTGGGAGGAGAGGATCTTTTTCCAAAAACCGACCTCATCGATCGCTCCGTCCATTGGGAGGGTGGTGGTGAGGTACGCGCCAATTTCGAATTTTCCGGTGCTGTCACTAATACTCCCCGCCCCGTAACTAGCGGAGTTGGCCGTCCCGTTGTTAACTTTTATGTTCGCGGTGTCGGCGGTGGCATCGTGCCATCCAACAAGGTGATACCAAACTCCGGTTGACGGAGAACCGAAATTGTTCGCCACGGCGGTTGCCAATGCCACACCTCCACTGGTGTTCCAGAGACCAAAATAGAATCTATCCGCGGCCTGGTTGTAGTAGAGGAACCATTCGCACAGGCCGGCGCCGCCACCATCACATTTGGAAGCAACCATCTGGGAGGTCGTTTTGGTGGTCAGTTTGACCCAGGCCGAAACAGTAAAGTCGATGTTTCCGGTTGACAGACTGACATTATCTGCAATCGATAGGTATTCGGTATTCGCAGTGGTGAAGTTGCCGGCATTTCCCTTAATACCGTCCGTCGAGGGGGTCGTATTGTTGTCGGTGAGAGTATTGGTTCCAAAGGCATCGGCGCGATCGACTTGGGACGTGCCGGCAGAGGTCTCATTCAACGGCCAGTAGGAGATTAGGTTTTTCTCCAACGTGCTGTTGGTATCAATGAAGAAACCTGTTTCTCCGGCGTCGTCGAACTCATTCTGCAGATCCTGGCTGATGGTGGTTGTAAAGTTCTCGATCGTCCGCCATTGGCCGAGGAGGGAGTCGTAGTACCAGGCGGTGAGGGAGAGGTCGTTGGTCGACTGATTGTGGGCGATCTCGACGTAGCCGGCGTTAGCGAGGGCGGCATCGGTCGCGGTGTATTTCGTCATATCCGTCGCCAATCTCGCAAACGCTCCGTTGGCGTAGACGAAGAGCTTGTCGTTGTCGGAGTCGTAGTAGACCGTGCCTTCGGTGGTCGATCCCGAGGAGGTAATCGGCGTGAGGAGGAGCTCGCCGCCTTTCACGGTCAGATCCCCTTCCACCTGGACGTTACCCCCGGTGAAGGTCAGGGCGGTGTCGGTGGAGGAGAAGATATTGTTCCCGGTGACAGTCAGGTTGCCGGTAGCGGCGAGATCACCAGTGACGGTGACGGTCCCGTTAGTGAGGTTGTCAATCGTCTCCCCATTGGCAAGGCGGATGTCGGCCGTGCCGATCATTCCCCCGATGTCCAAACCATAGTCCATTGTGCCGGCGGTCTGGAAGCCGATCGCGGTGGCGGAGGCCCCTCCGTCCAGCAGGGTGATCAACACTCCGGTCTGGTCGCCGGCGGCCGAATCGGGGACGGTGATGTTGGCGGAGAAATCCAGGTCGATTCCGGTGAAGGCTCCGGTCTGGGTGATCGCCTGGGCGGCGCTCTGGCCGTAGTTAAAAAGGGAACCAGAGGTGAAGGTCTGGTTTCCGCCCGAAACTTGAGAGAAGAGCGAGAGCGGGTAGTTGAAGAGGAAGTTATCGTCGTAGCCGGCGAACTTTCCCGGGTCGCCGGCGGCGTTCCATTGGAGGACGGCGTTGAAATCTCCGGTGCCGGTTTCGAAAGCGAGGGAGGAGGTTTCGGCGTTGGCGGTCAAGTTGTCTTGATTGACCGTCCAGGAATTAGCGTTTGTTCCTGAGCCGGTGATCGTGCCGGCGATGAAGTTGGCATCAATGGTATCGAAGTAACCGGTGTCCCAGCGAAGGGCGGCGGATCCGATGTCCCAGGCGGCGGAGGGGAGGATATCGGAGGAGACCACCCCGGTGAAGGTGATCGTGTCGGCGGCGGTGTCGCCGAGGGTGACGTCGCCGTTGGCAATCGTCAGGCCGGAGACCATCAGGTCTCCCAGGATATCAACGTCATCGGAGAAGGTGACGCTGCCGGTGGAGTTGAGGATCGTTCCTTGGAGATCCAAAGTGGTTCCCCCGTTAAAGGTCAGCGTCCCGGCGATGAAGGAATCGTTGGTGTCGGAGCGGAGGAATTGGAGAGAATCGAGGAAATCGAGGGTGTCGGCGTTGGCGGCGCTGATCGACAGAGTCGATTCATCGATCTCGGCGGTGGTGAGACAGTTGGCGCAGGTGCCGATCTCATTGCCGAGATCAAGGTAGTAGCTTCCCGCCTGCCCTCCCAATGTATCGGCATCTCCTCCGGTGGCGAGCCCCCCGCCCCCTCCCGTTCCTGTCACCCCGGTGGTAGTACCGGTGACGGTCAGATTCTCGACGTTCAAGGAGGTGACACTGATAGTGCCAGAATTGACGCTATTAAAGGAAGCATCGCCGGTGGGCGAGATAAAGTAATCATCGCCATTTCCAAAGAAAACCGTCCCTAAGAAGCGGGCGGTGTTGAAGAGGGCATCCTGGGATACTTTGAGAAAATCGGTTAGAAACGGAAATTTGGACTTTAACCACGCGACTCTATCGTTTTCTACAACATACTCTAGCGCGTCATTCACATCGACAATCGGGTTGTCGATATCAGGAACGAAAGCGCGCTTGACCCGTTCCCTGGTAAGGTCGGGAACCGAGTTCCAGACAAACCAAGAAACCAGGATTGCCAATCCCAAAATAAAGACCCGCGTTGCTGCCAGCCTCGTCCGCGAGGGAAGTTGGTAGTGTTCGAGCTGGCGAACTTTAATCTTCTCGTAGGACCTTGGAGCCGGCTCGGCGACTTTTATCTCCTCGGCTTTCCGCCGGCCATCGGACTGGCGGCGCAAAATATCTTCCAGTTGCCTAAAACTAAAGCGCCGATCGCCACCGGGAGTGCGGGACGGGGTCACCAACCTTTGCTCTTCCCACAACCGTAGGGTTGAAGGATGCACCCCCAAAAACTGGGCCGCTTCGGAAATAGTGTAAGAGCGCTCTTCCGGCGGAACTCCACCGCCGTTCTCTTTCAAGCGACCGTCGTTCTTGCGGCTTAAGAGATCTTGCAGATCAGCAAGGCGATAACGACGGTCGCCCCCCGGAGTACGATCCGGAGAAATTAAACCCTGGCTTTCCCAGAGACGAAGGGTAGAAGGATGAATGCCCAAAATGCGGGCCGCTTCAGAGATAGGATAAAGATTATCAGTTGAGCCGGGCAGGCTGCTATTCATTTGGACAGGTCACCTTAATCTGCCTTAGCTAAGGCAATTTAAAGGTTTACTTAATCTGAGTGTAAGATTACCAGTTTCCGGAGGTAGATGTCAACAAACTGAGTGGGATTGCTAGGTCGCCGAAGGACGTGACTGGCGTCGCTAGCTATCTTCGATAGTCGACCGTCAAACCCTTCGGGTTTGCAGAGGTGGAATTAATATGTAACCTATATACTTTGACTATTGGGCTTATACCGGGTATAATTTCCCAAGTACAACTCGCCTTAGGCGAGACCGCACCCCAAAACCTATTCGAGAGGAGAAAACAGTGAACGCAATCCTTGTCTTGCAGCTTGGCGCTATCCTGGCAATTCTGACCAGCACCGTCTGGCCCAACTTCTCGATCGAGAGGCTCCCCGAGGAAACCCGGCGGATCATCGGATCGACCGACCCGCTCCGGATCGGAACGGATGGCTATCTGCGCCGATTCAATCCGGTGGAATCGGTTTGGGAAGAAAGTCCTCTCGTGGTGAGAGGACCGGCCGACTTGGAGACGGCGGAGCTGAACGAGTCCGCATCGTGGGTGGTTGTCCTGCAGACCGCAAACGATACAAGCGCAGACGATCTCTACCGCTACTCCCATTTTGCCGTCAGCACCGCCGGAGTATCCCAGACCAAGGAACCGGAGGTCTCCGGATCGCCGGCGGTCATCTGGCAACTACCGCTCGTGGACTGGGATTCCTACAAGCAGCACGGTCAGCCCTTCGTCTATTCGGCGACGACCGTCTCCCGCGATCCCCGCTTCCGAGGGATCGGGACTTCCCTGACGGAGATCTACGAAACCGGGATCAGCATCCGACGCCGGGCGATCATCGTGAAGATTGACGAGCAGTTTCAAGAAGAATCGCTCGGAAATCTGGTGGAGGTCCTCTGGGCCCTCCGCCGCTACGATATCAGCGCCTGGCAGATCTTCGACAACCGCGAGATCTACGGGAACAACCGCGACCCGAGCCGGGACCTGGGACTGGCCACCGCCGCAAAGATTCGCTTCTATCTCGGCCTGATCGCGCTCGAGCGCGGGAGCGAGGCCGACAAACAGCTCTACTTCGGATCGTTTCTCGGTCCGGACGGAGACCGCCAGGCGGCGGTGGAGAACTACTTCTCCGCCATCCGCGAGTACCTCTCGCGAATCCTCACCCCGAAGGAGATCCAGGATTGGGAGGCGGAAACAGGGTACTTTCTGCTCATGGATGCCTTCTTCGGAAGAGAAACGCCCGTGGCGGAGAACTTTGCCTACCCCATCCCCACCGCTGTTCAAACCTATGGCGGCTATCGACACCTGGAAAACCAACAGGATCGAGAGACCGGTGAACGGATCGACCGCTACCACATCGGTGAGGACTTCAACGTTGGAGGCGGAAACGAAGACCTGGGCTTCCCCGTTGTCGCCATCGGCACGGGCGAAGTTCTCTACGCGGGAAGAGTAGGCACCGGACTGGGAAGAATCATTATCGTCCGCCACCGGCTCCCCGAGGGATTCGAAATCTATAGCCGCTACGCCCATCTCGACGAAATCTATGTGGAACGAGGCCAGGCGGTTGAGGTTGGCGAGATCATTGGTACGATCGGGAAAAGCGGCAACGAAAACGACCCCGACTTCTACGCCCATCTCCACCTTGATCTCGCCTACAGCGAGACCTACGAAAAGTTCCTACGCAACGCGCCCTGGTACTACCCGGAGGAATCGCGGGAAACGATCGATCGCTTCTTCCTTGACGTCCGCGGGTTTATCAGCGAGCGCTTGGAAGCTTCGATCGAAACTACGGATAGAGAGATGCAATGAGCAACGGGCCGGCGAAATCTACACGATCTCGCCGGCTTTTTTACTTTTCCCCATATATTGCTATAGGTTTTGACAAAAGACAGACGTAACCTATAATAACAGGAGATTCCGCACCTTCGCGAAAGCGAAATTGCAACTCGCGTTAAGCGAGACAGCACCCCAAAATCAGTAGAAGGAGGAAAGGAAGATGGAACAGATGGCGCTGTTTGTGGTGGTCGCTGTTCTGGCTATTTTGGTGATTCTCGTCCTGTTATTCGGAAGAGACAACCCTTCCAAGGATATCTACGAGAGCATCCCCGAGCTGCGAAAAATCGCCACCCTGTATCAAAACAGTGGCCTAGGAACCGAGGCTCAGATTTTCCTATACCACTGGCAGGAGATACAAAGAAACATCAGAAAGATGAGGGGAGAAAGGCGGGAAAAATTCCTGGCCAATCTCTACTACACCCGGGTCCAACCAATGCTGGAAGCGCACAAGCGATTCCAACAACAAACAAGGAGGAACAAGAAGTGAGCAAGAAACGCACGGTCCGAAAGAGCTCGAAGGCGAAAAAGTCGGATTGGAGGCCCATCCTGACCAAGATCGGTAACGCGGTCATGTGGCTCCCCCGATATCTTCGGGAGCGAGCCCGGCTCGATTTTGAAATCTACCTCGGCCGGAATTCGCTGAAGAATCAGATCCGGCGCCAAAACCAGCGGATCGAGGCGATGTCCCTCCGCTACCGGATGGCGATCGCCAATCTCCCCTACAGCGAGCAGGAACTGGGATTCGACACCTACTGGTGGTCGTATTCCGTTCAGCTCACCTCCCTGTGGCTGCTGAACCTGGTCAATCCTTCCCGCTGGCGGATTCGTCGATTTGAAGAGACCGCCTGGTTTGACAAGAAAGAGGACTGGGCCAAACCGCGCCTCCGGCGGTGGGCCTGGGAATTCGTGGCCGACGTGAGTTGGATTTCCAGGAAAGTACTGAACGCGGTGCTGGCGGTGAACTGGTTCTTCTACACCCGCTTCCTGCACCATCCGCGTAACGCCAAAATCGCCGCCCTGCGCGAGCAGCTGCGAGGATTGGTCGCCACCCAAGATGAGCTCGTCCGGGAGATCGAGCGGATCATCTCGGTCGATGGCGAAGAAACTCCGATCGCGGCCCAAACCCACCTGCTCCGAGAGCGAGACAAGGAAGCCAAGCGAATCGCCGGAGAACGAGACATCCGGAACCGATTCCGAATGGCTCGGGAAGATGTCAACCGGGCCTTCGCAGAGCTACAAGAGGAACAAGCCAATAAACCGATCGAACCCGAATCTCAGCTGCCGTTCGCGGCCGTTGAGACCTATCTCCGGGAAGGGTTGGCGGAGATGGACTCCTTGGTGGGAGACGGTAAATCCGCCCCGACCGAGGACCAGATCAACGCCCTGGAACTGACCACCGAGGACCTGCAGCACGGCTTCCGGTTCTGGGCCGAGTCCGTCGCCAAGGACCGGCAGTTCTACGGACAGGTGTTGGAGACCCTCGACCACCTTAAGGAGGACTTTGGGGAGTTTGATCCCCCGCCGCAGGCCGTTCGGATCTCCTATCTCTTCCACGAGGATGTCCCGAACCTCTGGGGCAACGCCGAATGGGACAATCTCAGGGGGCGGCTGGCGGACATCCGGGAGATGCTCAATCAGATGGCTGATTTTGCCCGAGAGTTCCGCAACTGGGGAAAGAAGGTCAAGGCCATCCAAGAGCGCGTCGCCAAGACCGAAGAGATGCGCCGCAAGATTGTGGACTCCTACGGCAAGGAACACGAAGTTCCCCTCTCGGAGGACTGGATCGCCGCTTGGAAGTCCTTTGAGGCGAAGGCCCTGCCGGCCCTGGCTCACTCCGACTGGAACATCCTCGACGAGTGCCTGCAGAAGATCGATGAACCGCTGCGGATGCACGAGTACAAGGTGATCAGCGGTTCGGAGCGGGCGCATCGGCTAGCCACCGGAAAAGACGGCCAAAAGAAGGGCGAAGACATGACCAGAGGAACCGGCACGAGACACGCTAGAGCACGGTTCCGAGCTGGTAACGAAGAAGAGCAGAGTGAGGCTCGGTCCGTTTCGGTGGGAGAGTAGTTTCAATCCCTCCGACTCTGATCAAGGTACCAGAAATGAAAAACCCGCGAAATCGGCTTGCCGATTCGCGGGTTTCTTTTTGAACCCACCTTCTAGCGGAAGTTTCCTCGGAACTGCAGGTTAACCGTTACCGGAAAACCGAAGTTGTCGTGGAAGATGGGATCGATGGGATCGATCACAAACTCCCAAGTACCGACCACCTGTGCGCCCATCGGACCGACCCAGTAGGGGTTGTCCGAGCAGGGCTCGATCGTGAAGATCGACCCCTCCGCCAGGAGGAAGGCCGGCTCACCCAGGGATTCCATCGCTCGGTCATAGCAGCTCTTCCCCGACCCGTCCACGATGTGAACGGCGGCGGCGTGCACTGCGTTGTGAGCGCTGGAGTTCGCCTGAACCAGATCGCTGAAGAGCATCCCCGTCTCGAAGATGCCCAGAACCAGCACGACCAGCAGGGGAAGGATCAGCGCGAACTCGACCAGTCCTTGGCCTTGTTCTCTCTTTTTCACCACCAACCTCCTTGCGCGTCCCAGGGAATCTCTCGGGTCTTGAACGGACCCGGAATTTCCTGCAGACTCGAGTAGATTCCACCGATGGCGACGGCCACCAGCGAGTTGCAGTTGTTGGAGTTCGGCTGGAGGTCCACGACCCTAAATTTCCCCCACCCCAGCACGCCGATGTTCTCCCATCCGCCGTAGCTGGGATCCGGGGAAATCACCTCGCCGTCGTAGATGATCGCGACGAACTCCGTTCCCGGCACCAAACCGGCATCCACCGCGGATTTGCAGAGCTGATTGTCGCTGGTTCCCGAAACGGTCGCCAGACGCGTCCCCACCGGAGTGAAGATGCGATTGCAGAGCCCCGCCCAGCAGTAGTCCGCTAATTCGTTCTTGGCGGTCTGGGCCGAAGGCGGGGATTCCGAGATCGGCCAAAAAGGCGCGGCGTAGGGACAGTTGGTGTTCGGGGTGTAATCCGAAGCGCTGTTCACGCACCAGATGAAGGGAAAGATCACCCCGCGATAGTTCGCGCCGGAGTCAATCCGCGCTTCGCTTCCCTGTCCCACCACATGGATCCAAGTCCCATTATCCAAGGAATCTTGGAAGGGGAGAATGTCAACCGCAACCGGGCTAATGAAAGCTCCGGTCGTGGTACAACGCTCCCACGCCACCACCGGCAGAGTGTTCCAACCAACGATCGGAAGGAAGTAGGTTTCGGTATCGGACTTGAGGGCGGTGAAGATACTGCGGCTGTAGCCGTCGTACTCGTAGCCCCGGGTGAGATCGAAACCCGTTCCCTCGTTCGGCGCATAGGCATCGGGAGCGATCCCGTTCGCCTGCAGGGAACTCTGGAAAGCGGCCAAGCCGTTTCCTCCCTGCCAAACCGCGGCGGCGGCGTAGCCGCAGGCCTCATTGACGGCGCGGCGGGCTCGATCGATTTCCCTGTACCAGTGCCAACCGTCGATCGCCAGGCCCACAAAGGCCGCCAGCGCCATAAATCCGATGGCCAAAAGCACCAAAGCCTGGCCCCTTTCGGAGCGCGAGTGTCGCAAAAATCCCAACATCGGTTCTCTCCTTTTCCGTTTATGGGTTTTGACTCCAACTATTATAGGATGTAAATTCGAAAAAAGCAATCATCGTCAGGGCAAAAGAAAAATCGGGCTGGGGAAAAGCCCGATTATGCTCGACTTATCTTCCAGAAAACCTGCAGGCGCGACCAGATCCGTTCCTCTTCCATCTTTGGATCAACCCGGGGACACAAGGCGTGGATCCGGCGAGCGGCCAGGTGGTTGAGGGCAACTGCGTCGGCATCCACCCCCACCCCAGATAGTTGTTCTTCGGAAGGGAATTTTTCCCTCCCCGCCACAATCTCCCTCACCAATCCCTCCAAGAGCTCAATCCCCTCCGGAGTTGCCAACGCAAACGGGCCGGCAGAAGCATCGCTGGCGGACATAATACCCTCCCACCTGATTCCTACAACTATAACATCGAGAGTCAAACCAATTAAGATTGCTAAACCTCTCGCCGCTTCAACGCTGTTTCGGACTTCTTTCGAACCGTGATCCTAGGGTTCACTAAATCCCCGTCTTTTTTGAGGCGGATATTCTCTCCTTGGTAGCCATCAGGAACACGCTCCCAATCTACGGAGGAGAGTAGAATCCGATACTCGCCCCGCGGCGCCAAGAATTGATACCGCCCCTCCGGATTGGTTACCCGCCGCTTCACAAGTGCCCCGCTCTTGGCGTTGACCAAAGCCAGGGCAATTCCTCCCTGTGGCTGTCCGCTCTCATCTCTTACTGCTCCCCAATGGGAAGCGCTTGCGGTCCGAGAAGCAAGCAGAACCGCCAAGCCCCCCATGTAAATAATCACCAAAAATTGGTTAAGCGCGGTCGGAATCGCGAGATAGGAGAGAACCGCCAGAAATCCACCAACCAAGATAATTAACGCATTGATGCCAAATCCCCTTCTCCGGAAGATGGTTCGAACTCTCCCATAGGTGGACGTATCCGGGGGATCCAATGGAACGCTCAAACTCACCGCCGCCTGTTCCGGTCCTACTGCAAACTCCCCGCCCCGATAAATATTTTCGTACTCGCCGTCTCTTGCTCCCTTAACAAATTTCGAGGGAAAGAGGTATCCGGGGCGTTGGGCGCCTAGCGCGTACGCCCCCGGAGCAGGGAGGAAGGAAAAAGCGCCGAACTGATCGGTGATTTCGGTCCCGATTTCCTGCCCGGATTTGGAAAAGAGCCGGACAATCCCAAAATTAAGCGGGTGTTTAGTAATCGAATCGTAAATTAATCCCCAGGGCCGTTCTTTTTTCTTGCGCAGTCCGAGAAGTGCCAAGAATGCCGCCCCCAAAAGTTGGGGATTTAGGAGAAACGACAGGTCGAAAAATAAGATCCCCGTCTGCAACCATAAAGTAACCGCAATCACCGGCAAGGCGCCTTTGGAAACAAGATCTGCTCCCTGCTTTACCGGAAGGGGAAGGCGTTGAACATCCTGCGCTAGCGTATCTATTAGAACCCGAATATTTTGATAAAAGCCGGAGATCGCCCCGGCGATAACCTGGAGCAAAGGCGGTTGATCTTCCTCAGTCGGGTACTGGCAGCTCCCATCATCTACCTCAGCACTTGGGTTGTAGTTGTTTGCGTTCGGATCGACGCACCCGGAAATCGGGAGCGGCTCTTCTTCGGCCCCTAAAACCGTAACCTCTCCCGTGACTGAGAATTCGGAAGAGTTCCCCACCGCATCGAAGGCCTGCGCCCGCAGGTACCAGGTGCCGTCTTCCAGGTCGACGGTGTGGATAAATGTCGCCGCATCAACGTAGATCGAGAACAAGCCGGTGGTGAAAGTCGAATCCATACTCCATTGCAGTAAGTAGGTGTCGGCCGATCGCAAACCCGACCCGGTATCGATCGCCGTGTCCCAAACCCAAGTGGGAGTTCGGCTTCCTTCCTCCACTGTTCCCAAGGGAGTTCCCGGGGAAGAAGGGGGAGTCGTATCCACCCGAAACGCCACACTCCCTCCATTAGCGGTGGCATAAGCGCTCGCCGCCCCGTCCCCGTCGGTCGCCCGCACTCTCCAGTAATAGGAGCCATCGGCGAGAAGTGTCCCGACCGTGAAGGAACGGGCTCCCTGGGAACCCAGAGAGGAAGTGGAATCTACCACCGGAGAAGAGAAATCGGAGTTGTTATCAACCTGGATTCGAAACCTAACCTGATCACCGGTGTCGGGATCGGAGAGGTTAAAGGTTAGAGTCGGGGTGTTGTCAGCAATGTAAAAGCCGGAAACGTTTCCTCCCAGCGAGGACGGCACGTTCGGAGCACTGTTGGCAGGAGGCGGCGGAGTTGAGGAAGGTCCATACACGATCCAAACTGAACCGGAGTAATCTCCGTTATTGGCGGCGTTGAAAGTCCCCATCAAAAGATCGTTCCCACCGTCAGCGTTAACATCCCCGATTGCTAAAGCCCCATCCGCAGTTAACTCATCAAAATCGGCCGCTCCGTCATAACGGTCGGTGTAATTCGCCAAAACTCCCAGCGATTTGTTGTTGCCGGTAGTGGCCCCGACGTCGTCAATCAGAGTAGAAAGGAACTTGTACACCGAACCGCGGGTGTCGCCACCCCCGCTGGCGCCCGACGCCCCGATTACCAAGTCGCCCAATCCATCGTTGTTGATGTCACCTATAGCTAATGATCCTCTGGTAGACAAAAAATCGCTCACGGCTCCGCCGTCATAGCGGATGTTGTAATTGGTACCCACATCAAGAGGCTTGTCATTGCCGGTAGTGGCCCCAACGTCATTGACCAAAGTAGAGAAAATTATCCAAACCGATCCTGAGAAAGACCCTCCATAAGCGGCAATTGAGGATCCCAAGATCAAATCATTAAGATTGTCGCCGTCAATGTCCCCCGCCTCAACTACATCGGCCGCCAAACGGTCATCGGCCGCTCCGCCGTCATAGCGGATGTTGTAATTGGTACCAACATCAAGAGGCTTGTCATTGCCGGTAGTGACCCCGACGTCATCGATCAGGGTGGAGAAGATTACCCAAACCGAACCGGAACTGGCTCCGTTGTAACTGGCACTATTCGTGGCGACCGCCAGATCCCCCTTCCCGTCCCCGTTCACATCTTCTCCGAGAATTTGTCTTCCAGTACCACCTTCGGTCAACTGATCATCGGCCGCTCCGCCGTCATAGCGGATGTTGTAATTGGTACCAACATCAAGAGGCTTGTCATTGCCGGTAGTGACCCCGACGTCATCGATCAGGGTGGAGAAGATTACCCAAACCGAACCGGAGAACAAACCATTATTGGAAGCAAGCCGAGTTCCTAGCATCAGATCGCTAAAATTGTCTCCATTCACATCGGCAATCGTGATAGCCCCGTCGATCGCGAGAAGATCACTGACGGCTCCGCCGTCGTAACGGATGTTGTAGTTACCGGCAACAGACAAATCCTTATCATTACCGGTGGTGGTACCGACGTTGTCGATCAAGGTTGAGAACATTACCCAAACCGAACCGGAATTGGACCCGTTGTTATCGGCATCCCGGTCGGTCAACACTAGGTCTCCCTTCCCGTCTCCATTCACATCTCCCACCGCAATTCCCGCTTCAAAAGTCAAACCGAATCCTGCCGAGTCAGGAGCATCGTAACGAATATTGTAATTGCCGGCGGTGGGGAGGGATTTGTTGTTGCCGGTAGTGGCCCCGACATCGTCAATCAGAGTGGAGAAGATTACCCAAGCGGAACCGGAGTCGGCCCCGTTGTTATTCGCCGGATGAGAACCGATAATCAGATCCCCCTTTCCGTCTCCGTTTACATCACCGATTGCCAACGCCGCTGAGGTCCCGATCTCCTCGTCCACCGCTCCTTCGTAACGGATGTTGTAATTGCCGGCGGTGGAGAGGGACTTATTACCGGACTGGGGGCCGCCGAAAATAACGTAAACGGCTCCGAAGTAATCAACCCCGTCATAGGCACTCGCCCCCATAACCAAATCGTCCACTCCGTCTCCATTTACATCTCCAATCAGGGTATTTCCCCAATCTGAAAGACTTTCGTCAACAACCGATCCGTCGTAACGAACATCGTAATTCGCGGAGTTGCTCAGGGAGAGATCAGCGGCGTAAACCCAAGGAACTTGGGCAAAAAGAAGAATCGACAAGGTTAGAACCGAAAGAACTCTCTTCAGCCAGGCAGGCATTGTAGGACACCCTTATATTAACTAAAAGAAAGTTCGAATGTCGCGAACCGATAGGATTACGATCAGCGCAATCAGGATTATCAAACCCACGGAATTGATCGCGGCTTCGGTCCGCGGCGAAAGCTTCTTGCGCCGTAGGGCTTCGATCCCGATGAAGAGAATTCTCCCCCCATCCAGCGCCGGAATCGGGAGAAGGTTCACCACCACCAGGTTCAATGAGAGGAGCGCCATGAAATCAAGGAAAGGTTTAAAACCATCCGCATACACCTTGGAAAAGGCGTAGATCGCCACCGGACCCCCGACCATCACTTCCTCTCCTCGGAAAAGAGAGGTGACTGTTCCCCCAAAACTCTTGATCATCATGATAGTTGTTTCGAAAGTCTCCTTTAGACCAAACCAGGGTGTCTGCCAGAAAGGAACTTTCTCTTCTTTGATAGCGGTCGTGATTCCTACTCCCAGCGGCCCTTCCCCTTTCGGAGGATCAGCGCGCGGCACGATGCTCACCGAAACCGCCTCACTATCCCGCTCGAACCCCAAAGTAGCGGTTTTCTCCAAGCTATCTTTGGTTAGGGTGAGCAGTTCCTCGGCCGTTTCCACCCGCTCGCCGTTGAAGGAAAGGATGTAATCTCCCTCGGCAATTCCCGCGGCCGCCGCCGGTGAACCGAGCGAAACCTTGTTCACCAGCACCTTTTCGGCCGAAACGTTCTTCCCCAATCCCCACAGGAGAGAAAAGACCAACCAGGCCAGCACAAAATTACCTAAAGCGCCGGCCGCAACGATCCCGGCCCGTTTGAGTTTGCTCTGGATAGCAAAAGAGCCCGCCCCTCCAAAACCGAGAGTTTCCCCCTCCTCGCCCTTAAGGCGGACAAATCCCCCGATCGGGAGAAGATTGATCGAGTAGATCGTACCGCCAATCTTCTTTCCCCAAATGCGAGGCGGGATTCCGAATCCGAATTCCTCTACCGCTACTCCAAACAAACGGGCGATCAAAAAATGGCCCCCTTCGTGCACAAAAATAAGCACCGAAAGCAAAAACAAGAATCGAAGAATTGACAAAATTTCCATAATCTAGTTTATTTTATCTAAAGCTGAAGCTGGGCTACTTTCTCCTGTGAAATCTCGTCTATCCGTCGGCCATATTTTTCCAAAAGTTGGTCGACCGCTTTCTTTTGCGAGAACTCCTCGTCCTCGGAAATCTCTTTGTTTTTCTGGGCGGATTCGATCCTCTCAACCTCGCCCCGGCGGACAAATCGCAGGCCGACTTTGGCCTCCTCGATCTTCACCCCTACTTCCTTGACAATCTTCTCACGTTCCTCGCCGGTGAGGGAAGGGAGAGCAACTCTGATCATCGTCTCATCGACCACGGGGCTAAAGTTCTGGACCCGAAGGGCCTTTTCGATATCGGTGATAATCGTCTTATCCCAGGGAGTAATCAGAATTTGGCGGGGTTCTGGAATCGCAATTGAGGCGAGCTCTTTGAGAGTCATCACCGAACCGTAAACGGTAACTTTTAGGCCTTCTACCAAAGTGGAGGAAGCCCGGCCGGTACGAATCAGGGCCAGATCTTCCTGAAGTTTGGCCAAAATCCTCTCAAAATTTTGCTCTAAATCAGATATCATAACGGACAAAACGCTCAATTTTGACGTGTTCTCCCAGCGTTCCGGATGCTTCGCCAACCAAGTCCGCCATCTTCTTCTCCGGCTCGCGGATGTACTCCTGTTCGAGAAGCTCGGCCACACTCTGGGGATCCATCGAAGCAACCTGGAGGCAGAGTTCCTTTCCCAGGTTCTGGAAAACTTCCGTCCGAGCGACAAAATCGGTTTCGCAGCGGAGGTCCACCAATACGCCAACTCTCCCTCCCGAATGCACGTAAGAAAACACCATCCCGTTCCCGGCCTCTCGGCCCTTTTTGCTCTCGGCGCGGACCAGGGCCTTCTCGGAGAGGAGCTTCTTCGCTCCGGCCGCATTTCCCCCGGCCTCTTCCAGGGCATGCTTGACCTCCATCACCGGAGCCTGGGTCTCCTCCCGCAGTTTTTTGATGTCTTCGGTCGTGACCGCCATTTTTACTTCTTCACGGCATTCGCCAACGTCTCAATAATAATTGAAATCGCAGCCGAGGCGTCGTCATTCCCTGGAATCGGATAGTTGACCTTGGAAGGATCAGCATTGGTGTCGACGATCCCCACAATCGGAATCCCCCGCTGGCGAGCCTCGGCGGCAGCGATCTCTTCCGATTTCGCCGAAGCCAGGACCAAGGCCTGGGGAAGCTCGCGCATCCCGTCGAGTCCCCCGATATCACTCTCCAACTTCGCCAAATCCCGCGCCGCCAAAAGCTGCTCCTTTTTGGTGTATTGAGAGAGTTCCTTCTCGCGAATCTTCTTGGAGAGATCCTCCATCTTTTCGATATTCTTCTTGACCGAGCCGAAATTGGTCAGCAGTCCCCCGACCCAGCGTTTGTTGAGGTAGAACGCGCCGGCCCGAGAGGCTTCCCGGGCGACGATCTCCTGAGCCTGCTTTTTGGTGCCGACGAAAAGAACTCTCCCGCCTTTGGAAACCACCTCCCGGAGGAATTTCGCCGCCGCCGAGAGCTGGTCCCGGGTCTTGTAGAGGTCGAAGACGTGTACGCCCTCTTTTTCGGTGTAGATGAAGGGCGCCATCTTGGGATACCAGCGCCGTTTGAGGTGCCCGAAGTGCACTCCCGCTTCCAGGAGCTGCTCGGGGGAGGGAATCGTTAATCTAACAATCGCACTTTTCGCTTCTTGCTTTTTTGTTTTCGGTTTTTTCTCTGCCATGCCAGGTTAAATATTACCATAGGGAAAAGGGAACAAAAAAAGCCCCGAAAGCGCAGATGCCTTCAGGGCTGAAACAAACACTAGATATCGTTGCGACCACCTTCTTCCGGTTTTCCGAACTTGAAGCCGGAGCGGCGTAGAGCGCGGATCGAATCGGATTTGCGGGACGAGGCCGATTTCTTCTTCGACTTGGACTTAGACTTCGGTTTGGTTCCCGCTTTCCGTTTGGCCTTGCCCTTCGGCTTGGGATAGATCGCCGTTTGGACCTTCGCAGCGGAAGACACCACCGCAGCCAGAGCCGACGGTTTGGC
>Ga0214473_10001334_pt1 | contig 32832 bp, 25 predicted proteins | sample RVTome_7_FD_203509 | JGI IMG/M metagenome (GOLD analysis project Ga0214473, IMG submission 203509) | Soil microbial communities from uranium-contaminated site in the Upper Colorado River Basin, Wyoming, United States - RVT98D197 | ecosystem: Environmental > Terrestrial > Soil > Contaminated >...
CGCGTGATCCTCACGGAACAGGACTTCGAATGCGGCGGCCAGCTCCTCGGCTCGACGGCAACAGTCGACGGCGGGCCTGCGATGGCCTGGGTCGGGCAAGTCATTGCGGAGCTTCGGAGCCTTCCGAATGTCACGCTGCTGACGGCCACAACCGCCTTCGGACTGTATGACCACGGCACGGCGGGCCTGCTGCAGCGGCTGGACTTCGATAGGGCCGAACCGACGCTGCGCCAACGCTATTGGCGGGTGCGCGCGCGACAGACGCTCCTGGCGACCGGCGCGATCGAGCAGCCGCTCGTCTTCGAGCACAACGACCTGCCCGGCATCATGCTCGCGGGCGCCGTGCGTCATCATGCAATCCGTTACGCGGCAGCCGCCGGCCGTCGCATCGTGTTTGCGACCAACAACGATTCGGCGTATCTCGCGGCACTCGACCTCGCAGCGGCCGGCGTCGAGGTGCCGCTCCTCGTCGACAGCCGCGCCAAAGCGCCGGCGGTACTTGCGGACGCACTGCGAGCGCGGGGCGTCGAGTTGCAGACGAATGCCGTTGTGCGGATGGCCTCGGGCGGCCGGTCATTACATAGTCTCCGCATTGCGACGCTGGCCGCAAGCGGCTCGGTCAAGGATGAACGCGAAATCTCCTGTGATGCACTCGGCATGTCCGGCGGCTGGGCGCCCACCGTCCACTTGTTCTCGCAGGCGCGCGGGCAGCTCGATTTCGACGAGCCGAGCCAGTGCTTCCTGCCGCGTTCCGGCACGGCACCGCTGCTGTGCGCCGGAGCCGTGACGGGTACCGCGACACTCAGCGACACCCTGGCAAGTGCAGCAGATGCCGCGAACCTGGCGATCACACAGTCCGGCAAACGCCAGCCGGACCTGGGCTTGCTGCCGGTGATCGACGAACCGCCGGTTCGCGCCACGACGGGCCTTGTCCGGCGCACGCCATTCGGGCGCAAGCGTCGCCAATGGCTCGACTGGCAGCATGACGTCACCGTCGCCGACGTCGAGTTGGCCATGTCCGAGGGCTTCGACCACATCGAGCACCTGAAGCGCTACACGACGGCGGGCATGTCGATTGACCAGGGCAAGACCAGCAACCTGAACACGCTGCTGACCGTCGCCGAACTCTCCCGCCGGAATGCTGGCGAGACCGACACGACGACCTACCGCCCACCCTATACGCCGGTGACGCTCGGCGCCCTCGCCGCGCGCCAGACCGGCGCGCGCTACACGCCACGCCGCCTGCTGCCTGCCCATGCCGAACACGAAGCGCTCGGCGCGCATTGGTGGGAGGCCGGCGGCTGGCTGCGTCCGGCCTGCTATCCGCGCCCCGGCGAATCCCTGCAGGATGCGATTCGCCGCGAGGCGCTCGCAGTGCGCAACTCCGTCGGCATCTACGATGCCTCGCCGCTCGGCAAGATTGAGGTCACCGGACCGGACGCCGCGCGTTTCCTCGACCATTTCTACATCAACAATGTGCTGACGCTCGAGCCGGGCCGGACCCGCTACGGCCTGATGCTGAACGAACAGGGCGTCATCATCGACGACGGCACGATCGCCAGGCTCGATGGCGGACGCTATCTGCTGACGACGACCAGCGGCAGCGCCGAGCGCATCGCGCGCTGGCTGGAGGAATGGCGCCAATGCGAGTGGCCGGACCTGGAAGTGTTCACGACGCCGGTCACGACCCAGTGGGCGACGGTCGCGCTCTCCGGTCCGCGCGCCCGCGACCTGCTCGCGCGGCTGCGATCGGATATCGCGATCGATCGCGAGTCGCTGCCACACCTGCAGGTCCGCGAGGGCCAGATCGCCGGCGCGCCGGCGCGGCTCTATCGCGTGAGTTTCTCGGGCGAGCTCGGCTACGAAATCAATGTCCCGGCCCGCCAGGGCGCGGCGCTGTGGCGCGCGCTGCTGTCGGCCGGGGCGGATCTCGGCATCACGCCCTTTGGCATCGAGACGCTCCTGCTGCTGCGCCTCGAGAAGGGTTTCCTGCATGTGGGCGCCGACACCGACGGCACGACCTCGCCTGCCGATGTCGGCTGGGGCGAAGTCGCGCTCAGGAAAAGCGCCGATTTCATCGGCAAGCGATCTTTGATGCGCAGCGACAACCGGCGCGCCGACCGGCTGCAGCTCGTCGGCTTGAGCGCGGATAATCCGGGGGTGCTGGTGCCGGGCGCGCACCTGCGCCTGCCGGGCACGAGCGCAGGCAGCGATGGCTGGGTGACATCCGCGGCGATGTCGCCGACTCTCGGCCGCCCGATCGCGCTCGCGATGCTGCGCGGCGGCCGCGCGCGGCTCGGCGGCAGCGTGACCGTGCACGACCTCGACCAGCATTGCACGGCAAGCATCGTGGAGTCGTCGTTCTACGATCCACAAGGGACGCGCCTGCATGCCTAAGATGATCAGGCAGCTCGTTTCGCAACCGGCTTTGCCGGAAGGCGAGCAGGCCCTGTCCGCCTGGCTGCAGCTGCGCGTGCAACCGCCGCGCGCCTCCGTGCGGTTGCAAGTCGCGAGGCAGTTTGAACCCGCCACAGGCGCCATGTCGATCCGCGATGTTTCGCTGCCGCAGCAGCTGAATACCTGGGCCGGAACGGATCCCGTCATCTGCCGCATCGCGCCCGATGCGTGGCTGCTGCAATCGCGGCGCAACACCGGTGTCGACCTGGCCTCGGCCGTGCGACTCGCCTGCCAGGCGATCACCTGTGCGATCACTGACCTGTCGGACGCGCTGGTGACGCTCGAACTCGAAGGACCGGATGCCTACTCGCTGCTGGCACGCGGTTGCGGCCTCGACCTGTCGCCGGCCGCATTTGGCCTGCGAGCCTGCGCGCGGACCCGGCTCGCGCAATGCGCGGTCCTTGTGCGCCATGCCGCACCGGCACGCCTTGAACTGGTCGTCGACCGATCGGTGGCGCAGTATCTTCACGACTGGCTGCTGGACGCCGCGGCCGGCCTGGAGAAATAGCGAAAGAGGCGGCTTCGCCTTAAACAATCGCCGTCGCGAGGATCACGGCCAGCGCAGCCGGACACAGGTATCGCAGCAGCCATACCACCAGGTGTCGGCCCGATAGCGTGGCTTCATCCAGTTCCTGCGCGACAATGCCCCGGCTCACGCGCCATCCGACGAACACGCTGATCAGCAGCGCACCGATTGGCAGCAACACGTTGGAAGCCACGTAGTCCATGAGGTCGAAAAACGTCGATTGCGCAAACGCCGGGATCGAGCCGAGCGGCCGCCAATGCGACCAGAGATTGAATGAAAGGACCGAGCCGATGCCGAGAATCCAGCTGGCCCCGGCAGCGGTCACGACTGCCATTGGCCGGCTGAGCCCTCGACGTTGCTGCAGCCAGGCCACCAGCGGTTCGATGCCCGCGAGCGAGGGGGTCAGCGCAGCGAAAATCAGCAGCACGAAGAACAGCGTCCCGATGACGCGCCCACCGGGCATCTCGGCGAACAGGGTGGGCAGCACCTCGAACACCAGTTCGGTGCCCTGAGCCGGATCCATGCCATAGGCAAATACGAGCGGAAAGATCATCAGCGTCGCGAGCAGCGAGACCAGCAGGATGGAACCGACGATGATGAGCGCGCAGCGCAGGAGCGAGGTGCCGCGCTCAACGTAGGAGCCATAGGCCATCATCATCGCCATACCGACACCGGTTGCGAAAAAAGCCTGCCCGATTGCCGCCAACACGACTTGCGGGGTGATCGCGCCGAAGTTCGGGGCGAAAGCGAAGGCGAGCCCGTCCTTCACGTCACCCGTGGCGAGCGAATACATGACGAGGACCAGGAGCAGCGTGAGCAGCGCGGGGGCGCGAATCTTGTTGGCGGTTTCGATGCCGTTGCCCAGGCCGCGCGCGGAAATGAACGCCACCGCGGCGATGAACGCCAGATGCCAGGCACCGACCTCCCAGGGACTGGACAGGAAATCGCGCCACAGCGAGGCGACTTCGGGACGCTCGAGTCCGGCGAGCGCGCCGGTGCCGACTTTCCAGGTGTAAGCGAGCACCCAGCCGGCGATGACGGTATAGAAGGACATGATCATGAAGGTCGCCAGCGTGCCCAGCACGCCGATGACGTTCCAGCGTGTGGACAGGCCCGAAGCCTCTGCGACTACGCCCGCAGCCTGGGGAGGGTTGCGCCGCGAATGACGCCCGATCGCGAACTCGGCGACCAGCAAGGGCGTCGCGATGAGCAGGCAAGCGAGCACGAACACGAATATGAAGGCACTGCCGCCACTGCTGCCGACCAGGTAGGGAAAGCGCCAGATACTGCCCAGTCCGACTGCGGCACCGACCGCGCTCAGATAGAACGCAAAGCGCGACGACCAGACTGGCGCGGACATGCCTCAGATGACGCCGCGCCGCTCCTGGTCGAGTTCGATGGACTCGAACAGCGCCCGGAAGTTGCCCTCGCCGAAGCCTTCATTGCCCTTGCGCTGGATGATCTCGAAGAAGATCGGGCCGATCACGTTCTTCGTGAAGATCTGCAGCAGGATGCCCTCGCGGGCATTGCCGTCGATCAGGATCCGCCGTTTCTTCATGCGCTCGAGCGACTCCCGGTGGCCGGTCACGCGGGCGTCGACACGCTCGTAATAGGTGTCCGGCGTGTCCTGGAATTCGACGCCATTGGCAGCCAGCGCATCGACGCTCGCGTAGATGTCGTCCGTGAACAGCGCGATGTGCTGGATGCCCTCGCCCTGGTACTCGCGGATGTATTCCTCGATCTGGCTCTTGTCGTCCTGCGACTCGTTGATCGGGATGCGGATCTTGCCGCAGGGACTCGTCATCGCGCGGCTGAACAGGCCGGTCTTCTTCCCTTCGATGTCGAAGTAACGGATCTGACGGAAGTTGAACAGCTTCTCGTAAAACCCCGCCCAGCGATTCATGTTGCCGCGCCGGACGTTGTGGGTCAGGTGGTCGATCAAGGTCAGTCCGGCCTGGCATGCGGCCTTGCCGTCCCGCGCCGGCGCGAAATCCACGTCGTAGATCGTCCGGTCGCCGTACCGGTCCACCAGGTAGATCAGGCTGCCGCCGATGCCCTCGATGGCGGGGATCTGGAGTTCCATTGGGCCCACCCGCGTCTCGACTGGCCTGGCACCCAGCTCGACCGCGCGGCGGAAGGCGAATGCGGCGTCCCTGACCCGGAACGCCATGGCGCAGGCCGACGGGCCGTGCGCGCGCGCAAACTGCTGGCCGAAGCCGTCGGGCTCGGCATTGATGATAAAGTTGATGTCGCCCTGGCGGTGCAGCGTGACGTTCTTGCTGCGGTGCCGCGCGGTGATCGGGAAGCCCATCCGCGAGAACAGGATGCGCAGTCCCTCCGGGTCCGGCGCCGTGTACTCGACGAACTCGAAGCCGTCGGTTCCCATCGGATTTTCGCACTGCTCGGCCATGATCCGCCCCCGGGTTAGTTACAATTGTAACTATAATCCGCCCGTGCCAAGCAAGGATTCGCCGATGCCCCGACCCGCGACCCCGGAACTCGACCTGGGGTATTTCCTGCCCTATCGGTTGTCGGTGCTCTCCAACACGGTCTCGACCGCGATCGCCGGGGCCTATGCCCAGCGCTTCGGCCTCACCATCCCGCAGTGGCGTGTCATCGCGGCCCTCGCGCGCACGCCGGGGCTCTCGGCCGCCGCGGTCGCGGAACGCACGGCCATGGACAAGGTCGCCGTCAGCCGCGCGGTGGCTGGTCTCGTGCGCGCGGGCCGCGTGCGGCGCGTCATGGCGCAGAACGACCGGCGCCGCTCGATGCTGACGCTGACCATGCGCGGTCTCCGGGTCTATGCGCGCATCGTCCCGTGGGCGCTCGAGTACGAGCGGCGTCTGCTCGCGGAGCTCTCGATTCCGGAGCAGGCGCAATTCGACCTGATGCTGGCCCGCCTGCAGCGACGCGCCCGGCTGCTCGGCCCGGCCGGTGAAGCGCGTGTATAATTTGCATCGCCACGCAGCCGGCACGGTCACATCGGGCCAGGCGCGTCTGGAGTATCGATGCTAGGCAAGATCCCGGCCGCCCGGCAGGAAATAATCGACCGAATTGCATCGCGCGCCCGCCGCAAGCGCAGCCACCGCCTGCCGGTCGCGCCCGACCGCTTCGTGCGCTGTTTCTATCACGGCGTTTCCGAACTCGATCTCGTGCAGCGCGCAGACGACGACCTCGCCGGTGCGGCGCTCGCCCAGCTCGCGCTCGGCCGCGTCCGGCGACCGGGCCGGTCAGCGGTGCGGGTGTTCAACCCGGATCCCGCGCGCGATGGATTCGCCTCTTCGCACACGGTCATCGCGGTCATCACCGAAGACATGCCGTTCCTTGTCGATTCGCTCGGCATGGTCTGCACGCAGAGCGGGCTTGCCGTACACCTGCTGGCGCACCCGGTGTTCGCGGTCATCCGCGACCGGCGCGGCCGCCTGACTGACATGTTGCTCGCCGATGCCCCACGCGGCGCAAGGCTGGAGTCCTGGCAACTGATCGAGGTCGACCGCGAAAGCGACCCAAAGCGCCTGGCGGCGCTCGAGCAGCGCATCCGCGGCACGCTCGACGACGTGCGCTGCGCGACGGCCGACTGGCGGCGCATGCGGCAAAAGGCGCGCGAGGTTGCCGCTGAACTGGGGCAACGGCGCCTGCGGCTACACGCGAGCGAAGTCAGTGAGGCGAAGGCGTTGCTCGAGTGGATGGAAGACCAGCATTTCACGTTCCTCGGCTACCGCGAATACCGCCTGCGGCGTGGCAGGCACCGCGATCTGCTGCAGCCGGTCGCGCGGTCGGGCCTCGGGCTGATGCGCGCCAGCCGCGGCCGCAAGGCGCGAGCCGTGGTGCTGAAGGGAGATGTGCGCACCTTCGCCCGCTCCAGCGAGGTGCTGATCATCACCAAGGCCAACACGGTCGCTACCGTGCATCGCGCAACTTACCTCGACTATGTCGGCGTCAAGACCTTTGACGCCGCCGGCAATGTGACCGGCGAACGGCGCTTCATCGGGCTCTGGACATCTTCCGCCTACAGCCATAGCCCGCGCGACATTCCGGTGCTGCGGCACAAGGTGCAGAGCGTCATCGACCACTTCGGCCTGAAGCCCTCGAGCCACGACAACAAGGCCCTGGTGCACGCACTCGAGACTTTCCCGCGCGACGAACTGTTCCAGGCCAGTGTTCCCGAACTGGTCAGGATCGTGCGCGGCGTCGTAAACCTCTACGAGCGCGCCCAGGTTCGCCTGTTCGTGCGCCGCGATGCGTTCCGGCGCTTCTATTCCTGCCTCGTGTTCGTGCCGCGCGACCGTTACAACACGCTGGTTCGCGAGCACATCGAGCAACTGGTCATGGGGGCTTTCGGGGGCCAGGCCGTGGAGACGCAAGTGCAGCTCTCCGAATCGGTGCTCGCACGACTGCACATCCTGGTCCGTACGCTGCCGGGGGCAACCCGGCCGATCGATTCAGCCGAACTCGAGCGCCGCATCATGGATGCGGTGCGAACCTGGCTGGACCGCCTGAAGGACAAGCTGCTCGAGACGCACGAGGAAACGGTGGCGCTGCGCCTGTTCCGCGACTGGGGTCGGGTCTTTCCTGCCGCTTACCAGGAAGACACGACCACCGATGCCGCGCTCGCCGATATCGCCTGCCTCGAGACGCTGGTCGCGGGGCCTTCCGGACTGCGCATGAGCCTGTACCGCCCCGACGGGCAGCCCCCGCACAAGGTCCAGTTCAAGCTGTTTCGTCGCGAGCGTCCGATACCGATTTCGGACGTGCTTCCGACCATCGAGAACCTCGGGCTCAAGTTGATCAGCGAGCGGCCATATGAGATCGAGTCGGACGCCGGCGGCATCTGGATTCAGGATTTCGAGCTCGAGCATCCGCGCGCTGTTCGCATCGACCTCGACAGCGACGGGCCGCGCTTCATGGAGACCTTTGCCAGCATCTGGCAGGGACGCGCGGACAATGACGGATTCAACCGCCTTGTGCTGGCCGCGGATCTCGGATGGCGCGAGGCGATGGTGCTTCGGACCTACGCCCGCTGGTTCGCGCAGCTCGGGCTGCCGTTGTCGCAGGCCTACGTGGAAGAGGCGCTTGCGAGCAATGCCGGCGCCGCCGGCCGGTTGTTTCGGCTGTTCGTCGCCCGCTTTGATCCGCAGCTGACGCGGCCGGAACGGCGCCGGGCCGAAGCACGACAGCGCCGCGCGCTCGATGCGCTGCTGGCACGCGTGACGCGCATCGACGACGACCGCATCCTGCGCGCGTTCCTCGCTGCGATCGACGCGACGCTGCGCACGAACTATTTCCAGGTCGCGGCTGACGGCGGTCCAAAGTCCTACCTGTCGATCAAACTGGACCCGCGCAGGGTGGCGGAAGTCCCGCTGCCGAAGCCGATGTTCGAGATCTTTGTGCACTCGCCGCAACTGGAGGGCGTGCACCTGCGCATGGGGCGTGTCGCCCGCGGCGGAATACGCTGGTCGGATCGCCGCGAGGACTTCCGGACCGAGGTCCTCGGCCTGATGAAGGCGCAGAACGTCAAGAACACCGTCATCGTCCCGGTCGGCGCCAAGGGCGGCTTCGTGCCGCGACGCCTGCCCGCGACGCGCGACGAAGCGCAGCGCGAAGGCACGGCGTGTTATCGGACTTTCATCCGGGCGCTGCTGGACGTCACCGACAATGTCGTGTCCGGCAAGGTCGTGCCGCCGGCGGCGGTCGTGCGCCAGGACGGCGACGACCCCTACTTCGTGGTGGCGGCGGACAAGGGCACGGCGACCTTCTCCGACATCGCGAACGCGATTTCCATGGAGTACGGGTTCTGGCTCGGCGATGCCTTCGCGTCGGGCGGCTCAGCCGGGTACGACCATAAGAAGATGGCCATCACCGCGCGTGGCGGCTGGGAATCGATCCGGCGGCATTTCCGCGAACTCGGCATGGACATCCAGTCGCAGGATTTCACGGTCGCAGGCATCGGCGACATGTCGGGCGACGTGTTCGGCAATGCGATGCTGCTTTCAAGCCACATCCGGCTGCAGGCCGCGTTCAATCACCAGCACATTTTCCTGGATCCGTCCCCGGATCCGGCGCGCAGCTTTGCCGAACGCCGGCGCCTGTTCGACCTGCCGCGCTCGGGCTGGGAGGATTACGACGCAAGGCTGCTGTCGAAGGGCGGCGGAATCCATTCGCGGCAGAGCAAGGCGATCGCGCTGTCGCCGGAGGCACGTGCGATGCTCGGCATCGAAGCCGTCTCCGCGCCGCCGGTCGAGATCATCCGCGCGATCCTCAGGATGCCGGTCGACCTGTTGTGGAACGGTGGCATCGGCACCTACGCCAAGGCCACCCACGAGTCCCACGCGGAGATCGGCGACCGCGGCAACGACGCGGTACGTGTCGACGGTCGCGAATTGCGCTGCCGGGTGATCGGCGAGGGCGGCAATCTCGGCTTTTCTCAACGCGGGCGTATCGAGTACGCGGCCGCGGGCGGGCGCATCAACACGGACTTCATCGACAACTCCGGTGGCGTCAACTGCTCGGACGTCGAGGTCAACCTCAAGATCCTGTTCAGCCCGCTGATGGAATCCGGCAAGCTGACCCGGCCGGCGCGCAACCGATTGCTGGCGCGCATGACCGACGAGGTGGGCAGGCTCGTGCTGCGCAACAACTACCTGCAAAGCCTCGCGATCTCGGGCTTGCAGGCACGGTCCGTGGAACGCATTTTCGAGCTCGGGCACGTGATCCGTGCGCTGGAGCGTGCCGGGACCCTGGACCGGTCGCTGGAGGCGCTGCCGACGGACGATGAGATCGACGAGCGGCATCGCAAGGGCCAGGGCCTGACACGCCCCGAGCTCGCCATGCTGCTCTCGTACTCCAAGATCTGGCTGTCGGGAAAGCTCATTGAATCCGACGTGGCCGAGGACTCGTTCCTCGGCAACGAACTCACGCGTTACTTTCCGCTGCCGGTGCAGCGCCGCTATCCACGCGCGATCCTGCGTCACCAGTTGCGCCGCGAGATCATCGTGACAGCGACGACCAACAGCCTCGTGAATCGCATGGGGCCGGTATTTGCGATCCGCACCCAGGAAGACACCGGTGCGGACGTTGGCAGCATTGCGCGTGCATTCGCGATCGCGCGCGAGGTGACCGGAATGCGCGAGCTGTGGGCGGACATCGAAGCGCTCGATGACCGCGTCCCGACCGCGCTTCAGTACGACATGGCGCATGACACGACGCGCCTGCTGCGCCACCTGACGTACTGGGTCTTGCGCAATCCTGGCGCGAATCTCGACATTGAGCGCGCGGTTTCACGGCTGCAGCCCGGCATCCGGGAGTTGATGACCGATCTGCCGGAGTTGATCGAGGGTGCCGAGGTTGAGGGCTATGACCGTGCGCTGCAGCGCTATTCCCGGGAGGGCGTGCCGCCACGCGTCGCCAGGCGTGTCGCCAGTCTCGCAGCCATTCATTCGAGTGTCGACATCGTCGAGGTCGCGCTGGCACGCCGTGCGCCGATCGCGCATGCGGCGCGCGTGTATTTCGGGCTCGGCGCGAGAATCGGACTCGACTGGATTCGCGGCGAGATCGAGCGCCTCGTGGTCGAGGGGCACTGGCAGGCGCTTGCGCGCAGCACGCTGCGCGAGGAAGCGTACCTGCTGCAACGCCGCCTCTGTGACCAGGTGCTCGCCCGCGGTGGGCGCCGCGATGCGCCGGCTGCCATCAGCGCGTGGCTTACCGAGCGGACCGGAGCGGCCGACAGCCTGAGCCGCGCGGTGCAGGAGATGCGCAGCACCGGCAGCTCGGACTTCCCGACCCTGTCGGTCGCGCTGCAGGCGGTGCGGCGCCTGGCCGAGCGTTAAGGAACCCCTGATTTACTCCCTCATGAGGCGCGTTACGCGCGCGCGGGGGCGCGACAAGGCGCGAGCCGAAGTCCCATAGCCGGGACTATGGACGAGGCGAGCAACGCGGTGGCGACCCCGCCCGCGCGTAACCCACAGGGACCGGGCGATTTTCGCCCCTGGCCGCGTCGCGCCCATGTGGGAGTAAATCAGGGGTTCCTAAAGGCCACCGGGCCCTCGACTCAGATCTCCAGCTGTTCGCCGATCTCGATGACGCGCCCCGGCGGCAGGCCGAAGTGATACGCCGCGGGCCGCGCGTTGCGGGCCATCAGCGAATACAGGCGCTTGCGCCACCGCAGCATGCCGGAGCGCCCGGTCACCAGGATGTTCTTCTGCCCCAGCACGTAAATCGTCTCGGCCGGCCTGAATGACAGTCCTGAGTCTTCCGCCTCGGCCAGCAATGAAGGCACGCCGCGTGACTCCATGAAGCCGTAGCGTGCCACGACCCGGTAGAGGCCCGGCGTCAGTTCACGCACAGTGACGCGTTTTCCCTTCTCGGAACGAGGCTCATCCGTGGTTTCGACAGTCAGCAGCACGATGCGCTCGTGCAGGGTCTTGTGCGTCTCGATCGTACGCTGCAAGGCGCGCGGAACGCTGCTTGCGCTGCTGTCCAGGTAAACGGCCGTGCCCGGAACCCGGTTCATCCCTTCATCGGTCATCAGCGCCACGAGGGCACGCAGTGGCATCTGGCGTCGCAGCAGTTGGTTGAGTGCGGCAAGCCGGCCATCGCGCCAGGTCAGCATGATGGTCAGGATCACGCCGCTCGCGGCCAGCGGCAGCCAGCCGCCTTCCGGGATTTTCAGGCTATTGGCGGCCAGGAAGGTCAGTTCGATGGCCAACTCGACGAACGCCACGACCAACATGATGCGCGCGCGACGCTCCTGCTGTGCCACGAGCCACGCAACGACGAATATGTTGTTGACCAGCATCGCTCCCACGATCGCGACCCCGTAGGCGCCAGCCAGCGAATCCGAAGAGCCGAATGCCAGCACCAGGCCGATGGTCGCCGACATCAGGATCCAGTTCGCCGCCGGCGTGTAGATCTGCCCAGCCGTCTGGTCGGATGAGTGGATGACCGTCATGCGCGGCAGGAAGCCGAGCTGAATGGCCTGGTGCGTTACGGTGAATACTCCCGAGATGACCGCCTGCGAGGCGATGATTGCCGCGGCGGTCGCAAGCAGCACCAGCGACGTCAGGGCCCAGTCCGGCGCCATCAGGTAGAAGGGACTCGCCACGGCCTGTGGGTTCAACAGCGCCAGCGCCCCCTGACCAAAGTAGTTCAACACCAGCGCAGGCAGCACAAGACCGTACCAGGCGAGCCGGATCGGGCGACGGCCGAAGTGCCCCATATCGGCATACAGCGCCTCGCCGCCGGTTACCGTCAGGAACACCGCCGCGAGGACGATCAGTGACTGTCCTCGGTGTGCGCCGATGAACGCGAACGCATAGCCCGGGTCGATCGCCGCCAGCACCGCCGGCTCGCGTACGATCCAGGAAACGCCAAGCACGGCCAGCACCAGGAACCAGACGACCATGACCGGACCAAACAGGCCGCCGACGGTTCCGGTGCCGCGTTTCTGGAAATTGAACAGCAGTAGCAGGATGATGATCACGAGCGGGATCACTGCGGCGCTGAACGCGGGACTCATGACGGATAGCCCCTCGACCGCGGACAGCACGGTGATGGCCGGCGTGATCGCGCCATCGCTGAAAAAAAGCGCCGCACCGAACAGGCCGAGCGTAATGGTCGCTGAAGCCGGCAGCCAGGAGCGTTTCGCCAGGACCAGCTCCATCAGCGCCAGTACGCCGCCCTCGCCACGGTTGTCGGCGCGCAGGATGATCCCGGCGTACATGACTGATATCACGATGGTCAGCGACCAGAATATCAGCGACAGGACGCCCAGCACGTTGGCTGGCGTCGGAGCCATGCCATCGACGCCGATAAAGCAGGTCCGAAACGCATACAACGGGCTCGTGCCGATGTCCCCGTAGACGACACCGAGCGCGCCGAGGGCGAGGATTCGCGTCGATGGTTGCGATGAGGTGGACATGGGTGGGTGTGATCGCCTCGGGCGGCGCGCCCGGGCGACGTATTGTATCGCCGTGCGCGGGTATCCGCGCATCGCTGTGATATAAGACCGCCTGCAATCATCGCTGGAGTTTCCTGTGCCCGGCAAGCTGGTCCTCGTCCGCCACGGTCAGAGCACCTGGAATCTTGAGAACCTGTTCACCGGCTGGACCGACGTCGACCTGACGGCGCTCGGCCGCGCCGAAGCGCAGGCGGCCGGCCGCTTGCTGCGCGAGCAGGGCCATGAATTCGACATCGCATTCACGTCGGTGCTGAAGCGCGCCATCCGCACGCTGTGGCTGATGCTGGACGACATGGATCGCATGTGGATTCCGGTCGAGCGCAGCTGGCGCCTCAACGAGCGCCACTACGGGGCGCTGCAGGGCCTCGACAAGGCGGCGACCTCGGCGAAGTACGGCGCGGACCAGGTCAAGGTCTGGCGGCGCAGCTACGACGTGCCCCCGCCACCGCTCGCGCCGGACGATCCGCGTCATCCACGGTTCGACGCGCGTTACCGCAATGTGGACCCATCCGGGCTGCCGGCGACCGAGTCGCTGAAGGACACGCTGGCGCGCGTCGAGCCCTGCTGGCGCGAACGCATTGCGCCGGTGCTCGCGACCGGGCGCCACGTGCTGGTCGTCGCGCACGGCAACAGCCTGCGGGCGCTGGTCAAGATGCTGGATGGCATGGGTGACGACGAAATCGTCGGGTTCAACATCCCGACCGGCGTGCCGATTCTCTACGAACTCGACGCCCGCCTGAAGCCCGCGGTCCCGCGTCGCTTTCTCGGCGATGCCGCCGCGATCGAGGCCGCGACGCTGGCGGTCGGCAGCCAGGCCGAAGGGCGCTAGACAGCTGCCCTACTCGTCCGGCGCGATAGTGACTTCGATTCCATCCAGCGCGTCCTCGAAGGAAACCTGGCAGGAAAGCCTCGACCCGCGCGGCCGGTAGCTCTCGAGTTCCTGGAGGATTTCCTTCTCGTCGCCCTGCATCGGCGGCAACCGGTCCAGCCAGGGCTCGCCGACATGAACATGGCAGGTCGCGCACGAACACATGCCGCCGCAGATCGCCGCAACGCCGTAGTCGAAATCGCGCAGGGTCTCCATCAGGCTGACGCCGATGCGCCCGGTTACCCGGTGTTCCCCGCCGTCGCGATCTGTCACGATAATTTCGGCCATCCGTCGCCTCATCTTGCGGGAGGCGGCCTCGTTCGCGCAACCGCTCAGGCCAACAGTCGTTCGACCAGCCCGCGGCGGCGATCCGGATCAGCGGCGAGTCCCTGCATCGCCGCAATTTCCATCCAGCCATAGCAAAGGCAGTCGAATACCCAAATGAGCGGCTCCAGCCTCGCCGTGAGTCTCCCGCTTGCGTCACCGTAGCCGCCCAGCAATATCTCCGTCTGCCGCCGGTCCAGGTCCTGGTAGCAAATGCAGGCCGCAAGATCCGCGACCGGATCCCCCGGGCCGGCATATTCCCAGTCGAGCGCCACGAGTGCAGCACCCGTGTCCACGAGGTTGAAGTGATGCAGGTCGTGGTGACAGGCTGCGAGCCGGCGCGGTGGCGGCAGCTCCTCGCGCAGCCGCGCGAGGCGCGTCTCGAGATCGCGCAGCAGCGTCGTGGAATCGCGCGCATGCAGGACCCGGAGGTATGCCGCCGCCCGTGCGGCGATGTCGATCGGCGCAATCCCTGCCGGCGGCTCGAGTGCATGCAGCCGGGCAAGCCATGCGCCGATGCGGACGAGCATCGCCGGCTCGCGTGCCGCGTCGCGCGCCAACACGCGACCGGCGACATGGCGCGTGACCAAAAGGCTTTCGGCCGGCCGCGAGAGAACCAACTGTGGCGCGAGACCTGCGCCCGCGGCAAGTTGCAGCATGGCGCGTTCCGCGTGACGGTCGACGCCGAGCGATTCGGCTCCCGCGCCGGCCAGGCGCAGAACCAGGTCCTGGTGTGCGTCCTTCAGTCGCAGCGTGCGGTTCAGCAGGCCGCCGGCGAGTGTCGTGACCTGCGGCCGGTCGAGGCCGAGCTCGACTGCAACGGCTGCGACCCGATATTCCCAGGCATCGCCGGCTCGCGCCTTCGTCACGCGCTCGTCACCATCGTGTGCCGCCAGGCGCGCCAGCCCGCGATCGCCAGCAGCGAGTAGGCGACATACAGCGCGGCCGTGAATGCAAGTCCCTGGCTGGCGAACAGGCCGGCAAGACCCGCATCGATGACCATCCACCAGAACCAGGTCTCGAGGTAGCGGCGCGCGAGCAGCCAGGTGGCGAAAACGCTGGCCCAGGTGCCGAGCGAATCGGCGAGCGGCGCCTCGGCGTCCGTGTAGCTCGCGAGGAGTGCCGTGCTCACGGCAGTCAGCAGCAATACCGCGAGAAGCGCTTGCGTTTGCCAGCGCAGCGGCAAGTGCCGCGGCCGCACGAGCGCGTCGCCACCGGGCCTCCAGGCCAGCCAGCCATAGAAAGAGAGTGCCACGTAGACCAGCTGCAAGGCCGCCTGTAGCGGCAGGCCCGCTTTCAGGAACACCGCGACGTAGATTGCCGTGCTGACACCGCCTGCGATCCAGCAGGCCCGGTGCTGGCGAATGGCGAGCCCGATGTAGGCAAGACCGAAGGCGACCGCGAGCAACTCGGGCAGGCTTGCAGATCGCGCGCCCGTGACGATCGCATCGAGCCAGGCCACGGCCGCGTCAGCCACCGCCACCCAGGACTTTCATGACGAACACCGACCGGTGCGGCCTGGCAAAGCTCGCGCCGATTTCGTCGCGTAGTGCATCGAATACTTCCGACAGCTCGCCACTCAGCTGCGTACTCATCGAATTCGTGACCACAGTCAGGCCCGGTCGCGCCTTCAGGCGTTCGATGAAATCGAGGATCGGCGGGATGAAGTCGCCCGCCAGCGGATAGAGACTCAGTTCGACTGCCACGTGCATGGGATCACCTCAGGAGGAGTAGCGTATCGTGATGCCGAGCTGGCGCGGATCGCCCCAGCGCAGGTACAACTGCTCCGGGAAGTCCGGCGGCTCGTTGCCAAAGTAGAACCCGCGCACCGGATACCGGCGGTCGAACAGGTTGCGGGCCCAGAAATAAGCCGACCAACGCCTGGACTCATGACCCATGCGCAGATTCGCCAGGTAGTGCGACCCGGCGCGCTTGTCATGACTGGTGTCGTGGTAAAAGCCCGCCTCACCTGACAGGTCGACCCGTGCCATCCAGCCCGCGGGATAGCGCCAAGTCGCAGCCATTGCTGCCTTCCACTCCGGCGCGTGGGCCCAGGCGCGCCCGTCGAGGTCGCGGGTCCCGAAACGATAGCCGAGGTAACGCGACTTCATCAGCGACAGCGTCGAACTCAGTTCCAGTTGGGTTGTTAATTGATGACGTGTTGAAGCCTCGGCACCCACTGCCTCTCCGGATGCCGCGTTGTCCGTCAGGAACAGGTAGGTCAGCGGATCATCCGGATCGATCTGGAATGAGGTCGCGACCTGCTGGTGCTCGCGGCGCGTGTAAAACAGGTTGATGTCGGCGGCCTGCCGATCCTGCCGGTCCCGGCCGTTCCATCCCAGTTCGATGCTCCAAAGATGCTCGGGATCGAATTGCTGGCGCCCGACCGGGACCGACGTGCCAATATTGAATCCACCAGCCTTGAAACCGCGCGACAGCGAGGCCCAGAGACCCTGGGTCTCGTTCAGCCGGTGCATCAGCGACAATTGGCCGCCCCACATCTCGTCCCGCGGATCAAAGCGACTGCCGTCACTGTCGTTGTAGCGCGCGTCGCGTTGCTCGAGGCGGAGTCCGGCCGTGATCGTCGTCGCTGGCGTCCACGATCTTGCGAGCTCGCCGTAGAGCGCGGTGCTGGTTGCCTGGTATTGGCTGGCGAGCTGCCGCACGAAGGCATCATCCAGGTAGCGACCGTCGTCGGCGATCTGGTTCGCCTCTTCAAGTCGCGACACCCAGGCGCCCGCGAGCCACGACCAGTCGCGATCCGCAGCGGACATCAGCCGCAGGTCCTGGCTCAGCGTCCGCCGATGACGCAGCGTTCGCGAATAGAAGTCATAAGGACCCGCCGAGCCCCAGTCGGTGTCGTTTCCCCAATCCGCATCGAAACTCGTCTCGATGTTCGAGTCGGCCCAGGCGGTCGTCGAGCGCAGCGCGAATCCATTCAGTCCCTCGCGGGTGGCGTCGACTGATGCGCCCTGCGAGCGTTGGGTATCGCGCCCCGGCCGGTCGGACAAGGTGCGAAAGCTGTTGTCGATCGCGAAGGCATCGTAGCCATTGTCGAAGTCAGCGTGCAGCAGACCCAGGTCCGTCCGCCAGCCGCTTTCCGTCTGAAAGCGGAACTTGAGCCGTGCCGTGAGTTCGTCGCGGCCATTGGTATCGTCGCGACCGAGGTGGGCGTTGTCGTGAAAGCCATCGCTGACGGCACGATGCAGCACCGCGCGCCAGGCTCCCGTCCCGCCATCCATCGGTGGCAGGCCACCGCCCGCTGCAATGCCCGCCATCCACAGGCCATCCTGTCCTGCACCGAGCTCGGCGTGGAGCTCGCGCGCAGCGACAGGGTCGCGGGTCTTCACCTTGATCAGTCCGCCGAGGGCATTGGCCCCATAGCGCGTGCCCTGCGCGCCGCGCAATACCTCGACCTGTTCGACGTCGAACAGCGAGGCGATCATCCCGATGCCGCTGAAGTCGATCTCGTCCACCAGGAATCCGATCGAGGGATTCGGCGCACCCTGGTATTGCTCGAGTTCGCCGATGCCTCGCAGCTGGAAGTAACGTGGCCGCGAACTGCCACCGGCCCAGGACAGTGAAGGCAACTGCGGCAACAGTTCTTCCAGATGCTGGACGGCGCCGTTGGCGACATCATCCCCGCCGATGACCGACACGCCGGCCGGGAGCCGGCTCACGGGCACGGACCGCAGGCCCGCGGTCACGATGACTTCCTCGAGGCCGACCGGCGTCTGGGCGAAGGCCTGCATCAGCCAGCCGGCGCCGATGGCCAATACGATCAGCTGAGTGGGCCGTCGCGACATGCCTGCTCCCTACGCCGGTCCTAACCGGATCAGGTTCAACGGGTTCGTCGGTGAGCCAGGCTGGCAACCGGCGTCTCAGGTCTTTCAGACCACCCCAAGGCAGGTTCTGATACTAGCGCCGGCGACGGTGGGTCGCAATGGGAGACCGGAAGGCGGTGTGCGCGAGGGTCCGGTCATGGCTGCTTGAAGTCCGGCGGTCGCTTGTTGCGCACGGCATCGAGCCCTTCGCGCGCGTCAGCGAGCCGGAAACCGAGGAACTCGAGCGCGAGCGATGCATCGAAGCTCGGCCCCGCCATGCGCAGCCAGTTGTTGAGCGCGTGCTTGGTCCAGCGCATCGCCGTCGCGCTGCCCGCCGCCAGGTTCTTCGCGATACCAAGCGCAGTCGCATGCACTTCCCCGTCTTCGACGCAGACCGCGACCAGGCCGATCCGCTCCGCCTCGGCGCCCGATAACAGCTTGTTGGTCAGCAGGTAATAGCGCGACTTCGCGAGGCCGCACAACAGCGGCCAGATGATGACCGAGTGATCGCCGGCCGCGACGCCGATCCGGGTATGGCCATCGAGGATCTTCGCGTTGCGCCCGGCGACCGAGATGTCGGCCAGCAGCGCAACCGCGAGCCCCGCGCCGACCGCCGTGCCGCGGATCGCCGATACGACCGGTTTCGAGCAGTTGACCAGGTTGTAGACGAGGTCGCTCGCTTCCTTCCAGACGCGCACCAATGTAACCTCGTCCTCGATCATCCGCTCGATCATCGCGAAGTCGCCACCTGAGGAAAAATGCTCGCCGGCGCCGCGCACCAGCGCGACCCGGACACAGTCATCCGTGTCGATCGCGCGCCAGATCTGTGCAAGGTCGCGGTGCATCGACTCGGTCGCGGCATTCTGCCGCCCTTCATTCGAAATCACGATTTCAAGGATGGCCGGCTCGGGTTCGTCGAAACCGAGGCTCGGGAAATCACGCCGGTAGCGCGGCAGGTCGATCGTCACGGGTCATTCCTTCATCGCATCCGGCACGGCATGAACGCTGACCATCGTCAGCACATGATAGGACGCGACTGTTTCGCCGTCCTGATTCGTGATCTCGGTGTCCCAGCTGACCTCGCCCCAGCCCTTCTCGGCGCGCAACGACTTCTCACGGCAGGTCAGGCGCACGCGGATGCGGTCGCCGGGCTTCGCGGGCTTCACGAAGCGCAGGTTGTCGAGACCGTAGTTACCGAGCACCGGGCCGTAGGCCGGATCGACGAACAGGCCGGCCGCCGCCGAGATCAGGAAATAGCCGTGCGCGACGCGCCCGCCGAATAACGGGTTGCGCGCCGCCTCGCGATCGTCCATGTGCGCATAGAAACGATCGCCGCACAGGTCCGCGAAACGCTCGATGTCGGCGACGGTGACCTCGCGCTCGGTGGACTTGAACGTGTCGCCGACCGCAAGCTCGTGGAAAGCCTTGCGGAACGGGTGCACGCCAGGGTCGCGCTCAGCCGCGCCGCGCACCCAGCGCCCGCCCACTGCGGTCAGCGTGTCGGGCGAGCCCTGCACGGCCGTGCGCTGCATGTAATGCATGACGCCGCGGATGCCGCCCATCTCCTCGCCGCCGCCGGCGCGACCGGGCCCGCCGTGGACCAGGTGCGCGAGCGGCGATCCGTGGCCGGTCGATTCCTTCGCGCAATGGCGATTCACGACCAGCACGCGGCCGTGATACGGGGCAAGGCCCAGCACCAGCTCCAGTGCAATCCGGTCATCGGCCGTGAACACCGACCCGGCGAGACTGCCCTCGCCGCGCCGCGCAAGCACGATGGAATCGGCGACGTCGCGATAGCCGACGATCGTCGACACCGGGCCAAAGGCCTCGACCGAATGCACGGCGCGCGCCGCGTCGCCGTCGCGGCACAGCAGCAGCATCGGCGGCAGGAACGCGCCGCGCTGGCGGTCCGCACCGCTCACTTCGAAGTGCTCAGGATCGCCGGCGACGAGTTCTGACTCGAGCCTCAGCTCCGAGACCCGGGAGGCAACTTCCTCACGCTGCGCCAGGCTCGCGAGCGGGCCCATGCGCACGCCCTCGACACGCGGATCGCCCACCACGGTCTTCGCAAGCGCAGCCTGGAGCGCCGCGACGACCTCACCGGTCAGCGCGCGCGGAACCAGCGCCTTGCGGATCGCCGTGCATTTCTGCCCCGCCTTGACCGTCATCTCGCGCACCACTTCGCGGATGAACAGATCGAACTCCGGCGTGCCGGGCCTGGCATCGGGACCCAGGATCGAGGAATTCAGGGAATCGGTCTCGGCGATGAAGCGCACCGAGTGGCGCACGACGACGGGATGGGTGCGCAATTGCGCGGCGGTCGTGGCGGAACCGGTGAATGACACGACGTCCTGGCAACCCAGGTGATCGAACAGGTCGCCGACGCCGCCGCAAACCAGCTGCAGTGCCCCCGGCGGCAGCAGTCCCGTGTCGACGATGCGGCGCACGACGAGCTCGGTCAGGTAGCTGGTCGCAGTAGCCGGCTTGACGATCGCGGGTACGCCGGCGAGGAGCGTCGGCGCCAGCTTCTCGAGCATGCCCCAGACCGGGAAGTTGAAGGCGTTGATGTGCACGGCCGCGCCTTCGAGCGGCACGCAGATGTGCTGGCCGAGGAATGTCCCGCCTTTCGACAGCTGTTCGACATTGCCGTCCAGGTAGACGCGGCTGTTCGGCAGTTCGCGCGAGCCCTTGCTCGCGAACACGAGCAGCGTGCCGATGCCGCCGTCGATGTCGATCCAGGAATCGGACTTGGTCGCGCCGGTCCGGTACGAAAGCTCGTAGAACGCGTCCTTGAAGTCGAACAGTCGCTTGCCGAGCGCCTTCAGCATGGCTGCCCGCTCGTGGAAGGTCATGGCCCGGAGCGCCGGCCCGCCCACCCCGCGCGCGTGCTCGAGCACGGCCCTGAAGTCGAGGCCTTCGGTCGAGGCTTCGGCGACGACCTCGCCCGTGCTCGCGTCGCGGAGCGCGATGGCGCGCCCGCCGCCCGCCTGCCAGCGTCCCGCCAGGAAACTTTGCAGCTGCATTCCCCGCCCCCGCCTTTTCCCGTTCGGCCTCAGATCCGGCTCGCGCGCGCCGCCTGCCAACCGGCAAAGCTGCCGTCCTGTTCTGCAAGGCTCGTCAGCAACGGTGCCGGCGTCCAGTAGCGCGCGCCCTGCCCGGCCTGGAAGCGCTGCACGGCATCCTGCACCGCGGCCAGTCCGACGGTGTCGGCATGAAACATCGGCCCGCCGCGATGGCGCGGGAAACCGTAGCCGTTGCACCAGATCACGTCGATATCCGCCGGGCAGGCCGCGATGCCTTCCTCGAGGATACGCGCACCTTCGTTGACGAGAGCATAGATGCAGCGCTCGACGATTTCGCGGTCGTCGATCCCGCGCTGCGCGATCCCGAGGCCGCGGGCCTCCTCCCGGATCAGGTCCAGCACCTCCGGATCCGGCTGCGGCTGGCGATCCGGGCCATCGTAGCGATAGAAGCCGCGGCCCGTTTTTTGGCCATAGCGGCCGAGCTCGGCCAGCCGGTCTGACACGCGGTAGAACCGCGGGTCATCGGGCCGGTCGCGCCATTCGCGGCGGGCGTGAAAGCCGATGTCGAGGCCGGCGAGATCGCCCACCGCGTTCGGGCCCATCGCCATGCCGAATTCCTCGAGCGCCCGGTCGATGGCCACGGGCGTTGCGCCCTCCAGCAGCATCAGCTCCTTTTCCCGGCCATAGGCGTAGAGCATCCGGTTGCCGACGAAGCCGAAGCAGTTGCCGACCGTGACGCCGATCTTGCCGATGCGCCTGGTGACCGCACGCACCGTGGCAAGCGCAGCGGGCGAGCTTGCGCGGCCGCGCACGATTTCCACCAGGCGCATCACGTGCGCGGGACTGAAGAAATGCATGCCGACCACGTCGGCCGCGCGGCCGCTCGCCGCCGCGATCGCATCGACGTCCAGCGTCGAAGTGTTGGTCGCCAGCACCGCCTGCGGCCCACAGAGCTTCCCGAGCCGCGAAAACAGCTCCTGCTTGACGACCAGGTTCTCGAACACGGCCTCGATCACCAGGTCGGCGCCCGCCAGCGATTTCAGGTCCCTGGCGCCCCGGACGCGCGCGATTGCCCCGGCCGCCGCCTCGGCTGTCATTCGACCCTTGCGGCCTGAGCCCTCGAGCGTCGAGGCTATGCGCGCGAGTCCGGCTGCCAATGATTCGGGTTTCGAATCGACCAGCGTGACGTTGATGCCCGCGCTCGCAAGGCTGATGGCGATGCCGGCACCCATGGTGCCGGCGCCGACGACGCCTGCATCCCCGACTTGCCGGGCCATGTCGCGGTCCGCGCCTGCACCGCGCTCGGCGAAGAACAGGTAACGCAGGGCGCGGGATTCGCTCGAGCGGCGGCAGTCCTCGAAGAGTTCGCGTGCCCGGTCGAGCGCCTGCTCGAAGGGTCGCGTCGCAGCCGCCTCCAGTGCCTCCACGATAAGCCCGGGCGCTGGCAACCGGCGCGCCGAGGGCGGCAGGGAGGATCGCCATTGCGCAAACACTTCCGCGGTTGCCATGGGCGGCGACAGCTCGCGCAGTCGCCGCACTGGCGCTCCCGCCGCAATGAGTTCGCGCGCCCATGCAACCGCGCCCGCGCGCGCGTCGCCGTCCAGTGCGCGATCGACCAGGCCGAGCGCCAGTGCGCGCTCGCGATCAACCGGCTTGCCGCCGGTCATTAACTCGAGCGACGCCTGCCAGCCAGCCAGGCGCGGCAGGCGCACCGTGCCGCCGGCGCCAGGCAGCAATCCCAGCGTCACCTCCGGAAAGCCGAACTTGAGGTCGCAGGCCGCCGCACGGTAGTGGCAGGCGAGCGCAGTTTCCGCTCCGCCGCCCAGCACCGCACCGTGCAGCGCGGCGACAACCGGCTTGCCGCAGGCCTCGAGCCTCACCAGCAACTCGTTCAGCAGCGGCGGCTGGGCCGGCTGGTCGAACTCCGCGATGTCCGCGCCCGCGATGAAATTCCTGCCGGCCCCGTGCAGCACGATGGCCTGCACGGTTGGATCCGCATCCAGGCGTTCGATCGCCGCGAGCAGCGCGGTACGCACCGGATGGGCCAGCGCGTTGACGGGCGGGTAGTCGAGCACGATGACGGCAACACCGCCGTCGCGCTCGATGGCGACTGCCGCACTCACCCGGTGCGCTCGATCGCCAGCGCGATGCCCTGCCCGACGCCGATGCACATCGTGCAGAGCGCGTAGCGGCCGCCGGTGCGTGTGAGCTGCCAGGTCGCCGTGGTCGCGAGCCGCGCACCGCTCATGCCAAGCGGATGGCCAAGTGCGATGGCGCCGCCATTCGGATTGACGTGGGCTGCTTCGTCCGGCAGGCCGAGCCGGCGCAGCACCGCAAGGGCCTGCGAGGCAAAGGCCTCATTGAGCTCGATGACGTCGAACTTCCCGAGTGTGAGCCCGAGGCGCGCGAGCAGCTTCTGCGTCGCGGGCGCCGGGCCCATGCCCATGATGCGCGGCTCGACGCCGGCCACCGCTGCGCCCAGCACGCGCGCACGCGGCGTCAGGCCGAAGCGCGCCGCCATGCGCTCGCTTGCGACCAGGAGCGCGCAGGCGCCGTCGTTGACGCCTGAGGCATTGCCGGCCGTGACCGTGCCACCGGCACGAAACGGCGTCGGCAGCTTCGCGAGCGCCTCCAGGCTCGTCTGGCGCGGGTGCTCGTCGCGATCAACGACGATGGCCTCCCCCTTGCGCGCCACGAGCGTCACCGGCGTGATCTCGGCAGCGAGCGTGCCGTCAGCTTGCGCGCGCAACACGCGCTGCTGGCTGCGCAGTGCGAACGCATCCTGGTCCGCGCGCGAAATGCCGAACTCCGCGGCGACGTTCTCGCCGGTCTCCGGCATCGAGTCGATGCCGTATTGCTGCTTCATCAGCGGATTCACGAGGCGCCAGCCGATCGTCGTGTCGAACATCTGCTGGCTGCGTGCAAAGGCAGCTTCGGGTTTTGTCACCACGTAGGGCGCCCGGCTCATGCTCTCGGCGCCGCCCGCGATCACGAGTTCGGCCTCGCCGCTCCTGATCATGCGCGCAGCAATCGCCACCGCGTCGAGACCGGAACCGCACAGGCGGTTGACCGTGACGCCGGGCACCGCGGCCGGCAGCCCCGCCAGCAGTGCCGCCATGCGCGCGAGGTTCCGGTTGTCCTCGCCCGCCTGGTTGGCGCAGCCCAGCACGACATCGTCGACGGCTTGCCAGTCGACCGACGGATTGCGCTGCATCAATGCCGCCAGCGGTACGGCCGCCAGGTCGTCGGTCCGCATTCCCGACAGCACGCCGCCATAGCGGCCGATCGGTGTCCGGATCGCGTCGCAGATCAGTGCCTCATTCATCGACCGATCTCCCGGCAATCTGGTGACTGCGGCCGCGAAACAGCGCGACGGCCTCGCCGCGCTGGTTGCGCACCTCGATCTCGTAGATGCCGCTCTTCCCGACCCGCCAGCGCTCGCTCGCGGCTGCCGTCAGCAGGTCACCCTCCCGGCCGGGCGCCAGGAACTCGATTGCGGCGCCCGCCGCCACCGTGTTGTGGCCGTGGGAATTGCAGGCGAATGCAAAAGCGCTGTCGGCGAGCGTGAAAATCAGTCCGCCGTGGCAAATACCATGGCCATTGACCATGTCGGGACGCACGCGCATCGTGACTTGCGCAGCGCCGGGCGCGACCGATTCGATGCTAATTCCGAGTAGTTGCGAGGCGCGGTCCAAGTCGTAGAGGGCCTGTGCTGCGTGTTCTGCCAGTTGCTGCTTGCGATCCGCAGTCGCACGCGTTGATCTGTCATCCATGATTGCGCTCTCCTAGCGCCCGGAAAAGCGCGGCGCGCGCTTTTCGATGAATGCCGCGACGCCTTCGGCGTAATCGGCCGACCAGCCGAGTTCGCGCTGGAAGTCGCGCTCAATATCGAGTTGCGCCTCGAGCGTCCGCTGCCAGGCGCCATGCATGGCCTGCCGGGTCCGGACCAGCCCCAGGGTTGGCGCGACAGCCAGGCGCGCAGCCAGCACATCGACGGTCGACGCGAGTTCTCCGTCCTCTACGCACTGCCAGATCAGGCCCCATTCCGCAGCCTGCTCGGCCGGAATCTTGTCGCCCAGCATTGCAAGCCCGATTGCCCGCGCGTTGCCGACCAGTCGTGGCAGGAACCAGGTGGCGCCGCTGTCGGGCACCAATCCAAGGCGGCTGAAAGACTGGACGAAGGACGCCGAGCGGGCGGCGATCACGAGGTCGCAGGCAAGCGCGATGCTTGCCCCGGCGCCAGCGGCAACGCCATTGACCGCGGCGATGACCGGCATGGGCAGCGTACGCAGGGCAAGCACCAGGGGCCGGTAGTTGCGCTCGATCGATTCGCCGAGGTCTGCACGCCCGCCATCCGGCGTCACCGCGCGTTCGCCGAGATCCTGCCCGGCACAGAATCCGCGCCCGGCCCCGGTCAGGACCAGCACCCGCGCACCGCCGTCCGTGACGCGCGCCAGCACATCGCGGATTTCCTCGTGCATGGCCGTATTGAAGCTGTTGAGCCGCTCGGGCCGGTTCAACGTCAGTCGCGCAACGGCGTCGGCGACCGAATACTGGATGGACGTATAGCTCATGGGCACTCCGGCGCCAGGACCCTTCACTCGTCGTAGCTGATTTCGAGCGATGCGCTCGTCGGCCGCGCCTGGCAACACAGAATATAACCGGCCTCGACCTCCCAATCCTCGAGTGCGACGTTGTGCGCCATTTCCGCCGTGCCGCGCACCAGTCTGGCACGGCAGGTCGAGCAGACTCCGGCCCGGCAGGAGAACGGCAGGTCGAGCCCGGCCCGGCCCGCGGCGTCCAGGATGACCTCGCCACCCATGGGCATTGCGAAGCTGCGCCGCCGGCCGTCCATCACGATTGAAATCGTCGCGCCGCCGGGCGCGGCCGCCGGGGATGCGGGCCTGGCGCCCGCCGGCGCTGCCTGCGGCGTCATCGCAGCCGCGACGAAGTACTCGACGTGCACGCGGCCCGTCGCGCCGAGCTGTGCGAGCGCCGCCTGCACTTCCGCGGCCATCGATCCCGGGCCGCAGATAAAGAATTCGTCCACGTCGTGTGCGTCAAAATCGTGGCGCGCGAGTTCCGCGACCTTCGCCTGGTCGATCCGCCCGTTGAACAGCTCGACATCCTGTGGCTCGCGACTCATCACGAAGCAGACTGAGAACCGCGGCAGGAAACGGTCCTTCAGGGCGAGGACGTCCTCCAGGAACATCGCGCGCGCCGTGCTGGTATTGCCGTAATAGAGCTGGAAGCGGCTGTCCGGTTCCTGCTCCAGCACCGTCGCGGCGATCGACAGCACGGGCGTGATTCCGCTGCCGGCCGCGAACGCGACATAGCTCTTCGCACGCGCAGGCTCGATGCGCGTGTGGAAGCTGCCATTCGGCGCCAGCACCTCGAGCGTGTCGCCCACCTGCAGCTGCCGTGCAAGGTATTGCGACATGCGGCCATGGTCCTGAACCCGGACCCCGATCCGCAGTTCCACCGCACCCTCGGGACTGACAATCGAATAGGTGCGGCGCTCCTCCCGGCCGTCGATGACCGCGCGCACGGCGAGATGCTGGCCTGCCATGAACCGGTAATCGCCCCGGAATTCCTGCGACAGTTCGAAGGAGAGCGCCACTGCATCGTCGGCGACTGCCGCGCGGCCGGAGACCCGGAGCGGATGAAATTTCAGCACGGCTTCAGATGCACTTGAATTGGTCGAATGGCTCGAGACACGAGTCGCAGCGGTACAGCGCCTTGCAGGGCGTCGAACCGAACTCGGACAGCTTCGTCGTGTGCGACGACTGGCAGCGCGGGCAGGCGACGGCGCCTTCAGCCGGCGGCGCGATACCGAACTCAAGAAGTTTGCGGCGTCCCTCGGCACTGATCCAGTCGCTGGTCCATGGCGGCGACAGCACGTCGACGGCGACGGCGAGGTATCCGGCGCCCGTGAGTGCCCGGACGATGTCCGCCTTGATGACCGCGGTCGCCGGGCAACCCGAGTAGGTTGGCGACACGCCGACCTCAATCCTGCCGTCTGGATGCTGGTGCAAGTGCCGGACCACGCCGAGGTCGAGCACGCTCAGCACCGGAATCTCCGGATCGGGAACCTGCGCGAGCAGCTCGCGCAGGCGCGCGACGAGGGCCGGTGGCGGTGCAGCCGCAAGCGCAGGCCGGACGGTGGCCATCGGTGTCTTACCAGGTCGCGCCGGGATGGGCGCGGTGCAGGGACTGCATCTCGGCCAGGATGTGGCCCAAGTGCTCGCTGTGCCTCCCCTGCCTGCCGAACCAGGGAAATGGCGTCGTCTGCGGCTGTGTCAGGGTCGCCTCCACGAGCACGGCAGCAACGCGTTCAGTCCAGGCCAACTGCAGGGTCGCGGGCGCCGGCGCAATGCCGGCTTCGGCCACCTCGAGATCCACGGCGTCGGCCGCGAACAGTTCGTTCGTGAACGGCCACAGCCGCTCGAGCGCCGCTTGCATGCGGCCATGGCTCTCCTCGGTTCCGTCACCGAGCCGGATCATCCAGCCGGCGCTGTAGCGCAGGTGGTAGCGGGTTTCCTTCACGGCCTTGGCTGCGATTTCAGCGAGCCGCGCATCCTGCGATTGCTGCAGGCGCTCGTACAACTCGAGTTGCCAGGCGTCGACCAGGAATTGCCGGGTCATGGTCTGGCCGAAGTCGCCGTTGGGTTGCTCGACCAGCGTCATGTTGAGGTACTGCGATTCCTCGCGCAGGTACGCGAGTTCGTCCTCGCCACGACCGCGACCTTCCAGTTCTCCCGCGTGCGTCAGCAGCATGCGCGCCTGGCCCAGCAGGTCGAGCGAAATGTTGGCCAGGCCCAGGTCCTCTTCGATGGCCGGGGCATGGCCGACCCACTCGCCGAGGCGTTGCGCGAGGATCAGGCTCGTGTCCGCGAGCCGCAGCACGAAATGGCAGTGTGCGGACCATTCCGCACCCGCATTTTCCCGCGCCGCAGCTGCTTTCGACGCACTCAAAGCGTCTTTACCTCGTCTGGAATGTCGTAAAAGGTCGGATGCCGGTAGACCTTGTCGCGCGCGGGCTCGAACAGGGCGTCAGACTCCGCAGGATCCGAGGCCACGATGTCGGTGGAGCGCACGGCCCAGATGCTGACGCCTTCCTGCCGGCGCGTGTACAGGTCGCGCGCGTGCTCGATCGCCATGCGCGCGTCAGTCGCATGCAGGCTGCCGACGTGCTTGTGGTCGAGCCCGGAGCGCGCCCGGATGAATATTTCGTACAGGGGCCAGTCGCGCGTATTGTCCGTCATGATTTCCTCCTGCCCGCGCTCAGGCGGCGCGCGTCGTGGCCAAGCCGGCGCGCTTCGCAGCCCAGGCGGTGGCCGCTTCCCGCACCCAACGGCCCTTATCATGCGCCCGGCGGCGTGCCTCGAGGCGCTCGCGATTGCAGGGCCCGTGGCCTTTCAACACCTGGTCGAACTCGCTCCAGTCGATCGGGCCGAAGCGGTAGTGCCCGGCGGCCTTGTCCCAGGACAATTGCGGATCCGGGACCGTGATGCCCAGGAACTCCGCCTGCGGCACCGTGAAGTCGACGAATTTCTGGCGCAGCTCATCGTTTGAGAAACGCTTGATCTTCCAGCGCATCGACTGCGCGTTGTGCTTCGAATCCGTGTCCGGCGGACCGAACATCATCAGCGACGGCCACCACCAGCGGTTCAATGCCTGCTGCGCCATCTCTTTCTGCGCCGGCGTGCCGCGCGCAAGACACCGCATGATTTCGTAGCCCTGACGTTGGTGAAAACTCTCTTCCTTGCAGATGCGGACCATCGCGCGCGCGTACGGACCGTAGGAGCACCGACACAGCGGGATCTGGTTCACGATCGCAGCGCCGTCCACCAGCCAGCCAATCGCCCCGACGTCTGCCCAGGTCGGCGTGGGATAGTTGAAGATGCTCGAATACTTGGCCCTGCCCTCGAGCAGCTGGCCGATCAGCTCGTCGCGCGAGACGCCGAGTGTTTCCGCCGCGCTGTACAGGTAGGCCCCATGGCCGCCCTCATCCTGGACCTTGGCGATCAGGATGGCCTTGCGCAGCAGCGAGGGCGCGCGCGTGATCCAGTTGCCCTCGGGCAGCATGCCGACGATCTCGGAATGGGCATGCTGGGAAATCTGGCGGACCAGCGTTCGCCGGTAGGCCTCCGGCATCCAGTCCTTCGGTTCGACCTTCTCCTCGGCATCGACGCGGGTGTCGAAGCGCAACTCGAGCGCCGCCGCATTCTGCGTCTCGTCGCGCAGGCAGTCCTTGCCAAGCGAATCCAGTCCCTGCGTGTACACGGTTGCCCGTCCGATCCTGAAACCGCATCACTCTGACACACAGATAACGTGCCATCAAGAAATCACGCGGCTAGTTCCAGCCCTCGAGGCGCTCGACCAGCACCGTCATGAACCGGTTGGCCTGGTGGCCATCGAGCACGCGATGGTCGATGGTCAATGTCACGTAACAACGTGGGCGAATGGCGATCTCGTCGCGGCCCTCGCGCTCGACGACGACCACGCACTTCTCGAGGCGTCCGATGCCAAGAATCGCCGACTGCGGCTGGTTGATCACGATCGGCGCCGCGAGCAGGCTGCCGCTGACGCCGTGATTCGAGATCGTGAATGTGCCGCCCTGCAAGTCGGCGAACGTCAGGCGGTCCTCGCGGGCGCGCGCCACGAGTTCGCCCAGCGTGCTTGCGATGCCGAACAGGTCGAGGCGCACGACATCGCGTATCACGGGGACCACCAGGCCGCGGCCCTCGAGCGCCGTGCCGACGCCGATATCGACACGGTCGTGCAGCACGATCGCATCGTCGGTCCAGCGGCCATTGGCTTCGGGCACCGCGCGGATCGCGTCCACGCAGGACGCCACGAAGTAGGCGGTCAGCGTCAGCGCGACGCCGCGTCGATCGAATTCCGGCTTGTTCAGCGCCCGATGCGCCAGCACCGCCGTCATGTCCGCCTCGAACATGGTCGTCACGTGAGGCGCCGTGTGCAGCAGGCTCTCGACCATATGGGAGGCGATGCGCCTGCGCATCGGCGTGTGCGGCACGCGGCGGTCTCCGCCGGAATCCGGACGGACTGATTCGCCCGCTGCCGATTGCGTCGCGGCGGCCGGCGCACCACGCTGTGCGGCCGCTGCCAGCACGTCGTCCGCGGTGATGCGCCCGCCCGCGCCCGTGGCCCTGACCGCACCGGCGTCGAGCCCATGCTCGGCAAGCAACCGGCGCACGGCCGGGCTCATGCGGTCGGTCGACGATCGGTGGCCGGCCGCTGCGGCCGGTGCCGCCCCGGGCGCCACGGGCGCTGCGCCCGCCCCGCCCGTGACGGCCGTTGCTGCCGCGGGGCCCGGCACCACGCGGCCGAGCAGCGCGCCGGGTGCGACATCCACGCCTTCGGCCGCCGCGATCTCCTGCAGGATTCCATCGGCGGGTGCGGGCACCTCGACCGTCACCTTGTCGGTCTCGATCTCGACCAGCGGTTCGTGCCGCCGGACGGGCTCGCCAACCGCCTTCAGCCAGCGCAGCACCTGCGAGCGTGTGCCTTCCGCCTGGTCGGCCGGCAGCAGCACGTCGATCAACGTGGCCATCGCTCAAACGCTCGCAATGTGGCGCATCGCGGCGACGATGCGCCCGACCGATGGCACGACCGTGTCCAGCAGCATCGGGCTGTGCGGGCTCGGCACATCCGGCATCGCGAGGCGCCCGATCGGCGCGTCGAGATCGAAGAATGCGCGTTCGGCGACCACTGCGGCGACCTCGGCACCGAATCCGGCGGTGATCGTGTCCTCGTGGACGATAAGGCAGCGCCGGGTTCTTGCAATCGAACCGAGCACGGAGTCGCGATCCCAGGGTGACAGCGTCCGCAGGTCCAGCAGTTCGACGTCGATGCCGGACTCGCCGGCTGCCTGCTCGCAGCGCTCGACCATCGCGCCCCAGGACACGACCGTGAGCTCCGAACCGGACCGCACGGTGCGCGCGACGCCGAATGGCAACATGTAGTCGTCGCCCGGATACGGGCGCCGCGCCGCGGCCCCGTCCAGCAGCGCGCGATGCTCGAAGAAGATGACCGGATCGTTGCCGCGCAACGCCGTGCGCAGCAGTCCCACCGCATCCTCTGCATTGGACGGCATCGCAAGGTGCCAGCCGGTAGCGTGCAGGTACTCCACTTCATTGCACTGGCTGTGCCACGGGTCGCCGCACTTGAAGAAGCCACCCGGCATGCGGATGACCATCGGCGCCGCAAAGCGGTTCGCCGTGCGCCAGCGCAGCGTACCGCAGTCATGAAGTTGCTCGGCGGCCGGATCGGCGTACTTGCGGAACTGGATTTCCGGAACCGGCACGAGCCCGGCAAGCGCCATGCCGACTGCGCGGCCGATGATGCCCTCCTCCGACAGGCTGGTGTCGAAGACGCGCTGCTCGCCAAAGCGTTCCTGCAGGCCCAGCGTCGCCGCATGAACGCCACCCTTGCGGCCGACGTCCTCGCCGAAGATCAGCACACGCGGATTGACATCGAGCTCGTGCTCAAGCGTCCGGCGAATCGCCGTCAACATGTTGATTCGCGGTCCGTCCGGCTGCGCGACATCGTTTCCCGGCGCAGGCTCATCGCCTTCGGCCCGCATGCCGCCCTGCCGCTGCAGATCCATCGAACCATCATCACGGTGCTCGGTGAACGTGAAACGCGTGACCGCATCGACCGCGGCCGCAGGCCGCGCCTCGAGGCGCGCAAGCGCCGCCGCGACTTCCGACTTCGCATGCTTCTCGAGCGCCTCCCAGTCGGCGTTCGACAAGACCAAGGGCACCAACTGCTGGCGCAGGCGCCGCAGCGGATCGCGCGCCTGCTCGGCCGCAATTTCGTCGGTCGACTTGTAGGCCTGCGTGTCCTGCCCTGAATGTCCGGACAGGCGCGGTACGGTCAGGCGCAGCAGCACGGGCCCTTCCCCGGAACGCGTTGCCGCTACTGCCTCGTTGATGAGCGCCGCAGCGGCACCGGGATCCGCGCCATCGCCATTCAGGATCCGCAGGCTGCGGAATGAGGCCAGGTTCGCTGCGATGTCGCCGCCGGGCGTCTGTTTCGCAGACTTGACCGAAATGCCGTAGCCGTTGTCCTCGATGAAGTACAGGAGCGGCAAGTGCTCGGTCGTCGCGATATTGAGCGAAGCCCAGAATCCGTTGGTCGCCGTCGAGGCGTCGCCGCCGTGCGCGACCGCAATGCTGCCCGCGCAGCTCTCGTCACGCAGCACGCGCGCGCGATAAACGAGGGCCTGGGCCCAGCCGGTCGCTGGCGTGTACTGCGTGCCGACGCCGCCACAGGCCGGCAACAGGCAGGGACCCTGGCGATTCGGCAGGTTGATGACGACGCCGATGTCGCGCCCGGCCGACATGCCCTGTGCCAGCATCATCGTCGAAGCGAGCGCCTCATCGAGAGCGAGGCCGAGCGCGAGCGCGAGCGGACGCGAGCGGTAGTACGTCGCTACGGCGTCGTGCGCGCCGGTCAGCTGCAGGGCCAGCAAGGCCTGGGTTACGTCGTGACCGCGCGCCGAAAACTGGTAGAGCACCTTGCGTTCCGGTACGAGGCATGTTTCCTCGAGTTCATCGAGCGACCGTGACAGCAGCGTGGTGTGCAACACCCGGCGCCAGTCGACGGTCGAATCCGGTGCACTGTGGATGGGGCTGCGCGCGCTAGCGGGCATGGGGTACGACCTCTGGGTCCGATGCGACCCGCGTCATCGTACTCAGGCTATCGGGGTGGTTTTTGGCCATTCTTGCGCGCGCACACCATCAAATATGGTGATAAACTCCAAATCAAGTCAATTCATGGCGTTAATTCACTCCATGCGCACACTCGATCGCACCGACATCAGGATC
>Ga0214473_10001335_pt1 | contig 32811 bp, 25 predicted proteins | sample RVTome_7_FD_203509 | JGI IMG/M metagenome (GOLD analysis project Ga0214473, IMG submission 203509) | Soil microbial communities from uranium-contaminated site in the Upper Colorado River Basin, Wyoming, United States - RVT98D197 | ecosystem: Environmental > Terrestrial > Soil > Contaminated >...
CCGGTTTAAAGCTTGTATCCCTGTTCAAGAAAAGGAAATATTTTTTGAGCTAAAAACTTAACAGCCCCAAAAAGACACTTCAAAAATCAGAAAAGCCATCCAACCCATTAAATCAAAGGTCTCAATATATTAAACTTAAATTAAAGAATGCTAAAAATGTAATCAAAGTTTAGCCTTGAATTTGTACGTACATTTAAAAAAGCCCATACCTTACAGTCACGAAAATCTGGATGCGGTGGTAGATTAGCGCAGCAATCTCCTGAGGAGACCACGTAGTTAATATAAGCCGTCTCCCCAAGGGATTGTCAGCAGTTACCATCGGCGGCCGATGCTGCGAAAGCGAGGTTGACACGATCCTTATCTCTTCTTAGCGTCGCAATTGAAAGTATAGCGCTCGAGTTGCACCACAAGCAAACTTTTCCGGAGGATTGAGGTGAACTTTCTATCACGAATGTTTACCCTGGGATTGACCGTGGGGCTGCTGAGCGTGGCCTATGCGGCCGACGGTGGTCAGAGGTTCGGCAATATCTCGAATTACTATGAATCTACGGACAACGGCATCAGTGTGCTGAGAATAACAGATTCTCCGAACCCTTTCACTTCGCTGGACAGAGACATCTTAAAAAGTTCTCCGTTTATCGACAGTACTGGAATTTTATTTTTCGGCAGTATCGATGGTTCGTTCCGGGCTGCAAACATAGGGTCAAGAAAAATTGATGCGCTATGGGAATTCGTCACCGGTGGAGAAATCCTTTCCTCTCCTGCTGTCGACAACGATGGCACCCTGTATTTCGGTTCAGCGGATAAAAACGTGTATGCGTTGTACCCGAATGGTACGTTGAAATGGAGCTTCGCCACGGGCGGCCCCGTGGTCTCGTCACCTGCGCTGTCTGACGACGGTACCCTGTATGTGGGGTCCAAGGATGGAAGCCTGTACGCGCTGAATTCCGACGGGAGCCGGAAGTGGGTGTACGCAACTCAAGGGGCAATCTATGCTTCGCCGGCCCTGGCCGCGGATGGAACGGTCTATATCGGGTCGCTGGACGGCTCGTTGTACGCGCTCAGTCCGGATGGTGAATTGGAGTGGACATACCTCACCGGAGGCGCGATCTACTCATCGGCTTCCATCAGCTTCGCCGGAGAAATCATATTCGGTTCCAACGATTTCAACGTCTGCGCATTGAATCCTGACGGCACCCTGAAATGGCGGTTTGCGACTGAGGGTGAAGTCATTGCCACGCCAGCGATCGGCCTGGATGGCTCCGTATATTTTGGTTCCAATGACGGCTCCTTGTATCGAATCGATGCTGCGGGGAATCTGGTTTCGGAATCAGTAGTCGGCACGCCGATCTGGAGCTCTCCGATTGTTTCCACATCCGGGAAAATAATCAGCGCGACCTGTGGTGCGTACCGCCAGTACTATATAGAGGTCAACAATGTTTTGGAAGTTTTCTCTACGGAGAAGGACGGCCGTATCAGTCTTCGAGGAAGTGGCGGTAGTGCAGATGAAAATGGTAAATTCGGTTTTGGATATACCGGAGCTTTTACTTCCGCGGTCAACGGTAAGACCATCATGATTGCGGAGGGATTTGGAAGTTTCGGATGGCACGTCAACTACTCGACTTTCCGCGGGTATGAAAACAACACTTCCTGGCCGAGGTTCCACCACGACTCGCGCAATACCGGCAATGTCGCCACCAGCCTTGCCATCCCCGTAGTCGATATCGACATGGAGTTGTCGACCTTTTCCTGCGATATCGACGGTAACGGCAAAGCTGATCTTGCTGACTTTTTCTATTTGCTCAGAAAGATCATTGCCAATCAAGCCGATCCCTCCTGGGACATTGACAACAGCGGCAGAATTAATATCTCAGATGCTATCGAATTGTTGATCCGAATTTTCAGCAATCGGTGCAATCCGGGCTCTTCCCTCCTGGCGTCCGCAGATTTCGATACGGGTGCATTGCAGAGCCTGTCCGCCGAGCACAGGCAGATTCTGCTGGATGCGCTTGTCGGAGCCGAGCTGAGCGCAGAGGAGCAGGAGCTTGTCCAGGCAGCGCTTAGCGGTATAGGCGCCCCGGCGAGCCTGCCCCGGGCATTCTCCCTGGCGCAGAACTCGCCCAACCCGTTCAACCCCTCCACCACGATCAGCTACACCGTGCCGGAGGGAAAGCCGGTGCCGGTATCGCTCAGGATATTCGACCTGCGCGGCAATCTGATACAGACTCTGGTAAACGCCACACGCGCGGCGGGGACCTACAAGGTGTTCTGGGACGGAACAGATGAATCCGGCCGCCAGGTGGCCAGCGGAATTTACTTTTACCGCTTGAGGGCTGAAGAGTTCACCCAGACCCGCAAGATGGTGCTGCTTAAATAAATCCTCTCGTTCCTGTTCATTAAACGCAGTCAATAATGAAAGGGCCGTCTCTTTCGAGAGAGACGGCCCTTTTCGTTCATGGCCGCTGTGCATGTCCCGCCGTCAATCACTCTACTCAATCCACTCTTATTATTTTCAACATTGATTAAACTTATGGTGAGGCCGACTACACTTGAACCTTCGGCCTACCAGCGGTCGGGCCGGTCGAGCTGGGTGTCGGGATCGCCGTCCCAGTGACGGATTTCAACCGGCCGGTAGTCCGTCTGCATCCGGCCCGGAGTGACTTCGGCCACGGCGATTCCAGGCTTACCCTCCACTTTCGCCGCGCAGCTCCCGTCCGAATCGAACACGGCCGCCTGGCCGGCCGGCCAGTTGTTCGAGGCGGCCACCGGGACCCGGTAGGTGCGGAAATACAAATCGCCGGACTGGCTTAGGGCAATGCTGAGTTAGCTGCCCCCCTACGTAATCTGCAACATGGAATGGGAATACTTTGGCGGGAGATTCTGTGTCTGGCCCCAGTCGGGACGTCTTCCGCCTGACCGCGAAAGCTTTCTTCCCGGTATTGAAGAATAGGAACCGTATGGCTGGTAATATGGGATTATGTAAAACTTTTACCCTGAAAGTCCGCTTCCTTCACGCCGCCAGGCCCGGATAATGATAACTGCCAGGACCATATTTACTGCACACCCCAGCAAACCCTCGCCATTCACTATTTGCACGCTGCCGTCAAAAAACCGGCTTGGAGTGTCGCTGTATACATTCCCCAGCAGCAGGGGATTGATGAAGTTCCAGGTCACGTGCGCCAGGTAGACCGGCCAGATCGACCCGGACCTCTGATATATCCAGGCGAAGACGAATCCGGCAAAGAAAACGTTCAGCAGGAAACTCACGCTCCAGATCCAGCCCAGGGAACCCGCTGGTGGCTTGAAAGCGATCACGAGATGGAATAAGGCCCAGACCGCCGAACTGAGCGCTGCGGCTTTTATCTTGCCGAAACGCAGTGTTTTGTTTAACAGAAATCCTCGCCAGCCGAGTTCCTCGCCCAAATGTCCGGGAAGGGCGTTCAAAAGCAATAACGGATAACCTTGCAGCCCGGCCCAGAGCGTTACCGCCGGATCCGCATCCTTTGGCTCGAAAGTGGCAAACCCCAGAATCCGGGCCAGGATGATTACTCCCGCAACCATGACGCAGGGATAAGCAATTCCCAGTAGCCAATTGTTCCAACCTCCCACACCGAATCCGAAATCGCGGAATTTGAAATCCGGTATGATCGCTGTAAAAATCAGGGCGACAGTCGCCGGGACCATCATGAGCGGGAAGAAAAAGAAAATCCAGAGCTCGAAGCTGAAAGTTTTGCCATGGAACGCAAAGAGATATTCGAGGACCCAGGCAATCGCAAGGGTTGCAACTATGTAAATGACGATTAATTTTTTCAACCTTGAGTTCTCAATCTGATCCATAATCACTCTTCACCTCTATTGGGCGGAAAAACAGTCTGAAGTTCATTTGGAGAAAATTGCTGATTAAAATGAGAATATCGGCAAATCGGCTTTTGCAGAAATTCTTCTTTATCCGGACTGCCACTGGAATAGGCAGCGGCAGACTCACCAGGATTTGAACCTTCGGCCTACCAGCGATCGGGCCGGTCGAGCTGGGTGTCGGGATCGCCGTCCCAGTGACGGATTTCAACCGGCCGGTAGTCCGTCTGCATCCGGCCCGGAGTGACTTCGGCCACGGCGATTCCCGGCTCGCCCTCCACTTTCGCCGCGCAGCTCCCGTCCGAATCGAACACTGCCGCCTGGCCGGCCGGCCAGTTGTTCGAGGCGGCCACCGGGATCCGGTAGGTGCGGCAGAGGTGCCCCAGGTCGGGGCCCCACTCCGCAAGCAGGTGCATCCGGCTGTTAAGGTTGAATACCAGCTCGGGCGACTGCGGGATAAGATGGCTCCAAGTGGGCGGCATCAGGGCATCGGCGCAGATTACCGCCGCCGCCCGCTCCAGGCCGCCGAAACCGAAGGTGTGAAAATTCCAGCCGGGCAGGAACCGCCTGCGCTCATCTGCGACTGGCGGGTAGGGATAATCATCGACGCCCCTGTTTTCTTCCCGGACACGGTCTTCAGGCCATTCCGGGTCGACCCAGAGGAACACCTTGCGCTGGACGCCCCGCACGCCCAACGGATCCACCAGGACCGCGCTGTTGAAGTAATCGAAAACCCGGTGCCGCCGGCTGGCTACTCTTTCGGTGAGGCCGACCGCGATCCCCACTGAAAGGCTGTTGGCCAGGCGCCTGATCTCCGCGATCAGGAGACCGTCGAGAGTCACCCCGCGGACCAGCCGGCCGCTGTCGTCCGGCGCGCGGTCGAAAAAGTATTCGGGGAACGAGACGTACTGCGCGCCCTGGCGGGCCGCTTCCCCGGTCAAGCCATGGAGCAGCTCGCGGGCCTCGGCGTAATCCGGCCGGCCGGCCAGGACCGCCGCCACTGTCAGCTTGCCGTGAGCCAGGTCCCGATTCTTCAAGCCGTTGTGCCTCCGGTCTGAGGCGATCTCATTTCAGGCTCCAGAACCAGGGTGGAGGCCAGCCTGTCGTGCAGGGCCTGGCTGCGACTGGACAGCAGGGCGATGAAAAAGCCAATGAAACAGATCAGCATGGAGAGAATCCTGCTTACGGACCGGCCCAGGGAGCGCTGGAAACTCAGCTTGCAGCCCGCCTCGTCCGTGACGAACACCCCCATCAGGATTTTGCCCGGAGTGGCCTGCCGCCAGCTCGCCTCGAACACCGCGTAATAGAGCACGTAAATCGCCAGCACCAGCCAGCCCGGTATCTCGTCCGGGCCGATGAAAAACCAGCCGGAAAGCCAGCCGGTAAACCAGCCGGTCATCCCCTCGTAGACCCCGCCCGCATGGATCCAGTGGAAGAGCTTCCAGAGCAGGCGGTCGAGGTAATAGAACAGCCCCAGGGGCTTCTCGATAGCCTCGAGCACAAGCTTGACGATAATTGCATCGACGACGAAGGCCAGGGTGCGTCTAAGGAGAGAGGCGTATCTGGTGGGCATCATGGTTCAACTCCCTGTACTGTTTTTATCCGGTTTTTCCTCCGGCTTTTCCGGGCCGGCCTGGGCCGGCGGCACGACAATTGTCGGTGCACTGCCGGCCGGCGCTCCACCCGGGTAGGTGACTAAAGGGGGCTGAGGGGGCTGAGCACTGCCGCGGTTTTCCACGGACGGGGCCGGATAAGAGGGCTCCAGCACCAGCGTGCCGGCTATCATATCGTGCAGCCCCTGGTTGCGTTCGGTGAACAGGGCGATCAGGTAGCCGATATAGCAGAACATCTTGGACAGAATCTTGGACAGGATGCGGCCCAGGGCCCGCGGGAAAGTCAGCCGCCGGCCCTCGAGATCGGTCACGAAAATCCCCATCAGCATCTTGCCCGGCGTGGCCTGACGCGGACTGCTTTCGAAGATAGCGAAATAAAACCAATATATGAATGTTGCCGCCGCAACTATCAATATTATTAAGCCGATGGAAGGCAGGAAATTAGTAACGAGCCGTAAGATATCTTCCGGATCCGGCTGGTATCCGGGATGCCAGTTCAATCCGCCGATCAGTCCGGAAAAGATGCCTCCGCCCACCAGGAAGAGCGCCAGCGGAACGAGAAAAATTGCGCTGATACCCCAGGCGATCATGACATCCAGAAAATGGGCCACCAGCCGTTTGAGAAAAGATGCATAGCGGGTCGGTAACATGGGCGTATCCTTTCACTACACTTTAAGAATTCACGTCGCCGCCGGAATTATCCGGGTCATTTCCGGCGGTTATTTTTTCCTGAATGTTTTGGTCCGGGGCACTCCCCTGCGCCGGTTCCAGCACCAGCGTGCCGGCCACCAGGTCGTGCAGCGCCTGGCTGCGTCCGGTGAACAAGGCCAGCACATAACCCCAATAAAAGGGCAGCTTGCCTACCGCCTTGACCGCAGTGCGGCCGAGCGCGCGCCGGAAGGAAATCCGCCCGCCCTGGAGGTTGGTGACGAACAGGCCCAGCAGCATCTTGCCCGGCGTGGCCTGGCGGCGGCTGCTTTCGAAAACCGCGTAGTATAACGCCGTCACCACTAAAAACACCCCAACCGCCGTCACCGGCAGATACCAGGGAACGAGCCGGGTAAGCAATTCCCACAAGCCGCCGCCAGTGATATACACTTGAAAAAACTCGGATTCCGACACTCTTCCGACAGCTCTCAGCTCATCGATCCAGTTTTCCGGTATCAGGAGCCAGACCGCCGGCGCGACAAAAATCAGCGCCACGGTCCAGCTCAAGAGCCAGTCCAGGATGAAGGCGGCGAACCGCCTGTCGAACGGTGCGTAGCGGGTCGGCAGCATCGAAGGCTCCTTTTTCCAAATATTTCGGCTTCTGAAAATAGTCCCTCATTCTGTCCGACACCCGAATCTTGACTCAGGTTCAAAATTGTGTCAAGAAATAACCGCAGTTATCGCCATCGTTTTGTTTCCCTTTTCCCGGCAATTTGTTATCTTTTGATTCCAGCCGCATAAATACACACTGCACAAAGAACCTTCACCGGGGACTGCGATGAACCTCCGTAAGCGTTTATCCGTCCTGACCGTGTTAATGCTGGTTTCGGCAGTTTCGCTTCACGGCGCCCGGCCTTTTCCCCAGACGGTTTACGACTCGACCCATCACCGCTCGATCTTCATTTTCAGCGACCAGCTCCACAGTAACCTCAGCCAGAGTGAGGCTCGTTTCGCCGCCACTCACTACATCGGCACCCAGAAAATGCCGCTGGCCGACATCAACCGGATCAGGTCTTTCAACGAAAGCTTCCTGCACCTGCACTACAAGCTGGGAGTGACCGTGGATTCGATCGTCGACTACGGCATGATTATCAATGGCAATTGGTTTTCCGAAAATCGCAGCCCGCTGTCCAACTGGGGCCAGGTGCGCATCCACGCCGACTGGTTCCTGCTCAACCGGCAGGGCCAGTGGACCGTGCACGGCGGCCGGCGCATGGTGATGGACATCAGCAACACCGGCTTCCGCGAGTGGTGGGTCAACAGCTGTATTCAGGAGATGACCGGCAATTCCTGCGACGGCGTGTTCGCCGACACCTACACTGTGCCGGCTCTCTATGGCAATACCACCTACCCGGAGTTGTTCGGCAACAGTACCGCGACCACCCTGGCCGACTGGATTCCCAAGCTCAACGACTACGGCGCCTACGTCTACACCCGGCTCGATTCGGCCGGCTTCTACTTCTTCCCCAATATCGACAACCTGCAGACCACCTGGGCCGACAGCCGCTGCCACTTCTGGACCGGCGATAGTATCCACGGCGCGATGATGGAAAGCTGGGGCAACTGGGCCAGCTCAACAGACGCCATGCAGGGCATACAGCAGGCGGTCACCATCCAGCACAACGGCAAGTTCATCCACGGCGAGGGGTATTTCGGCGATGGATCGCACCAGCTGAACCCGGACTTGTCGGACCCCGAAAGGCGCATGTGGCTGGCCGGCACCTACCTGCTCTGCAACCAGGGCCACATGGCCCTCTCGATGTACGGCACCGACTGGAAAGGCCTGGGCATGAGCGGAAACCCGCTCTGGTTCCCCGAATACGAAATCGACCTGGGGCCTTTCAAGAGCACCTGGACGGCCATGACCATTAGCCAGCTGCTGTGGAACGGAGTGCTGAAACGGGACTACGAAAAAGGCTTCGTGGTGGTCAACATTTCGAGCTCGAATATCAGCCTGAACCTGGGCGGCACGTTCTGGCTGGCCGAGGACCCTTTGACCACCAGCCAGTACTGGAGCGATGAAAACGGCGTGGAAAAGGTGAGCCTGGCCTGGCGGGAAGTCACGAGCCTGACCATGAAGCCTTTCACCGCCGCGGTCCTGTTGAACCAGGAGCCCGGCTGCACCATCGAGCCGAAAGGGGATTTCGACGGCAGCGGCAGCCTGGACGTGCGGGACGTGATCGCCCTGCTGCGCTCGATCGCCTCCGGTGCGCAAGACGCCTGCCTGGACTACAACGAAGACGGCCGGTGGAACATCCTGGACGTGGTCGCCCTGTTGCTTAAGATCGTATAGACCTCTATTATTCTTCGGATACAGCGGCATCAGCCTGAGGAGGGTGGAAATGAACCTGGGTGTACACGCCTATGCCTGGACTTCCGAATGGAACGACAGCCAGCTCGGACTTATCGCCAAGTGCAAGCAAATGGGACTCGATCTGATCGAAATCCCCCTGATGCGGATCGACCTGTGCCACCCGGCCGCGATCCGGGCCGAATGTGAAAGAGTGGGCCTCAAAGTCTGCACCTCCACGGTCCTCAGCGAGGCCACGGACCTGACCAGCGACAGCCGGGAAGTCCGCGCCGCCGGCGTCGCCTATCTCAAGCAGTGCGTGGAGTACACGGCCGCCATGGGCGGAAATACTTTCAGCGGGGTGATCTATTCCGCTATCGGCCGGAAAATCCAAACGCGGCCCCAGGCCCACCACTGGAAGTATTCGGCCCTGGGGCTGAAAGAAGTCTGCCGCTTCGCCCGGAACCGGGGCGTGAAAGTGGGCATCGAGCCGGTCAACCGCTACGAAACTTTCCTGATCAACACTTGCAGCCAGGCGCTCGAGTTGGCGGATATGATCGATGAGCCCAATATCTGCGTCCATCTCGATACCTACCATATGAACATCGAGGAAAAGGATTTCTACCAGGCCACCCGGCTGGCCGGCGACCGGCTCTGCCACTACCACCTCTGCGAGAACGACCGGGGCATCCCCGGCACCGGGCTCGTGGACTGGGAGGGAATCTTCCGGGCGCTGGGCGAGATGGGCTACCGGGGCAACGCAGCCCTGGAATCGTTCGTGGAGGTCAGCGACAACATGCGCGAGGCCACCTGCGTCTGGCGCGACCTCGCCCCCTCGGGTGATGTTCTGGTTGCCGAGGGCGCCCGCTTCATCCGCTCCCTGGCGGACAAATATATCAGCGGCTGATAAAGCATGTTGAACTAATTCCACCTGAACATGAGTAACATGAATCGTAGGGGCGACGTCCCAATGCAATCGGGATCGCCGCTACAATAACACATTATATTATAAAAGGTTACACAAGTCCATACCGCATCGAAGTTATTACGGTTTCCTTTCTTACGATATAAGATTTTATTGCAACACACTGTGATAACCGCCCGTTTTTTCGACATGATTTTTTCCAGTCCGTCTTTGTAGTCCACACCGTAACTATTCCGAGGTAACCGATGACCAGAATCACGTTAACTTTCATGCTCTGTTCAGTCTTGGCCTGCATATCGATTCTACCCGCCGCCTGGCTGGACTACCGCGCTCCCCGCGGGATCACTCTGCCCGCGAATATCTCCCCCTCCGTTGCCGAAAATTCCCCCTGGCAGCGCATGGGCGATCTTTGGGTCCTGTCCAGAGGCCGGCCGGGACTGCTGGAGTCGCCCGCCTGGTGGGAGGGCAACCGCCCGCCCCGCCAGGAGATGGTGGTGTTGGAAATGGAGTATTTCGACAACCTCGAAAAGCCGGTGCGCGCCTCGGTCTACAGCGGACTCGGCTCCTTCGAATACTTCAGCGAGCTGCACCGTTTCGGCGGCGCCGGCGACGGCACCTGGAAAAAAGCCCGCGTGCCCGCCGGCGGCGATTTCATTTACACGAAGCTGCCGGAAAAGACGATCCGCTTCCGGCTCGACTCCGACGCCGGCGACCTGCGGGTGCGGAACATTCGTCTGACAGCCCCCCTGCCAGATGAGGAAGCCCGCTACAACGCCGAAACCCGTGAATGGGTGGCGCGGGCGCAAGAGAGGGGCCAAATCGATCCGAGTTACTGGGAGAAAGGCGAAAAGCCGGTGATTCCGGCTGAATGGGCCGGCCGGCAGCTGGTACCTTTCCCGCGCAACTGGATGGACCTGGTGCTGCCCAATAGCGCGCCCCGGGCCGGCGAAGCCGGTGCGCTGCTCAGCATGAGGATGTTCCTCAACGAGTACGAATCGGCCCAGCTCGGCATCTACGCCAATGCCGGCGACCTGGCCCAGGTCACTGTCACCGCCGACCCGCTCATCGATAAAAGCGGCAGGCGCGTGGCCGAAATCACTCTGCGCGTGGCCGAATACTCCAAGGTCAAGGGCGGGATGCAGCTTCCGAGCTTTTTCGTGGAACCGTTCCCGCAGCGGCTGTGGCCCGCCTGGCCGTTCGAGGTCAAGGCCGGCCGGAGCCAGCTGGTGTGGATCACCCTGCGTACCGATGAAAAAACCGCCAGGCCCGGGAAATACCGCACCACGGTCAGGATTAAGGCGCAGGGAGTAAGCGAAGTGGCCGTGCCCCTGGAAGTGGAAATCCTGGGCCAGCGGCTCCTGACCATGGAACAGGCCGGCCTCAGGCTGGGCGGCTGCACCAGCCGCTTCATTCCCGAATTCGAGATGGAGTGGCTGAAAAGCTACAACCACAACATGGTCAACATCTGGTATCAGAGCGACAGGCCGGAATTGATCCGGGACGGCGACACTTTCAGCCTGGGCTGGCGCATCTTCGATGAATGGATGGGTTCGGCCAAAAGAGCCGGCATGACCGACATCGTTTACTTCCTGGGCGGCAACCCCTACGGCTTCCCCCGCACCATGCACCTGCCGCGCACCCTGGCGGAGGTGATGCTGGGCCTGGACGACCGCGCCTGGCGCGAGCTGGCTTTCCGCGACCCGTACAACGTCCCGCCCGAGCTGACGGCCCACATCACCGAATGGGCCAGGCGTTTCGGCGAACACGCCCGCAGCCAGGGCTGGCCCAACGTGATCCTCACTCCGTTCGATGAGCCGGCCAAGTGGCACCAGTACGCCTCCGACCTCGGCATGCTCTACTACATCAAGCCGCAGTTCAAGCAGCAGGTGGCGCTCCTGCGCAAAGGAGATCCCCAGGCGCAGATCTACGGGTCGATCCACCATTACTACGGCGGAATCGAATTCCTGGAGGACGTGGACATCTTCTGCACCAATGCCGTGGCCGAAAACTGGAACCTGCCGGACGAAGTCCGCGCCGCCGGCAAGACCCTCTGGCAGTACTCCTCCACCACGGATAAAACCACACCGGCGGTGCCGCGCTATACGTTCGGCTATTACTTCGCCGGCCACGGCAGCGTGGGCAGCCTGGTCTGGGCCTACAACTGGGGCAACCGGTTCGACACCTTGGACGGCGAAAACTGGATGTACGTCTTCACCACGCCGTTCGAGGTGGTGCCGATGCCGTTCGCCGAGGGCCTGCGGGAGGCTTGGGACGACCGGCGGCTGATCGAGACGGTCAGGAAAAAAGCGGCCGAAAAGGGAGTCGACCTGACTGCTTTCTGGGACGGCTTTTTCAAGGAAGTATCAACCAGCCGGGGCAGGGGCGGCCGGAGCACTCTTGACGATTTTTGGGAACAGGCCAGGCAGGCTGAAGTGATGGACGAGTGGAGGAGTGAGCTGACAGCCAAACTGCTGGAGCTTGAAAAGAACTGAGCTTAAACCAGAGGAAAAGTCAAAGCCGCTCCCACGGGCGGCTTTTTTTATTCAACTCTTCCAGCGCCTCCGGCAGCCGTTCCACGAACTCCCTTATCTCATCCCGCACCCGGCGGAATATATTCATCTCCTCGGCTTCGTCATTGGCCCAGGCGCAGAGCGTATAGGGGTCATCGAAAGGGACGTGCACTACGCGGGGGCCGCAGCCAAGCGGCGGGCAGAGCTCGTGGGCTGCCGGGCAGAGGGTGACCAGGTAATCGAACCGGCCGTCCTGCACATCGTAGACTGTCTTGGATTCCTGGCCGGAAATGTCCACCCCGGCCTCGGCCATCGCCCGCACGGCCCGGCGGCTGAGGCCGCTGGCGAGGATACCGGCCGAGGACGGCTCGATCAGGTCGCCCTTGAGCTGCCGGGCCCAACCCTCCGCCATCTGGCTCCGGCAGGCGTTGCCGTAACAGAGGAAAAGGATTTTGAGCTTGTCAGTCATCCCGGGTCTCCGCGCGATTCAGTTGCCTGAATGTCAGATTTAAACTGACGGCAAACCCTGAAGCCGTACTGCTGAATAATGGTGCCGCTTTACCGATTGGGCAATATCGACAGATAGTTATCAGCCTTCTCATCCCGCAACATCAGGGAAGAGCTTTTTCCTAAGTACATGTTTTCTTAAATACGGTTACGTTGCACTCAATTGAAGTTCCCTGTGATTACGCCGAATCATATGCACGGTGTTATCTTTATCGTAGGGGCGGACCCATGTGTCCGCCCACCGCTGATGGATCCGGGCGCACACGCGGGTGCGCCCCTACATGAGGTGCTTTTTTTAGCAATGCTCGAATTACGAACACAAAATTGAGGCCCTGCAAGTATTATACGGCAACTCGCCCGCTGGAATCATAATAACGGTGCCGTAATTGAGAATTAAAGCCCGAAGGATGTTTTCCGGAAATTTATTTGGTTTGAATTCGCTTCCTGACTGCTGCTAATCGTCCCGACCTCCCCCTTACAACTTGACACTCCCGGCGTTCTCTGGTATTTTCAATACAATGTAAGCATTGCGAAAGTGGCGGAACTGGCAGACGCGCAGGATTTAGGATCCTGTGGGGCAACCCGTGGGGGTTCAAGTCCCCCCTTTCGCACCAAATATGCGATCAACCTGTTTTCAAGCCCGGAAAACCAATGGCGGATAAGGCAGACGTGATGGCGGATACGGAACTGAAAGTAGACCTGACCGAAAGCGGCCCTTGCGAAAAAACGGTGAACGTCACGGTCGGGCCGGATGCGGTCAAATCCGCAAGGGAAAAAGTGATCCTGCAGTTCAGGAAGGAAGCCAGGATCAAGGGCTTCCGCCGGGGCAAAGCTCCCCGCCGGCTGGTCGAACAGACTTACGCCGAATCGATCCGGGAAGAGCTGCTGCAGAATGTCATCCAGGACAGCTTCCAGAAGGCGGTGGAAAAGGAAAAAGTGGTGCCGCTCACCCGGCCCCTGGTCGAACAGGCGGACCTGGCCGAGGATTTCCGGGTCACCTTCAAGGCGCGCTTCGAGGTCAGCCCCCGGATCGAGCTCAAGCGCTACCGGAAATTCAGGATCGAAAAGAAAGTCCGCAAGGTTACCGATGTCGAGGTCGATAAAATTATCGCGGACCTGCGCGAACAGAATGCGCATTTCATCCCCAAGACCGGCTCCGCCGCCCGGGGCGACTACCTGCTTCTGGACTTCCGAGTGGTGGACGACGAAGGCCATACCGGCGCGGATGGCAGCCGCAACAACCAGTTGGTGATGGCCGGCCACGATGACGAGCTGGCCCTGTTCAGCCACGCCCTGGTGGGATTGGCCGAGGGCCTCGGCCAGAAAATCGAAATCGACTTCCCGGCCGACTACCCCGATGAAACGCTCAAGAGCCGCCGGGTGACCTACATCGTGGACGTCAAGAGCGTGCGGGAAAAGAAGCTGCCCGAACTGGACGATCACTTCACCAAACAGGCAGGTGGGGTGGAATCGCTCGACGAGCTGAAAAAGCTCGTCCGCAAGCGCCTCGAACACGAAATCGAGCATCGCGCCGAACACACGGTGGAGGAAGAACTGTTCCGCCAGATCATCGAGGCCAACCAGTTCGATATCCCCCGCTCGCTGGTCGACCTCGCTATCGCCCGCCAGATCGAAAACCTCAGGCACCAGCGCCGCAACGTGGGCGACGTGGGCAAGTTCGCGGAGGTGATGCGTCCGCTGGCCGAGTTCATGGTCAAGCGCGAATACGTGATCGGCGAAATCGCCCGGGCCGAAAAGATCGAGGCCACCGACCAGGAAGCCCACGCCCGGATCGAAACCTACGCCGCCCAGCTTGGCCAGACCGTCGAAGAAGTCCGCAAGGACTTCCGCAGCCGTGAAGCCATGGACAACCTGCGCAACCTGATCGTGGTGGACAAGGTGGTGGATTTCCTCAAACAGAACAACGACATCACTCAAGTGGAAGACAAGTCCTGAAGGAGAGCTCCATGAGCCTGATCCCGATGGTGATCGAAAAGAGCGGGAACGTAGAGCGGGCCTACGACATCTATTCCCGCCTGCTGAAGGACAGGATCATCTTTATCGGCACCCCGATCGATGACCAGATCGCCAACCTGGTGATCGCCCAGCTTCTGTTCCTGGACGCCCAGGAATCGGAAAAGGAAATTTATCTCTACATCAACAGCCCCGGCGGGGTGGTCTCCAGCGGCCTGGCGATCTACGACACCATGCAGTACATCCGCCCGGACGTCAGTACGATCTGCGTGGGCCAGGCGGCCAGCATGGGCGCTTTCCTTCTCTCCGGCGGCGCCAAAGGCAAGCGCTATTGCCTGCCTCACGCCCGGTTGATGATCCATCAACCGGCGGGCGGTACCCAGGGCCAGGCCAGCGACCTGGAAATCTACACCCAGGAAATAGTCAAAACCAAGAAGCTCTTGAACAAGATCATGGCGGACAACACCGGCCAGGACCTGAAAAAAATTGAAAAAGACACCGATCGCAACTTCTTCATGTCCGCCGAGGAAGCGAAGAAGTACGGTCTGGTCGATGAGATCATCGAACATCACTGAGGCAGTCGAACCGGCACCACTTTCAGGCGGGAGCGAGATGAAAAACCGTGACGGCCAGATCAAGAGCGGGCTGTTCTGTTCCTTCTGCGGTAAAAGCCAGAAGCAGGTCCGCAAGCTGATCTCCGGGCCCAACGTCTTCATCTGCGACGAGTGTATCAGGCTCTGCAACGAAATCCTGGTGGAAGACGAGGCGCGCAAGGCACAGGAAGGCACCCGCCGGCTGATGTCGCCCCGCGAAATCAAGGAATTCCTCGACCAGTACGTGATCGGCCAGGAAATGGCCAAGAAAACCCTTTCGGTGGCGGTCTACAACCATTACAAACGCACCGAAAGCGATATTACCACCGATGACGTCGAGATCGAAAAGAGCAACATCCTGCTCATCGGTCCCACCGGAGTGGGCAAAACTCTGCTGGCCCAGACCCTCGCCAAGCTGCTCAACGTGCCGTTCGCCATCGCCGATGCCACCACTCTCACCGAGGCCGGCTACGTGGGCGAGGACGTCGAGAACATCCTCGTGCGCCTGCTGCAGGCCTCCGATTACAACGTGCGCGAAGCCGAGCACGGGATAGTTTACATCGACGAGCTGGATAAGATCAGCCGCAAGAGCGACAACCCCTCGATCACCCGCGACGTCAGCGGCGAGGGAGTCCAGCAGGCCCTGTTGAAAATCCTCGAAGGCACGATCGCCTCAGTCCCGCCCCAGGGCGGCCGCAAGCACCCGCAGCAGGAATACATCCAGATCAACACCAAGCACATCCTCTTTGTCTGCGGCGGCGCCTTCGAGGGGCTGGAGAAAACCATCCAGCGCCGGATCGGCCAGCAGTCGATCGGATTCAGCGCCAAGCCCCGGGAAGCGCGCAAAATCAAGCAGTTCGAAAAGTTCGAAGTCTTCAAGAAAGTGGAGCCCGAGGACCTGATCAACTACGGCCTGATCCCCGAGCTGGTGGGCCGTCTGCCGGTCTGCACCGCCCTCTGCGACCTCGACCGCGAAGCCCTGATCCGCATCCTGATCGAACCCAAGAACGCCCTGGTAAAGCAGTTCAAGAGAATCTTCGAGCTCGAAGAAGTCAACCTCACCGTGGAGGACGATGCCCTGGAAACCATCGCCGACATCGCCATCCGGCGCGGCAGCGGGGCCAGGGGTCTGAGGGCGGTGATGGAAGAGGTGATGCTGGAGCTGATGTTTGATATCCCATCGCGCAAGGACGTCGAGGAAATAGTCATCACGCGCAAGGCGGTGGAGCAGAAGGAAAAACCCCTGCTGATCCTCAAGGGCAAGGCCCAGAAAAAACAGGCCTGAGCCGAAACCACTCGAACGGGACGGGAATCTCCCCGGCCAGAGGCCCTCCGATGAAGACGGCGCAGATTTACCGCAGGCTTTTTACCGTACTCCCGGCGGCAGCCTTGCTGTTCGGCTGCGCTTCGCTTCCACCCACCCAGTATTTCACGATCAGCCGGCTTTCTCCGGAAAGCCCTCCCGGCGGGAAAATCGCCCTGTCTGTGGGCGTGCCGCAGTTCGAGGCCGAGGGAGTTTACTCCGGCGACAACCTGCTCTACCGCCGCGGCACACACGAAATCGGTGTCGACTACTACCGCCGCTGGGGCGTACCGCCGCAGAAAATGCTGGCCGAAGCCACGGTCGACTACCTGCGCGCCGGCGCCATCTTCACCGATGTGGTGCGCATGCCCACCCTCACCGATGTCGACCTGGTGCTGGCCGGACGCATCCTGCACCTGGAAGAAACCACGGGCGAGGCGGGCGGAAGGGTCGTGCTGGTCGAGCTGGAATTCGTGCTCAAACGCTTCGTCAATAGTGAAATCCTCTGGCGTGAAAGAGTATCAGCCAGTACGCCGGTGACCGTTGCCCAGAGCGCCGAAACGGTCGTGGCCGCCACCGAAAACGGTATTCGCTCCTGCCTCGGCCAGGCGGTCAGCTCGCTCCTGGCGTCGTCCTCAGCCATCACTTCCGCGGCCAAATGATCGGCATCTTCGATTCGGGCGTTGGCGGGCTGGCTATTCAACGCCAGATCGGCCGCTTTCTGCCCCGGGCCGACATCGCCTACCTGGCCGACACCGCCGCCTTCCCCTACGGCCCCAAAAGCACCGAATTCCTCATCGCGCGCACCGCAAAGATTACCCGCCTGCTGATCGAGCGCGGGGCGCAGTTGATCGTCGTGGCCTGCAACACCGCCACGGTGGTGGCGATTGAAAGCCTGCGCCGGTCTTTCAGTGTGCCTTTCGTGGGCGTCGAGCCGGCGGTCAAGGTGGCGGCCGAGCTGGCCCCGGCCGGCGGGCCGATCTACGTCCTGTTGACCCGGAACAGCGCACTCGGCCGCAAGTACACCGAGCTGGTCCGGCGGGTCGCCGGGGGCCGGCCGGTGCGGGCGGTGTGCCTGGACCTGCTGGCCGAGGTGGTGGAGGACGGTTCTTTCACCCGGCCGGAAGTGCGGCAGCGGATCGAAGCCGAAGTCCGGGAAGCGGTGGGGGAACCGCCGGAGGGAGCCCAGGTGGTGCTGGGCTGCACCCATTACGTTTTCCTGCGCGAGCTGTTCCAGGAGGTTTTCGGCCCGGGTGTCAACGTGCTGGAGCCCAGCCTGCCCGTGGCCGAACAGGTGTTGCGGGTGGTGAATAAGTTCGGGATTCCGGTGGAGGAGTCCGGCCGCCGGGAGTACCTCTCGACCGGCGACCCGGCAGATTTCGCCGGCCGGTTGACGGCGCTGACCGGGGAAAGGCCGGGGACGGTGGGAGCGGTTCGGCTCGAGCTTTGATTATGTCTATTCACTTATAAATTACGCTCATTTCAACTGTCGATCTATCGACAGATAATACGGCCCACTAATCCTCAGAGGATTAGTGGGCCGTTTAATACTCTTGAAACAATGGTTCGAAAACTTTTACTTCAGAATCACCATCTTCCTGGTCTGCATGAAATCGCCAGCCGTAAGCCTGTAGAAATAAACTCCACTTGTTACTCTCATTCCATTCCGATCAGTTCCATCCCACATCACCTGATAGTAGCCTGGCGCTTTGACACCGCTTACAAGAGTGCTCACCAGCTGACCGCGAATGTTGTATATCTCCAGTTTTGTAGATATGGATTCACCATCTGGAATGGAATAGAAGATAGTTGTTGAAGGATTAAAAGGATTGGGATAGTTCTGATTAAGCGCAAAAGCCTTTGGCAATTGGGCAACTTCAGCAGAACCAGCCGTTGAACCCGCTCCGGCCAGCATGACCGGGCTATCTGCCCCGGAGAAGGTAACAGTCGCATTCACACCGACTGTCAGAATTTTGGCATACAGAGCTCCGTTTACTTCCGCTTTCTCTTTAACCAAAAGCTCACTGGCTGGAGCGATCACCGTTCCCAGGAACTTCACGTTGACACCGATAAAGCTCGTGCCTGTACGACCATTGGGAGTACGCCCCAGGATTATGAAAAATACCTGAGAGGGTTCACCGGAAGCCGAAACGATCCGCATCTCGCTCTTTTCACCAATTTCCAATTGTTCCACTATATAGACGTACAGAGGGCCTGCCGTGAGATCGAGCCGGATATTGACATCGGTGCCAATATCGAAGGTATTGAAAAAATAACTTCCGCTGCTCAGGGTCAGCTCGCCTTTTGCCTTGACCTGCAGCTTGTCATAGCTGCCCGGTGCCAAATTCAGGCTCTCCTTCTGCTTCACAATAAAGCTTTGGCCGCCGGCGCTGAACTCGGAAACTGAAAAATGCAGCGAATCTGGCAGAGTCTGCGTGACTGATCCGGTAATAACCGATTTGTGTCCCAGATCCAGTTCGCCGGCATAAACCACGTCACCATCGACAACCGCTTTTTCCTTTAAACGCATATCGGAACCCGCACTGACATCGGCGGTCACGTTGGTGTTGACTCCGAAGGTAACATCGCCGTTCGAGCCGATATTGCCGCTGGTGACTACGGCTTTTTCCTTGAAGAACGCCTCCTCGAGTCCGATGGCGACGTAGTTATCCAGCAGCTCCTGGTCTATCTCGACAAAGGGGATTCCCGCAGTTGGTTCAGTTACAGACACTACCAATTGGTCTGTAGCTTTAGAGCCTTTATCATCGACCACGGTCAGCGTAACTAAATATTCGCCGGGTTCGTCAAATGTCCAGTTGATTGTTTGACCGGTCGCATCCACGTCATTTATGAAATTGCCGTCATCATTGGAATCGGTACGCGAATCCAAATCCCAGGTGTAAGAAACAATGGAACCATCCAGGTCGTAAGAGAGGCTCCCATCGAATGCGGTTGATCTTTTAGCAAAGGCGGTTTTATCCGGCCCTGCATTAGCAACAGGCAGTATATTGACTAACACTCGGCTAAGACTGCTCCCCCAGCCTCCTATCCAAAGATTCCCGATGTTGTCAAGAGCCAGGGTCTGAATACCGTTTGTCGGCAGCCCGTCATCCGTTGTAAAAAACTCCCAGTTATTTCCATCGTATTTACCTACACCATAATTATCGGTGCCAATCCAAACGTTGGATTGTCGATCTACGAGCACCGTGCTGATATAGTCGGAAACCAGCCCATTCGAGGTATTATGCACCTGCCAGCCTACCCCATCAAAGACGTTCAAACCACCTCCCCAGGTAGCGATCCACATCCTGCCGTTATTATCCTGCGCAATGTCTCTGACCTCATTGCTGGCTAACCCATTGGCAGTGTTGTAGGTTGTCCAGTTGTCACCGTCAAAAACGCTGATCCCGCCGTTTTGGGTGCCAAACCACAGGCGTCCGTCAGAGGCGACAAAGACAGTCTGGACAACTTTATCCGCCAACCCGTCATCTGTATTATAAATTGTCCAGTTTGAGCCATCGTATGAACTGACTCCACCCTCATCATTTGGACTCCAGGTTCTCCCGGCTCCAAACCATAATTTGTTATTCCGGTCTATTTCAATATCATTAATCCAATTGTCGCTTAAACCATCCAAGGTTGTGTAGTAGACAAAATTAGAACCCTCCAACACGGTTATCCCCTCACCACCCCAGGTATTCGTAGCGAACCACTTCCTTCCATCCTTATCAATCGCGATTGACATCACCCAATCGCCAGCCAAGCCGCTTTTGCTCGTATAATATTGCCAGTTGCTCCCATTAAATACGTTTACGCCTCCCCAGGAAGTGCCCACCCAAACATTGTTCTCCGTATCAAATGTAATATCGGTAACAGCGTCTCCTTTAAGGCCGCCTTCTACCACCAGGGAAGTCCAGCCGGATCCATCAAAAATACTAACACCTTCTATGGTTCCGATAAAAAGTCTGCCATTCTCCGCAAAATCCAAAGCGGTTACAAAACTATTAAGCAGACCATCGCTTTCAAAATATCCTTCCCATTCCGTATTATTTTTATAATGGTATACGCCATTAGATACTGCACATAGCCACAAATCACCATTGTTGTCAAAGTCGATATCTAGGACGTCTGCGCTTCTCAGATGATATTCCCAATTAGTGCCATCAAATTTTACCAAGCCTGTGTTGCTATACGGTCCGGAATTCGTCTTTACACCCAGCCACACGTTACCATTCGCATCGACTTCCAGGGTATTCATTCTGTTACTTTGGAGTGGACTGTTATTCACGTTGTAATTAATCCATTCCGTACCATTGAAATAAGAGACACCCTCTTGAAAGGTTCCGAACCAGATTCCCAGATCGACAGTCGGATCGACAGATATATCTCTCACCAAAGATTGAGGAGCTCCATCCGAGACCGAGTACGAGTTCCAACGCACTCCATCGAAAGAACAAACTCCGCGGCCGGTGGCTGCCCAGATAGTTCCGTTCTTATCAATCGCCAGATCCTCGACGTAATTATCAGGTAATCCATCCTCTTTGAAATATCTAATCCAGGATATTCCATCATAGCAACTGATGCCGTTGTTTGTGGCAAACCATTTTTCCCCTCATTATCGATCAATATCGAAGAGACGGAATTGTCTGATAAGCCATCAGAATTTAAATAATTCTGATAAGTGTTGTTTTTCAGGTTCCACCGGACTACGCCGCCGCCACTGCCCACCCAAAGATAGTCATTTCCCTCAACCAACACCGCATGAGCATAATTTGCATTGGTATAATTGATGAAGGAAATATCTCCGTTCGCATAGCAGATCGAACTGCTGAATGCAATCACCAACAAAGCCCAAAATGATCTCATCTTAACCTCCTGCGATTGTACTTTAAAATAATACATGAAAAAATAAATAAAGCAGAAATTGGATGCGCTAAACACTACAAAAAAGCCGGCCCACTATAAAGCCATCTGGCAAACCGGCTCGATAATCTACACTCAGATCTTAATATAAATCCAAAATTGGTTCAGCTACCAAGTCTAACTATCTAGTGGCAGTGCAATAGGTAGGAATTCAGTAAGATAGAGTATTAAAATAAAAATAATTATTTGAAATATTATTGTCAAGTTACAAATTTTTTCACCCTCCGCCCTTAATTTTTTCAGCTAACTTTTGCCTGCCAGCTACTTTGCTGCAACGCTTCTTTCCCCTGAGGATAATCGCAATTCACCATCATGTATTCAAACACCCACCCGGCCTTTCCCCCACTCCGGCTGCCCTTCCGCCACCTCGCGGAAATAGGTCATGGCCGGGTTGCGGCGGAACTCCCGCAGGTAAATCTCGATCAGGCCCCGGTCGGCGAAGCTGTAGAAGCTTTCCTCGCCAACGATCACGTGGTCCAGCAGCCGCACCTCGATCAGGCTGGTGGAGAAAACGATGTCGCGGGTGAGGTTCTTGTCTTCGGTGGAGGGAGAGGGGTCGCCGGAGGGATGGTTGTGCGCCACCACGATCGCGGCGGCGTTGGTGTTGAGAGCCTTGCGCAGCAGCTCCCTCAGGTAGATCACGTTGTAGCTCATGGTGCCCTGGAACAGGTCCTCGGCGTGCATCACCGCGTGGCGGGCATCCAGGTAGAGCACCTTGAAGACCTCGATGTCCAGGTCCCGCATGCTGTGGCGCAGGTAGTCGTAGACGTCGGAGGAGCCGTGCAGGAAGGTGGCCTCCTGCAGCCGGGTCTCAAGGAACTTGCGGGCCACCCCGTGGATCAGTTTCAGGGCCAGGGCGCTTTTCGGGCCCACTCCCGGCACCCGCACCAGCTCCTCGAGGGGCGCTTCGAGCACCCGGCGCAGCGAACCCAGCCGGTTCAACAGCTCCCGGGCCGGACCCTTGCAGTCGCGCCTGGGAGTGCCCAGGGTCAGCAGCAGCTCGATTATTTCGTCATCGCGGAAAGGCTCGAGGCCTTTCTGCAGGAAGCGCTCCCGCAGTCGCCCCCGATGGCCTTCCGGCGCACCGGTGATCTTCTGGTTCATGGTCGTGCAGACGGCCCGCCCTCAGCCTGTACCGCCGCAAGAGGAGCCGTCAGCTCCAATGTGTGCCCTACGGCCTGGTGATCGACCACACGTCGAGCTCGAATTCGCCGGTGGAACTGTTCATCTGCACCCGCCGGAGCGTGCCGTCGTCCGCCTCGAACCAGAAGACGGTACTGGCTCCAGCCGGGTAGATCGTCACCAGCAGGCCGAAATTCTTCGGGATGGAAAACTGCATGGTGGGCTTGGTGTCGAGGAAGTTCTGCGCGTAGACGTAAGTACCGACCCCGATTGCCACCAGCACGAACAGTGCGAAAACGATCAGTTTGCGGCGCATCTCACTCTCCTGTTCCAGCGGTTATCAGATCATTCCTGCCTTGAAAGCAGCCTTGAACAGCGGGCGCAGAAGCGCGTTCCTGGCCCGCGTGAAATAATATCCCCCGTTTTCCGAAAAGTACCGGCCTTCCTCCGGCAAGAGCACCAGCGACACCTTGATCCCGGGCGCCACCCCGATCTTCAGCCCCCGCTCCATGCAGGCCTCGTACATCCGCCTGAACACCGGGACCAGCTCCCCGGTCGCCGGCGGCGGGACCTTTTCGAAGTCGGTGCCGGCCAATGGCCGGAAGACGCAGACAGTGGGCACGGCTCCCACCGAGGTGATCCAGTCGATGGCTGCGATCGAGCTTTCCGGCGGCTCCAGCCCGGCCACTATCTCGCCGTTGGTCGTGTGGAAGACCTTCGCGCAGTATTCGATCGCCTCCAGATAGCGGTCCAGCCCGTATTGCTCGTGCTTGCCCGGGCAGATTTCCCGGAAGCGCTCCCGGTCCCAGACCTCGAAACAGAAGCTCACCCGGTTCACGCCGATTTGCTTCAGGTGGCGGTAGCGCTGCAAGTCGTGATGCGGAGGGGTCTGGACGCCGATCAAGAGGCCGTATCGCTTCTTCACCGCCCGGATGAACGGCTCCAGGATGTCGAGGTAGGTGTCCCCCTCGTAGTGGCCGGTGTTGAAATCCACGTAGGTTATCCGGTTCTCGCCGACTGCCGCGCCCACTGTCTCCAGCACGTCCGCCACCGTTTTTTCGTCGGCATCGTCGCAGCCGAGGTTGAGTCCCACCGAGCAGAATTTGCAGTTGACCCGGTCGGGTTTGGTGACCCAATAGTCGCAGACCCGGGCCGGGTAGATCGCCAGGTAAGTGCCTTGCAGGGTGCCCACCCGGCTCATCTGCTTACCGCTGGAAGTCTTCTTTCCGTACCAGGCCGGCCGCGGAGCCAGCCTGACAGCGGCCACCGGGCGGCCCTCCAGGTCGATCCGGTAGCCGCCGGCCTCATCCCGGTTCAATTCGTAGGGGCTGGCGGCCGCGAACTGTTCGGCCACCGGCACGTTGGTGTAAAGGCCCTCCGGCAGAATCAGCTCGAGCCCGCTGCCCAGGCCGGCCCTGGTGCGCCTGATCTCCCGGCCGCCGTCATCCTCCACCTGGCACGACCGGCCGATCCGCAAGCCCCTGCAATAGAGATCGAGTTTCAAAAGTCCGGGATTCCGGCTGACATCCTGAATCATTACTTTTTCTCCCGCGACAATTCGAAGAGTCGACAAGATATCTGGGACAGCAAATCAATAAAACACGTTTTTCAGGGATTTTCAAGCCTTTACTTCCGGTCCGGGAGGCTATTTGAGGTAGCCCAGCGAGCGCAGGCGCTGGATCATCTCGCGGTCATGGCGGTAAGGGAGAGAGCTGTCGGTGTCGATTGGCGGCGGGCCATAGGAGGTGACGTAGGTCAGGGACCGGGCTCCCCCCGGTCCTTCTTTGCCCGCACTCGTGACCACCTCCCCGCCCATGTCGCGCGAGACCGGCAGTCCCAGCAGGTAGAGCACCGTGGGCGCCACGTCCTCCAGCCCCATCCGGTAATCCGGGTTGTAGCCCGAGCGCACGTCCACTCCGCTCATGATCACCACCCCGTTGCGTCCATACTGCCTCCCCTTCTTGCCCGGATCGCAGACCACCGCCGCCAGGCCGGTCGGCTGGTAAGCGGCCAGCAATTGTCCCACGAGGACGTCCAGATAGTGGAAATACTCGGGTATCGCGGTTTCCAGGCTCGTGGAATCGACCATTTCGGCACGCTCCTCGAACCGGCTCAGGATATCGACTCCCTGCAGATATAGTGCGAGCAGGCTCACCCGGCGTCGCCGGGAAAGCTCGATGGCGGTTTGAGTGTAAAAATAGTCCGCCTGATAGACCGAGCGGATGAGGTCCCTGTCGCCTTCCAGCAGCTCGCCGCTCAGCAGCCGGCAGGCCTGCGGGAAACCGGCTATCAGACTGTCGAACGGCTCGTCCAGGCGGGCGCGTAGAGCCATCAGCGAATCGAATTCGGCCGGCGGGTAGACTTCCCGGTCGAAAAAACTCGAATAGGATGCGGGCTGGAACGGCTGCTGACGGTACATATAGGCGATTTTGGGAAATGTCCGTTCGCTGATCGTAAAGCCGGCTGAAGAGCTCGCCGGCCAGGTGGCCCACCAGTTCACCACCCCGGCAGGCCTGCCGTAAAGGGTTACTATCTCCCAGAGCGTCTTGCTCCGGCGCGAGCTGGCCGACAGCGGCACCGGACACACCAGCTTGAAGAAGGGGAAGACGTATTCGAGCAGGTCATCGACCCCCCGGTTGTTGGCGAAATTCCTCGGCAATCGGCTCATCCCCAGCGGCATCGGCCTGGTGAAATAGTTCACCCCATGAACGTCAGGCCTCACTCCGGTGGCCACCGTGTTCCAGACCTGAGGGGCGAGGTAGTCCTTGCGGGAGTCGAGTTCGGCGGTGAATCCATTTTCCATCAGGCGGTTCAGGTTGGGCAGGCTGCCTTGTCGCGACAGCCTGAAGAACGTTTCCGAATCGCAGCCGTCCAGCCCGACCAGCAGCACTGGCAGGGGGCGGACCGAATAGCGGCTGAGCGCCTCGCCGAGAGTATGGTCGGCGCTCAGGCGCCGGAATACACCCAGAGCCCAGGCCGTTTCCACGATCAGCACCGCCGCCACTGCGACTGTGAAACTGCGCGCCAGCTGCCGGCGGCGCCGGGCCGTGACTTCAGGGGCGCCGGCCAGGAGCAGGTAGGCGAAACCCAGGAGCCGGCCGGCGCCGAGGCTGATCAGGGCGATACCGGCCAGAACCAGCAAAGACGACAGCCCCAGCGGCAAAATCTCCCGCGAATCCACCACCAGCAAGTGCCACCAGCCCAGGAGGTAGACGCAGAGCAGTGAAGACGAGGCCACGGTGATAATCCCGGTGCGGATCGTCCCGGCGATACCGGTTACCGGCGACCGGCGCCGCCTGAGAACCCAGAGAATCGCCGGCGCCAGGAAAATAATGAAAGACAGCAGGCCGTAAGCGGCGAAAAGGTAAGCGAAGCACAGCAGCACGTCCTGCAGATTGCCGATAAATCCCGGATCCGCTACCAATGAGCCGGCGGTGGTGAAACCGGCGAGCACGATACCCAGCAGGACGCTGAACTTGGCCGTCACCGCCAGGCCGGCGGTCCAGGTTCCGGCGGCCCCGCGCACCAGATAGCGCTCCAGGGGGTTCTCCAGGTAGCCCATCTCTTTCAGCCTGGCCCGGATGATCTCCAGAGATGGCAGGCCGTCGCTTTTTTCGGAATCGTTCACGTTCATTAAGCTCCTAATCATTCCTCGAATAGACAAAATCCGCCAGCTCGGCGAGCGCGTCCCCCCGGCGGCCGAACGGCCCGAGCGCCTGTTTAGCCGCAGCCGCCAGTTCGCCCGCCACCTGGCGGGCGGCAGCCGGTCCGAATGTGGTTACGAAAGTGGCCTTGCCCCTGTCCGTACCCGTCTGTTTGCCCAGAGTTTCCCGGCTGCCCTCGAAGTCGAGGATGTCGTCTACGACCTGGAAGGCGAGCCCGAGGTTTTTGGCGTAGCCGGCCAGGCATTCAACCGTGTCGTCTTCCGCGCCGGCCAGCCTGGCGCCCAGCGTGGCGGCCAGGATGAACAGCCGGCCGGTCTTGTGGCTGTGGATGTACTCGAGCTCCTCGAAGCTCTTTTCACCCGGATGCAGGTCGCGCCACTGCCCGCCCACCATCCCTTTCACTCCCACGCAGTCGGCCGCCTCGGCAACGATCCGCTCGATAATCTCCGGCCGCAGGCCAGCCCCGGCCGCAGCCCGGGCGATCAGGCCGAAAGCCTGCATCAGGAGGCCGTCCGAGGCCAGCACGGCAGTGGCTTCGTCCACGTGCACGTGCAGGGACGGCCGGCCCCTCCTGACTCCAGCATTGTCCATGCAGGGCAGGTCGTCGAGGATCAGCGAGGCGGTGTGGATCATCTCGACCGCCGCCGCCGCCCCGATCACGCGCTCCGGCCCGGCCCCGGCCACCTCCGCACTCAGCATGGTCAGGACCGGCCGCACCCGCTTGCCCGGCGCCAGCAGGCTGTAACGCATCGCCTCCACCACCCCGGCCGCATACTTTTCCCCGTCCGGGAGAAATTCTCCCAGCCGCGCCTCCATCAGTGCAGCCAGGCGCAGAAAACGTTCCGGCAGACGTTTTTTCTCACCGGCGGGGTTACTTTTTCCGTCGTCCATCTTTTGCCCGGTGTATTCAAAAATTATCGTAAATCCCGAAGGTGTGGTTCGCGAACCGCCCGAATCAGCATAGTGTCATGATTCACCGTAGGGGCGGACCCCTGTGTCCGCCCATCATTTGGCGGACCGTCCGCATTACACACCTCGCCCGGCTGGAACACTCCGGGTCAGCCCGCGCCCGACAGCTCCCGGCGGGCCGAGTGGATTATCCTGTCAAACTCAGCGTCGATTTTCCGGTCCAGCGGCTCCGCCGCCGGCGCCGCCAGCAGCTCGCTCTTACGCCTGCGGCAGCGGGTTTCAGTGCTTTCCTTCCCGTCCTCGAACCAGGCCTTGAAATACCGCCGGTCGAGAATGGCCGGGAACCAGAGCTCCTTGCGGAACCGCTGGACGGTGTGCAGAGTGTCGATAAAGGTGCCGCCGGGACCGGCCTCGGCGATAACGTCGATCCCAAAGGCATCCTCGGTAAAATCCAGTTTCCGCATCAGGCTTTCCACGTAGCCGATTACCTCGGCCTGCAAAACCAGCATGTCGAGAGAGCTGGCCTGGTCCACTCCGCAGATTCCCATGTGGCCGAAAATGTCCGCCCCGGCCGCCGCGCCCAGGGCCAGCGTGATCCCGGCTTCCAGGCCCGCCTGAGCGTCCGGCCGCTTGGCGTCGGTCAGCCCGACGTTGATGTAAACCGGCAGGCCGTAAAACTTGCCGAGCTGGGTCATCGCCACTCCGAATATGGCCTGCTCCGGCCCGGAAAATATCATCTGGGTGGTGGACATGTCAAAAGCATGGCAGATGCCGCCGTAGCACACCGGCAGCCCCTCCTTCACCAATTGGGTGATGCAGATTCCGGCCAGGATTTCGGCGTTCTCCTGCGCCATGGTTCCGGCCAGCGAGGCGGGGGCGGAAAGGCCGAGCTGGGCCATGGGTCCGATCGGGACCGGCAGGTCCAGCCGCGCGGTCTCGAACAACAGGTCCACCCCGTTGAAAGCGAAGCGCAGCGGACTGATCGGCTCCAGGAACGGGAAGCACACCGGATACCGGCGGGCCAGGTCTTCTCTGCCGCGCAAAGCCACCAGCATTTCGACGATGTAGCGCGCCGACTGCCGGTCGTGAAACCAGAAGATCACGGGCTTGGTGGTGTTGCGGATCAGGGCGGCCAGCACTTCCACACAGCGCGCCTGGATCGGGATTTCGTGGGGATCGCTCATGGCGCCCACCAGGTTTATCGCCTCGAGCCGCTCGCAGAACCTGGCCGCAGTTTCGACGTCTTTCAGGGTGCAGAACCTGCGGTCGGCCTCCGGCTCCTCCTGCCAGTAAGCCTCGCCGGCTATCGAATTATAGTTCCTCGAGCCCTCGCCGAATGCCGCCCGCCTGCCGAGGTCCCTGCCGTACAGGGTGAACTTCCTGCCGGCCCCGGCCACCGACTTCATAACCGTTTCCTCCCCGATCCAGACCCTTTGCCCGGCGAAATCGACTCGGTTGCCGGTATCGGCAAAGCGGGCCAGCATTTCCCGGTGTGGTACGACCACTCCCACGCGTCTGAGGATTTCGAGCGAAGCCCGGTGGATTTTCTTGATCTGAGAGGCTGTCAGGACGCGCGAATACATGTTTCCTTTCTCCCGGCGGTGTTATGAGCCGCGGATTGCGGGACATGAAAACTAATCCCTGACTCCGCCAATTACCAGAAAAGCAGATTGAGCGAGATGAAAAACAGCCCGCTGACACAGGCCCAGAATACCGGCGTCGCGTACCATCTTTCCCGCATGTCTTTTGGAATGCGGGTGATTCCGTAAACCAGGCCGTCCAGTGCGGACTCCGGCTGAGGTGGTGTTAAAAAACTCACCACCACCGTCACCAGGACGTCCGCCAGGAAGGCCCAGGTGGCTTGCCAGACGAAAATCGACATGTCGCTCGGCGCCGCGCTCAGCGTGAAAGCCGAGGGGTCCAGACAGCCGAACCTCACTCCGAAAAACAGCACCGCCGCACAGAGAATGCCCGCCAGGTAGCCCCAGAACCCGGCCGGCGGCGTGGCTCTCTTCCAGAACATGCCGATCGCCACCGTGGCAAACAGCGGCGCGATGAAAAAGCCAAACAGGGCCTGCGTGTATTCGGCCATGCTGGCGAAGCTTTTGACCAGATAGGTGGTAAAAAGCGATACCACCACTCCTAACGCGGTGCAGAGCCGGCCCATGTTCAGGTAATGGCCGTCCGGCGCATCCTTGCGGAAAATGGAGCGATAGATGTCGTAGGTCCAGACCGTGGCGAAAGCGCTCACGTTGCCCGCCATCCCGCTCATGAAGCCTGCGATCAGCGCGATCAGGCCCAGCCCGATCAGGCCGGGGCTGAAATAGCGCTTCATCAAGAGCGGCAGCACCGCGTTGTAAGTTTCCGTAGCGCTGACACCCGGCCCTTCCGGTCCGAGTCCCGGAATGAGGGCGAAGGCCACCAGGCCGGGCAGGATCACGATAAAGGGCACCGTGACCTTGAAGATCGAGGCCACGATCGGCGCCATCCTGGCGCTGCGCAGGTCGCGGGTGGTCAGGACCCGCTGCACCACCAGGAAATCGGTGCACCAGTAGCCGGTGGCCAGCACGAAGCAGAGGCCGAAAGTGATGCCCAGCCAATGCATGCCCATCGAGTTGCCGGCGGGACTGGCCAGCGTGGACCAGATGTGGATCCGGTCGAATGCGGGCGCTCCGGGAGCGGTAATTTCGGCAACCCTGGCGGTCACCCTGGCCGCGAGCTTTTCCCAGCCGCCCACTTCGACCAGGCCCAATACCGGGATGAGGAAAAACCCGGCCCAGATCAGGAAAAACTGCACGATTTCATTGAAGATCGCCGATGTCAGCCCGCCCATCGCCACGTAGGCGCAGACCACTCCCGCCGTGACCCAGATACTGATATCGAAATCCCAGCCGAAGAAATATTCGAGCACCAGGCCCATCGAGTACATGCTGATCCCGCTGGCCAGGAGCGTCATGAAGACGAACGAGACCGCAGCCAGCATCCGCGCCGCTTCCCCGTAGCGCAGAAACAGATAGCCCGGCACCGAATGGGTCCGGCTGATGTAGTAAAAGGGCATCATGAAAAGCCCCAGGATCAGCATCGCCGGCACCACTCCGATCCAGTACCAGTGGACGGCCAGCATCCCGTACTGGTAGGTCGCCGCGCTCCAGCCCATCAGCTCCAGGGCCCCCATGCTGGCGGCGATGAAGGAAATCGCCGCCACCCAGTAGCTCTGACTGCGGCCGGCCAGGAAAAAATCTTCCCCGCTCTTCGTCCTGCGCTTCAGCAGGTAGCCGACACCGAGGACGAAGACGAAATAGAAGGAAACGATGAAGAGGTCTACCGCGCCGAGTCGAAGCATAAGGCTGTCTGTCTCCGGCCGGAACCTGGGCGGAAATGAATAATTCCGATTCCGGTTGCGCTTTTCATCCGGAAATGGCATTCTCCGGCGGGCGCAGCATCACGGCTCCGAGCTGGAAGATAAGATAGGAAAGCCCGCCGGCAGCCACAAGAAATCTCATCCAGGCAAATGAAAAACAGGCCGCACTCTCCGGAGAGGATGCGGCCTGAGGCTTTCCGGGTACCGGCTGATACTTCAATACCCCGGCTTCAGGTTCAGCGCCTGAGTCACCGCCACGCAGCGCCGGAACTTTTCGCCTGCGCCCATCAGCTCGTAAATCCCCTTCGTATAGCTGAATTCATCGTACTCATGGGTCAGGAATACCAGCTCGCAGCTGGGGGCCAGGAGAGCCAACGCCTGTGGAATATCGGTGTAGCGCAGGACTTGCAAAAAGTGCGGGCCATCCTGATGGGTAACCGGCGGGGAATGCAGAATCACGCGGGTCACCCGCTGGTCCAGGATCGCCGCATAGGCGGCCAGGATCGCGCTTTCGCCCTTGCCCACCAGGGTCAGTTCATCAATCCCGGCAAAGGACGGGTCGGAACAGACCGACTCGATGGCGCAGAGCACGTCGTACAGGCGCATATCGTCCAGGGTGCGCCCCAGGATCAGGGCATCCCGCTCGTAACGCTTGAGTGTGGGTCCGTCCCAGAGCCGGCCGCCGATACCGCGCGGGTAGACCACGTGCTTGGAAGTGGGCTTTTCCGGCAGGGGGAACGGCTTCATGAAGCTCCAGACCGCGTCCTGCCACTGGTCGCCCGGGGAGGCCACGTAGAGCACCGCGGCCTTTATCCCTCCCTCGGCCGGCGGCACGTGCGAGATCATGCCCACAGTCACCGGCGGTTCGGTCTCCAGGGCGAAAGCATCCCCCCCGCCCTGCCCGGTCCGTTTCGGCTGCACGCGAGCGGGCAGGTTCCGGAACACCACTTCCCGGAGAGCTTTCATCACTTCCGTCCGCTTTTTCTCCCAGTCGGCGCGGGAGCTGACCGGTTCGAGCCTGACTGCGGGAGCCAGGACGTCCTGGACGGTCGCGTTGATGTTCTGCGGGTGCTCGCCGTAGATGCCGCCCAGGGCGCCGAGCTGTTCGGCGGGAACCTCCTGGACCGGCTTCTCCTTGACCTGCGTCTTTTTCCCGAACAGCCAGAGGTTGCTCCAGTCCACCGCCTTCTGCCGCTGGAATGGATAATAGCCGTGGGGGCCGGGCACTTCGCACATGTCCACCTTGTCCGCCGCGCCGTACCAACCGTAAATCTCCTTGGCTTTCTTCAGTACCGCGGTGTAGCCTTCCGGCGGATAGTAGGCATCACCCGTGGAATTGTGCATCAGGAAAGCCCGCGGACTGATCAGGGCGGCCAGCGTGGGCCAGTCGTGGCGGTAGGTGTTGACGAAATAGGCGCAATCGCAGTGCATGTTCTGCAGGTTGCGATGGATGTGGGTCAATACGTCGGCGGTGCCGGCGGCCGGCTGCACCACTGTCAGCCGGGGCTCGGCCGCGCCCGCCATCCAACTCAGGTGGCCCCCGCCGGAAACGCCGGTGATAGTGAGCTTATCGGCGATCACGTCCGGACGGGAGATCAGGTAATCCACGGCGCGCATGGCGTTCCAGACCTCGATCGCCATCGGCGTGTAGCCCCGCGAATACCAGTCGCGCAGATCGAATCCGGACAGGCCGTGGTGGATGCCGAAAATTTCGGCGGCCTGTATCGGGTCCACCACCAGACAGATATAGCCGGCCCGGGCCCAGAGGGCGGCGTGGGGCTGGCGGGTGGCTTTGGTGCCGTACAGGCCGTCGCCGTGCCCCGGCCCCCAGATCACCGCCGGGTAAGGCCCCCGGCCCTGGCGCGGCCGGTAAAGATCGGCGGTGACGTAGAAGCCCGGCAGGCTCTGAAAGTGAAGCACCTCGATCGTGTAGTCCTTCTGCTGGAGCGTGCGCACCACCGTCGCGCGCAGCGGCGTACGCTCGGGCAGCGGCTCCAGCCCGATCATGAAACGGAATTCTCTCAGGAGCGTCTCGCGCTCACTGTCGAGCTTGGCGCGGGTGCTGATCCTGGCCCAGGCCGCCTGGCTTACCCGGCCGGCCTCCTCCTCCAGGAAACGATTCAGCCTCACGGTATCCAGCGATACTTCCCGCACGTCAAACTGGGCGACCGCCCGGCCGGCCGGGAAAACGTTCCACCCGGCCAGCAGAGCCAGGACGCAGCACTTAAATAAACGCGGCAATGCAGTTTTCATGGTGCACACCTCATCGAACCAGTTGAATGGGTATCAGAAAGTGGCAGGGCGGCCGGAAACCGGCCGCCGGTGGTGCAATATTATTCCGGCGGGTTCGTCTCACAAGCAATTTATCATGAGTCAGGGCCTGAAGTATCCGGGAAAATAACGATGAAAGCTTGGCGGTTTGTTGATTACCAGCCGCTCAGCCGGATGGACCTGCAAACGGATTCGGATGCGGATTTAAGTTTTTCGAATAAAGTATTGATATTTTCCCGTGTTAGTATCAGACCGAGGTAGTTTTCATCCTGAGCTAATCCG
>Ga0214473_10001336_pt1 | contig 32801 bp, 30 predicted proteins | sample RVTome_7_FD_203509 | JGI IMG/M metagenome (GOLD analysis project Ga0214473, IMG submission 203509) | Soil microbial communities from uranium-contaminated site in the Upper Colorado River Basin, Wyoming, United States - RVT98D197 | ecosystem: Environmental > Terrestrial > Soil > Contaminated >...
GTTGCTCCTTGCCGGCGTTCATGCCGTGGTCCAGTAGGTCGGTTCGCAGGACTGCGCTCATGACGTCAGTGTACCGTAGGCCAGCGGGAAGCGGGAAAAGCGCACGAGCATGGACAGGTTGTCGGTCACGTCACCGGCGCGTTCGTTCCAGCGAAACGCGGCCTCGGCGGCGTAGCGGTGCAGGTGCTTCGGGCTCACGTAGTGGAAGACGCCTGGACCTTCCGGCCACCGCGCTTCCTCGAACCACCGGCGAGCCGCGGCCTCCGTCGGGTACCGGCGCATGAAGGACTTCAGATTCATTCCTGAAGCTACCGAACAGAAACCGAATATGCAACTGGTCGATAGTTCCGGGGGGGGAATACCCGGCAGCGGGCGGGTGGTTCACGGTGCATCCTACGCGCCGAGCTATTGCTCCAGCAGCGCCCGGCCCGGCCGGAGGTCCCGCAGGAAATCCGCCACCGGCAGGCAACGCACTCCCTCGATCTCTAGCGGATCCTCCCCTCGATGCAACAGAACGGGGGTGCATCCGGGATAGTCCTGCACGAAGGATCGAAGCGCCCGCACGTCCGCCCGGCGGACGTTGGCGGTGTTCTTGACTTCGATGGCCCAGAAGCCGTCCGCGCCGTACACGATGAAATCCACTTCCACGCCGGTGCGCGTCCGCCAGAAGAAGAGTTCCTGGCCGCTGCCGTCGTACGCCATCCAGGCGCGCAGGTGTTGCGCGACCAGCCCCTCCAGGGCGGCGCCGTCTATCTCCTCAGGGCGGTCCAGCGGTCCGCGCGGCCTGAGCGAGCGGAAGACGCCCGCATCGAAGAAGTAGAACTTGGGATGCGCAGCCGTCTGGCGTGCGGCGCGGCGCGTGAAGACGGGCACGCGGAAGCCCAGGAGCAGGTCCTCCAGAATCGTCAGGTACCCCTCCACGGTCTTGCGGTGCGTCTGACACTCGCGGGCCACGTTGCTGACGTTCAGCACGGCGGCGTGGGAGAAGCTGATGGACTCCAGAAAGCGAGCGAACGCGCCTACGTCTCGCACGAGCCCCTCCGCTCGGACCTCCTGCTCCACATACAGCCCGGCGTACGCGCTCAGCGTGGCATCTGGATCCGCAGCGTCCACGATCAGCGGCACCAGGCCCAACCGCAACGCGTCCGGCAGGTGGAAATGGGGCAGCTCGGCGGCCATGAAGGGATGCAGGGTCTTCACCGTCGCGCGGCCGGCCAGCAGGTCCACGCCGCCGCGGCGGAGCTTGCGGGCACTCGAGCCGGTGAGGATGAAGCGAGGTGGGGCGCTCTCCTCGAGCAGATCATGAACGACATGCAGGAGGTCGGGGAGCCGTTGCACCTCATCGATGACCACATCCGGTAATGCGGCGCCGCGCACTCGTTCGCGGAGACGTTCGGGCCTCGCGGCCAGTTCGCGGTGTACCTCAGGGCGGAGGAGATTGATGAAAAGGGCGTGCGGCAGGCGCTGGCGGAGCCAGGTTGTCTTGCCCGTCCCGCGCGGGCCGAAAAGGAAGAAGCTGCCTTCCGGTAGGTCGAGAAACCGCGCATGAGTCGCCATTATGGGACGCATAATGGCATCATCGTCGCCATTTTGCAAGGTTTCTCAGATGCGCCGTGGCCGATCACAAGGGTCAACCCGCTACGATTGACTCCGGATAGGTCAAGCTGAATTGCTTGTCGCCCCCGCCTACACCGCCCCCGCCAGCAGCGCCGACGCCAGTCCGATGAACGCGCCCAGCACGTAGCCCAGCTTCACGATGAGCTTGAGCTCGCGCTCGGTCACGCCCCGGATGAGCTGCTCCACCTTCTCCATGGGGAAGTCGTCGATGTTCTGTTCCACCTTCGCGGCAATGTCCACGCGCGCCGCGATGCCCGGCACCTGCTCCTGGAGCCAGCGCCAGAGCGGCTCGGCCAGCGCGCCCTCCACGCGGGTGGGTGCCGTGGGTGGAATGTGGTCCGCCAGGCGGCCCAGCGGGCGGGTCAGCACGGCGTTCACGGCGCGCTCCGCGCCCTCCCGGTAGAAGAGGGCGGCGCGCTCGCTCCGGGCCGCGGCCACCACGGCGTCGGCCATGCGCTCGGGCGGGATGTGGCGGAGCAGGTCACCCCAGGTGCGGCGCTCGGCGGCGGTGAGGGAGGCGCGCAGCTTCTCCACCAGGAAGGCGCGCGTCTGCTCGTCGCGGGCCATGGTCAGCACCCAGGTCTGAGCGGTGGCCTTGGCGTCCTCCACGGCGGGCGTGCCGGGCTCGCCGAGCACCTCACTCACCGGCTTCTCCAGGAAGTCCACGATGGCGCCGTTCACGCCGCGCGCCATGGCGTCCCGCACGGCGTCGTCGCGCAGCAGGTCGGCAATCTTGCCCGCGCCCTCATGCTCGATGGCGGCCAGCACGCGGTCCACCGTGTCGGGCGTGATGATGAAGGCGGCAAAGATGCGCTGGTGGAACTTCAGATCCTTCATGAAGCGGTCCAGGATCTCGTGCAGCGCCTTCTCCACCACCTTGCGCGCCTGCGGGTCCTCCAGCATGCGGCCGAGGCGCTCCAGCGCCATGGGCAGGTAGCCGGCGATGCCGCGCTCCACGGCGGCCACCATGCCGGCCGGCAGCAGGTCCTGGAAGGTGCGGCCCGGGCGGAGCAGGCGGGTCGTGCCCCGGTCCAGATAGTCGTGCACGGCGTCCGCGAAGTCCTCCCCCTCCACGGCCTCCACCAGCCAGGTGCCCGCCGCGCCCACGATGGCCTCCTCGCGCTCGGGCGTGAGCAGCTCGGCCAGCGGCCGCTCGCGCATCTCCGCGGCCAGCTTCTCCGCCCAGCGGTGCGCGGCGGCGTGGAACTCCTCCCCGTCCAGGTACTCGTCCAGGCGCTCCAGCAGGTGCTCCGCCACGTCGTCGAGCAGCGCCCGCAGCTCCGCGGCCAGCTCGGGCGGCAGCATCTCCTCCAGCGAGCCCCGCCGGGACTCGAAGACCGCCGCCACGAAGGCGGCCAGGCGCTCGTCGAAGGCGGCGCGGAAGGACGGCTCACTCAGCGTCCGGCCCAGATCCTCACCGGTAAGCAGCTTGGTGCCCACCGTGCGGCCGATGGCGCCGGCCATGCGCCCCTGGTTCTTGGGGATGGCGCCCTGCAGGAAGCCGATGCGGATGCCCAGGAAGCGGGGCGGCTCATAGGGGTGGAAGAGCATCCACACGGCCAGCGAGTTGGTCAGCCCGCCGGCCATGGCGCCGAAGGCCACGCCGAGCAGGATGCGCACGAGGACGTCGTTCAAGAAGGCTCCTGAAGGATGGAGACGCGGACGGCCCAAGACTAACACGCCCGCCGCGCTTCGGCATGGCCCCTACGGCGGCGGCACGATCTCGGTTGCGCCCCCCCGGCCGCCCGCCTAACTTCGCGCCCTGCCTCCCGAGACCCCTGAAGTCCCATGTGACGCTGCGCAGGAGCGGGTGATGAAGCTGCATACCAAGATCCTCATCGGTCTGGCCCTCGGCATCGTGTTCGGCGCGGTGGCCAACTACTTCCAGCTGGAGTGGCTGCGCATTGCGCTGGGGTGGACGGAGCCGATCGGCACGGTCTTCATCCGCCTCATCACCATGATCGTCATCCCGCTCGTGGTGGCCTCCCTCATCCTGGGCGTGGCGGCGCTCGGTGACCTGGCCAAGCTGGGCCGCATCGGCGGCAAGACCGTGCTGCTCTACATGGCCACCACGGCGGTGGCGGTTTGCATCGGCCTGGCCGTTTCCAACATCGTCAAGCCGGGCTCGCGCATCGATCCGGCCACGCGCGACGCCATCTCCGCCCAGTTCTCCGACGAGGCCGCCGGCCGCCTCACCCTGGCGGCGGAAAAGCCCACGGTGGTGGAGACGCTCGTGAACATGGTGCCGCGCAACCCGTTCGAGTCCGCCACCAACGGGGACCTGCTGCCGCTCATCATCTTCAGCATCATCTTCGGCGCCGCCATCAGCGTCATCGGCACGGAGCGGCGGGACAACATCCTCACCTTCTTCAACGCCATCAATGACGCCGTCATGGTCATGATCGACTGGATCATGAAGCTGGCGCCGTACGCCGTCTTCGCGCTCGTGGCCGTGGTGGTGTCCCGGTTCGGGCTGGACCTGTTGCGCTCGTTGCTGCTCTACTCGGGCGTGGTGGTCTTCGGACTCATGCTGCAGGCCTTCGGCACGTACGCGCTGGTGATCAAGTTCCTGGCCAAACTGAGCCCCCTGGACTTCTACCGCCGGATCATCGAGGCGCCGATCGTGGCGTTCTCCACGTCCAGCTCCAGCGCCACGCTGCCCGTGACCATGGAGACGGCGGAGGAGGAGCTGGGCATCTCCAAGGAGGTCTCCTCCTTCGTCCTGCCTCTCGGCGCCACCATCAACATGGACGGCACCGCGCTCTACCAGGCGGTGGCAGTCATGTTCATCGCGCAGATCTACGGCGTGCCCATGGGTGTGGGCGAGCAGCTCACCATCGTGCTCACCGCCACCCTGGCCTCCGTGGGCGCCGCGGGCGTGCCTAGCGCCGGCATCATCACGCTGATCCTGGTGCTCCAGTCCGTGGGGCTGGCCGCGCACACGCAGGCGGGCATCGCCCTCATCCTGGGCGTGGACCGCATCCTGGACATGATCCGCACCGCGGTGAACGTCACCGGTGACCTCTCGGTGGCCAGCGCCATCGCGCGCAGCGAGGGGGAGAGGCTGATCCGGCGGCCCAAGGATCACCCGATCGAGTTGAAGAAAGCCACGTAGTCATTCTTCCCGGCGCCACATCGGGAAAGCGACGTCCCCTTGCCGGCTCCACGCTCCGCCGCACCTGCGCGGCGGGGCGGAGCGCCCGGCTTTGCGCGGGAGACGGCCTGTCATGATGCGAACTCCGGCGATGGTACCCGCCCTGTGCCCCCTCCTCCTCCTCCTGTCCGGCTGCGCCGGTGAAGCGCCGGCCGCGTCGGACGTGCCCCAGCCTTTCCCGCACAGGGAAGCCTTGGCCCGGGTGGAGCCAGTCCGCCTGGAGGCCCGCCCCCCCGTCGAGGGGGAGCCTGTGGCGGAGTTGCGTACCGCCGACGCGCCCCGCTTCGAACTGGGGTGCGCCGACGGCGCGGGGTGCGACCTGAACGGCGTCTCCTCGGTGGCCGTGGTGGGCGCCCACCTGGTGGTGGCTAACAGCCGCTCACAGGACATCCGCATCCACACGCTGGACGGCGCGCATGTACGGACCCTGGGTGAGCGAGGCCAGGGCCCGGGAGAGTACGCGGCCATCACGTGGATCCGCCCCCGGGGCGGCGATGCCTTCGACGTGTACGACCCACAGCTGAACCGCACCACTCAGCTGACCCTGCAGGGGACCGTTACAGGCACCCTGGCCGTGGAGGAGCAGGGCCACCTGGGGCCGTACCATCCCCCGTTCGACAACGGCAGCCAGCTCGTCTCCATGAGCACCAGCCACGACGTCAACTCGATCGGCATGAAGGTGGATTCGATCGGGTACTTCCTTCTCTCCGCAGGAGGGGCGCGCACGGCGCTTGGCTGGCTTGGTGCCACGCCTGGCTACCGGTACCGGGTGCCTGGCACGCACGGCGCCTGGGAGCTCACCTTGCCCCACGTCGGCGAGCACCAGTTGGCGGTGTCGTCGCGATTCTTCGTGGTCGGCGATCCGGCGAGCGGCCGGCTCGAGGTGTGGTCCCAGGACGGGCGCCCCACACGGGCGGTGACGCTCGCCGCGCCCGCGGCCACGGAGTTCGAGGTGACGTTCGACGATTTCCTGGAGCACATGGAGCGGCGCCACACAGGGGTCAGCCGGGACATCATCGAGGAGGTGTGGCCGGAGGTGGACCTGCCGTCCCAAGCCGCCCACTTCGGCCACGTGCTGGTGGATGACGAGGAGCGCATCTGGGTCGCCGCCTACCCCGCCCTCGACGCCCGGCATCTCGACTGGCGCGTCCTCACCACGGAAGGTGTCCTGGTGGCCCGGGCACGCACCCCCGCTGGCTTCCGCAAGGCATGGGTGGCGAGCGGCCTGTTCATCGGGCTGTGGAGGGACGAGCTGGACGTGGAATACGTGCGGGCGTATGACCTACCCGTCGAACAGCTCCGCAACCGCGAGCCGGAAGCCGGGTAGCACCTCCCCGCCGTCCAGGGCGTCACCCCGACCCAGGCGTACGGGCGGCGCGCCGGATCTGTGAACCGCAACCTCCGCCGTGCGGGGATAGACGACCCAGACGATCGTGGCGCCCGCCGCGAGGTAATCCTGCACCTTGGCCTGGATTTCTCCTGCCCGGTTGGACGGGGAGACGATCTCCACCGCCAGGAGGGGGCTGCCCTCGATGAAGCCGGAGGGCAGGAGCGGGGGCGACTGTCTGACAACCGCCACGTCAGGGCCCCGGACGGTATCCGGATTTCGCTGGAGGACAAAGCCCATGGGCCCGACACAGCGCACTGGCAGCCCGGCGCCGCCGATATGCGCGCTCAGGGCCGCCATGATTGCGCTCTGGACCCTGCCATGCACGTAGCCAGTCTGCGGTTCCCGAACCAGTCGCCCGCGGACGAGTTCGGAGAAGGGCCAGTCTTCCTCCGGGAGCTGGAGGTATTCCTCGAGGGTCAGCAGCTTGTCGGACGGGGAGGACATGGTGCCCATGGGGGGTCTCCCTGGTCGAGGAATCTCCCTGCGGGTGAATCTTTACGGTAATCGGGCCGCGTTGCGGGGTCCATAGCAGGATGGGACAGCGGAGCGGGAGGGTGGAAGCCGGGTTCCCGCGTGTGCGTGAGCAGCACCGGCGTGCGCCGCGGAGCGGCGCCGCGCCCGGTGAGGTGATAGGGGACGTCGCTTAAGAGCTGGTGTTCTTGCCGCGTGCGGCCCGGGGCTGCCGCTTTTCCTCCTCGGCGCCAGGTTCCTCCTCCGCTTCCGCTTCGGCGTCACGGCCGCGCTTCTTCCGGTCCGTCTTCCGGCGGGCGTGCTTCTTCCCGTGCAGCGCCAGGGCCAGCACGTCATCCATGCGGTCCACGAAGTGGAAGGTGGTCTTCTCCCGCACGTCCTCGGGCACGTCGCGCAGGTCACGCTCGTTGCCGGAGGGCAGAATGACCTCGTGGATGCCGGCGCGGTAGGCGGCCAGCACCTTCTCCTTCACGCCGCCGACCTCCAGCACCTTGCCACGCAGCGTGACCTCACCCGTCATGGCAATGTCGTGGCGCACGGGGCGGTTGGAGAGCGTGGAGGCAATGGCCAGCACCACGGCAATGCCGGCCGAGGGGCCGTCCTTGGGGATGGCGCCCACGGGGAAGTGGACGTGCACGTCGGCGTCCTTGAAGCGCTCGTCGTCGATGCCCAGCGCGTCGCGGCGGCTGCGCACGTAGGAGTACGCGGCGTTGACCGACTCACGCATGACGTCACCGAGTGAGCCGGTGATGATGAGGCGGCCACTGCCAGGCATGCGGAGCGCCTCGATGAACATCAGCTCGCCGCCGGAGGCCGTCCACGCCAGGCCGGTGACCACGCCCACCTCCGGCGTGCTCTCCGCGGGGGTGGCCGTGTAACGGGGCAGCCCCAGGATCTTCTCGATGCGCTCCGGCTCGAAGATCCAGGTGGAGGCGTCGCCCTCGGCGCGGGCGCGTGCGCGCGTGCGGAGCAGGGTGGCCACGTTGCGGCGCAGCTGCCCCACGCCGGCGTCGCGGGCGTAGCCGTGCACCAGGAAGGACAGGCCTTCCGCGGGGAAGCTCACCTCCCGCTCCACCAGGCCGTGGTCGGCCACCATGCGGGGCAGCAGGCGCTGGCGGGCAATCTCGATCTTCTCCTCGGCCGTATAGCCTGCAATGCGGATCTCGGCCATGAGCTCGCGCAGGTCACGCGGGATCTTGTAGAAGTCGTGGGCGGTGGCAATGAACGTCACGCGCGTGAGATCAAAGGGAATGTCCAGGTAGCGGTCCACGAACGCGGCGCGCTCGTCGAAGTCGAGCACCTCCTCCATGGCCTCCACCGGGTCCCCCTCCACCTTGCCCATGCCGATCTCGTCGATCTGGCCGAGCCTCAGCACCGGGTCACGGACGCCGGCGTCGCGCAGGGCGCCCAGGATCTTGCCTGGCATGGCGCCGGACCGGGTGCGGCGCGTGCCCACGAGCTGCGCCTCGCTCCGGCCGGCCAGCTCCAGGTGCGCCAGCGGCCGGCCGAGACCGCGCGCGAGAGCCGCCACCAGGGAGGTCTTGCCCACGTCGGGCGGGCCCACGATGCAGGGGATGGGGCCGCGCAGGTCGCCGCGCAGGCGCGCCACCGCCAGGTAGTCGAGCAGGCGCTCCTTCTGCTCGTCCAGCCCCAGGATGGCCTCGTCCATCTCCCGCTGCACGGCGCCCAGGTCGATGTCTCCGGGAGACTCGGCCGCCTCGGCGCGCCAGGGCAGGCGGGCCAGCCAGTCCACGTAGCTGCGCACGTCGTTGCCCTCCAGGCTGCCGGGCTGGATGGCGCGCAGGCGCTCGGCCTCCATACGGGCCTGCGCGGCCACGGCGGCCGGCAGGTCGGCCGCGTCCACCCGGCGGAGCAGCTCGATGACCTCGCGCTCCAGCGGGTCCACCTGGCCCAGCTCGGCCTGCAACGCCTGGATGCGCTGGCGCAACATGTCGGCGCGCTCGGCCGGCGTGCGGGGCGGCGGTGGCTCGGCCGCGGCTTCCTGCGCGTCCGGCGTGGTGGGTGCCCCGTCTTCGTCCCGCGGCTCGAGCTGGGCCAGTTGTTCCTCCAGCTGATGGCAGGCAAAGTCCAGCCGCTCGCCCACGTCCACGAACTGCACCATGGCGTCCTTCTCGGCCACGCTGAAGTTGGCCAGCGACGCCACCAGATCCGCGAAGCGACCGGGATCACCCAGGTTCATGCGCAGGATGCGCGGCACCTCGCGCGGCAACCGGTCCACCCGGGCCGAGAGCGCCTCCAGGGCGTTCAGGATGCGCGCGATCAGTTCGCCCGCGCGCTCGGGGTCGGGCGCCGCCTCGTCCAGCTCGTCCACCAGGCCGGTGAAGTAACCGTCCTCCTCCTTCACGCCCCGCAGGCGCACGCGCCGCACGCCCTGCAGGGTGGTCTGCATGGCGCCGCTCGGCAGGTTCAGGCGGTCGGACACGCGCACCAGCACGCCCACCTTGTGCAACGTGCCCGGCTCGATGGCATCATCCGGCTCGCCGGGCGCAACCACGAGCCCGGCCAGCAGCCCCGGTCCGGGGTGGGCGGAAAGCATCTCCAGCGTGCTCGGCATGCCGATCTGCACGCCCAGCACGGCCATGGGGTAGACGGCCGTGCTGCGCAGCGGCAGGAGGGGGTAGCGCTCGGCGCGGTGGCGTGGCGGCGTCATCGGTCCGTGGTTCGGGGTAGCTCGGGTGGCCCACTGGCGTTGCCCGCGGAGGTCGCAATTTCCGCTCCGCCCGCGCGCGCCGTGGCATCCAGGATGGCGGCCGCGTTGTCGTGCAGCAATCCGGCGAGCGTGGCGGCCGGCAGGCCAAGCCCCGCGATGGTCTCGGCATTGGCGCCCGGACCGCGCGGCATGGCCGGCCAATCACTGCCGAAGAGCATCTTCTCCGCCACCGGCTCGAAGGGTGGGAAGAGCCTGGGCAGCTGCTCCGGCACCAGGCCCGCCACGTCGATCCACACGTTGGCGTGGTGGTGCGCCAGGAAGGCACACTCGGCGTGCCAGTAGCCGCGGCCGCCGTGCGCCATGACGATGGGCAGCGTGGGGAAGTCCACCGCCACGTCGTCCAGGTGGATGGGGTCGCAGTACTTGAGGCGCGTGCCCGGGATCACCGAGCTGCCGATGTGCAGCAGCACGGGGAGGCCCGCCTCCGCGCACGCCTCGTAGAGCGGGTAGACGCGCGGCTCGTTCGGGTAGAAGAACTGGTAGGAAGGGTAGAGCTTGAGCCCGCGCGCGCCAGCGGCAATGTAGTCACGCAGCAGCGCCGGTGGATCCGGGTCGCTCACAGGATCCACGCTGGCAAAGGGCAGCAGCACGTCGGGCGCCGCCGCGCAGTGCGCCAGCACGGCTTCCGTGCGCACCACGCCCGAGGTGGCGGGGCAGTGCTCCGGCAGCACCACCGCGCGCTCGATCCCCTCCGCGCGCAGCAGCTCGGCCGCGTACACCGGGTCCGAGAGCCGCTCGCCGTGCTCCCGCACGGCCGGCGATATGTCTTCGATGAAGGCGCGCGTGGCGGCGGCCAGGTCGGCGGGGCGCCAGGGATGCGTGTGGAAGTCCAGCACGCGCATCAGGCGCCCTGCCTGCGCCGCTCCGCCGCCCGGGGAACCTCCCGGTCCAGGCGCTCGAGGAAGCGGGCGATGCGGCGCCGGTTGCGGCCGAAGTCGCGGCCGCCCGCGCGCGGCGCGGCGCGCACATCCACCCGCGTCTGGGCATCCTCGTCCAGGCGGATGGTGATGCGCACGTCGTCGATCGTCCTGCGCAGCAGCACCGTGGCCCTGGCCAGGATGACGCCCTCCTGGTCGTCGGCCGTGAGCAGTGTCCAGCCGCGCTGCCCGCGGTCGGCCAGGGCGCGCGCCGCCTGCCAGACGTCCTCGAAGGGGACGTGGTAGGTGCGGCCGCGCAGCCGCGCGTCCGCCGCCTCGGGGTCGGTCCGTGCGCCCGTCGTCACGCGCTTCTCCTCACGGGCGGGCGCTCACGGCGCGCCGCCGCCCACCAGTTCGTAGACCATGCTCACCGACGCGGAGACCGACAGCTCGCCGCCCTCGATGGGCGTGGGCGCCGCCTGCGCGGATTCCATGCGAATCATGGCCATGTCGTACATCGGCCGGGGCGGCGGCGGGGCGTAACCGCTCGTGGTGATGGTCAGCACGCGGCCGAGCCGCTCGCCCGCCGCGCCCGCCAGCACCTCCGCCTCGGCGCGTGCCCGGGCAACGGCGCGCCGTACGGCCTCCATGTGGAGTGGCTCCGGCTCGGATATGCGGAAGAAGATGCCGTCCACGCGATTGGCGCCGTCCCGCACCACGGCATCGATGACCGGGCCTACGCGCGGAATGGAATCCACCGTGATGGTCACGTTGTTGGTGGCCGTGTAGCCCACGATCAGGGGCGGCGCTTCCACGTCCCGCGGCTGCGTACGCGCATAGCGCGGCGAGAGGTTGTAGGAGGTGGTACGAATGTCGCGGCTCTCCAGGCCCAGCTCGCGCAGGGTGGCCACCACGGCCGCCATGCGATCGGCGTTGGCGCTGGCGGCCGCGGCGGCCGTTGCGGCCTCTGTGACCACGGCCACGTTCAGCACGGCCTCGTCCGGCGCGCGCTCGACCGTGGCGGTGGCGTTTACCGTCACGGTGCGCGGGGCCTCGGCCTGCTGCGCGGTGGCGGCGGCCGGGGTGAACAACAGGGCGGCGGCGAGCAGTTGACGTTTCATAAGCGTCCTCGGTGGTGTGAGCGTACGTTACGCGGCGGGCGGGCATGGCGATAGCGCCGCCCCCGACCCGGGCCTACCTTGGCCCGAAAACGGCAAGAACCGGACGCGCGCGGCGCGCCGGGCGTACACAACGAGAGGAGCACGCGTGCAAGTGATCATCCCGCTGGCGGGGAAGGGAAAGCGTCTCCGCCCCCATACATGGTCCGAGCCCAAGCCCCTGGTCCACGTGGGCGGGCGCCCGGTGATGAGCTACATCCTGGATGACCTGCTGGAGCTGGGCGTGGAGGACGTCATCTTCATCACCGGCTACCTGCAGGAGCGCATCCAGGACTATATCCAGAAGCAGTACCCGCAGTTCCGTGCCACCTACGTGGAGCAGAAGGTCCAGGACGGCACCGCGGGCGCCGTGAAGCTGGCCCAGCCGCACGTCAGTGAGGACGTCCTCATCATGTTCGTGGACACGCTCTTCGACGCGGATCTCACGCTCGTGCAGCGCCTGCCGGAGGATTCCGCCGGCGTGATCTGGGCCAAGGAAGTGGAGGACTACCAGCGCTTCGGCGTCATCGTCAAGGATGACCAGGGCAACATGAAGCGCATCATCGAGAAGCCGCGGGACCCCATCTCCAAGCTGGCCAACATCGGCCTCTACTACATCCGGGACTGGAAGCTCCTCTTCAAGGGCGTGGACGACGCGCTGCAGGGTTCCAAGGGCCCCGGCGAGGAGTACTATCTCACCGACGCCTTCCAGTACATGGTGGACAACCACGCCAGGATCCGCGTGGAGGAGGTGGAGGGCTGGCACGACTGCGGCAAGGTGGAGACGCTGCTGGAGACCAACCGCCACCTGCTGGCCACCACGCGTGGCCGCCGCCCCGACGGCGGGCGCAACGTGCGCTATCACGACCCCGTGCGCATCGAGGAGGGCGTCACGCTGGAGAACACCGAGGTGGGGCCCAACGTGACCATCGAGGCCGGTACCACGGTGCGCGGCTCCACCCTCCGGGACGCCATCATCGGCCGCGACGCGCGCATCGAGGACGCCACCCTGCACGATGCCATGGTGGGGGACCGGGCGGTGGTGCGCGGCGTGTCCGGCAGCGTGAACATCGGCGCGGACGCCGAGATCATCGGGGAGTAAGCGACCGGGCCGCGCACCCTCCCCGTGCCGGGGCCGGGTGCGCGGCCCCGCCCGCTCAGTCCGCCAGCTCCGCCGCCCCGCACAGCACCAGCAGGCAGCGCTGCACCCCCAGCCATCCGTCCGTCGGGTCGAACCACTCGGCGGTGGTGTGCGTGCCGCCCGCGTCCCCGCCCGCGCCGATGGCCAGCGCGGGGATGCCGGCGGCCATGGCCACGTTGGCGTCCGTGGAGGAGGCGGCCAGCTCGGGCTGGCCGCCCACGTACCGCGTGGCCGCCTCCGCCAGCCCGACCAGCGGGTGCCCGGCGGGCGTGGCGCCCGCCGGCCGGTCCCCGATGACGCTCACCCGCACGGCCGGGCCCGCCTCCCCCTGAGCAAACCGCTCGAGCACGCCCTGTACCCGCGCCGCGAGCGCGTCGAGCGCCGCCTGCGTCGCGCCGCGCAGATCCACCTCCGCCCAGGCCGCGGCGGGGATGGCGTTGATGCTCGTGCCGCCACCGATGCGCGCCACCGTGAGCGTGGTGCGCGGCTCCGCCTCCAGCTCCAGTTCGGCCAGGGCGGCCACCACACCGGCCAGCATGTGCACCGCGTTCGGCCGTCCCCAGTCGGACCAAGAGTGGCCGCCGGGCCCGCGCACCTCCAGCCGCAGCCGCCGCGCGCCGATGCCCCGGTGCACGATGCGCTCCTGGCCGCCGCCGTCCACGGCCACGAAGGCGGAGGCCTGGCGCCATGGGCCGTCCTCCCGCAGGAGGTGGCGCGCCCCCCGCAGGTCGCCGCTGCCCTCCTCACCCACGGTGCCCACGAGGATCACGGGCCGGGAGGTGCGGAGGCCGGCCGCCGTCCACACGCGCGCCAGGGTGACCAGCGCGGCCAGGCCGCGGCCGTTGTCGGAGATGCCCGGGGCCAGCAGGCGGCCGCCCTGCTCGCGCACTTCGATGTCCGTGCCGGCGGGGAAGACCGTGTCCATGTGGGCGGCCACCAGTACCGGGGCCGCCTCGCCACCGCTGGTGCCGCCGGGGCCGCCGGGGCCGCCGGGGCCGCCGGGGCCGCCGGGGCCGCCGGGGCCGCCGGGGCCGCCGGGGCCGCCGGGGCCGCCGGGGCCGCCGTCCAGGGTGGCAACCACGTTGCCGACCTCGTCCCGGTGCACGTCGGCCGGCCCGGCCTCGCGCAGGCATGCCTCCAGCCAGTCCGCGCGCGCGCCTTCCTCACCTGTGGGGGCCGGGATGGCGGTGACCTCCCGCTGGAGGGCAACTGTGCGCTGGTGCGCGGCGCGCGCGGCTTCCAGGGCGGCGCGGACGCGTGCGTCGTCGAGGAGCGGGGCCAGCGGATCGCTATGCTCAGGTGGCATCGGCCTCGTCCGGGAAAGCGATGACGGAGCGCGAGGCAGGTTAGTGGGGCGGCGGACGTGTGGGAAGTGCAGCGCGGCTGCCGTACCGCGACCCCGCCGTGTCGCGGCGACCCCAACCGGCCGCCCGCGCCGCCCACCGCGGCCGTCCGGTCTCCACCCGCGCCATCCACCGCGGCTGCCGGGCCTCGGTGCATGCCGCGCGTGCTGTCAGAAGCACACGCGCGGGTGCAGCCGGCCACGTATGGGCGTATGATAGCAATTAGTCGCGTCAGATCCGCACGCGCGAGTGCAGCCGGCCGCACATGGCCGTTTGATAGCAATTATTCGCATCAAACCCGCACGCGCGGAACCGGGTGCCACGCGTGCGCATTTGATCGGGCGGAAGACCCGGTCTCACGCAATGCCCGGTCGTACGGAACACTCTGTCACCGCGAATCCCAAGCTGGAGGTCACATGATCGATCGCCGTCACGCCAGGTTTGCCGCCCTGCTGCTGTTTGCCGGAGGCTGCGATACGGCGGGTGTCGCGCAGAACGTGGCGGTCCGGGACAGCGCGGGGATCACCATCGTCGAGAGCTCCGCGCCGTCCTGGGCGGCGGGGGAGGGATGGACGGTGGAGCCGGTGCCGGACTTCTCCGTTGGTGGCGCGGATGCCCAGGGGCCGCATGCCCTCCACCTAGTGCGGGGAGCGGCCCGCTTGCCGGACGGCACGATCGCCCTCAGCGATGGCGGCAGCGGCCAGGTGCGGCTCTTCACCCCGGAGGGCGCCTTCATGAACGCCCTGGGGCGGACGGGGCGCGGGCCCGGCGAGTTTAGCCGGGCCACACAGGTGATCGCCGGCAGCGCCGACACCGTGATCGTCTGGGACAACAGCAGCATGCGCATCCACTGGTTCGGGCGGGACGGCACCGCTCACCGGGCGGTTGCCATCGACCGCCCCTTCACAAGGCAGATGGGCGGCAGCGTGCCGGTGGACTCGCGCCTGCTGCCCGATCTGGGCGTGCTGGTGGAGCTGCGTGAACTGGCCCCACCGGAGGGGGCCGGGGAGAGCGTGACGCGCGCCCTCCACCACGCCCTGTGGCTCCAGCCGGGTGCGGAGGCCTGGGATACCGTGCGCTCGTTTCCCGGCGCCGAGCAGATGCCGGTGCGCGGAGACGTGAGCGTGCAGGGCGCGACCTCGACCCTGGTGTTCGCCCCGGTGCCGCTCTCGCCCCCGCACGCCAGGCGGGGACGGATCGCCGCGGGCGGCAACCCGGCGCGGTTGTGCGTCGGCAGCCAGGAGCGGGCCGAGATTGCGTGCTTCGACGCCGCCGGTGCGGAGCGCCGTGTGCGGTGGACGGCCGCGCCAGTACCGGTCGAGCGTGCTGAAATCACGGCCTGGCGCGAGCGGACGCTGGTTGAGGACAGGGGCCTGCCCGGCTCCGTCGAGGCGCGCCGGCGGACCGTGGACGCCATGCCGATGCCGGCCTACCGGCCGCCGTACGATCGGATCGTACTCGACCACGCGGGCAACCTCTGGGCCGAGGTGCCGCGCGCCCTGGACGCCCCTCCCGACGCGCCCATCACCTACCGCGTGTTCGATCCCGAGGGGGCGTGGCTGGGTGAGGTGGTGGTGCCCGCTGTGGAGATCCTGGAGATCGGAGCGGAGCATATCCTCGGCCTGCGCCGCGACGCGTACGACGCCGAGATCGTCGAGCGCTTTCGGCTGGACCGGACGGGGGCGCCGCTGCCGTAAACCGGGCGGAGTAGGAGTGTTAAGCCGGGCGGAGCCGGAGATCTGAGCACCGCGCTGCAATGACCATTACTGTCCGGAATTGGAGCGTGAGGATGCACTCGACGCCCTGGAGGCCCTCCAGCAGCTGGCCCGGTCATCCAAGCCGATCACGGATCAGGTGCTCCGGGGCATGATCGAGGAACTCCCTGACCGTGAGCGCAACCGGTAGAGCCCATGCCGGGTAGCATGTGTGATGATGGCAGGCGGAATTCAGGCCGAGGAACGGCATAATGAGTGACAAGCCGGAAAAACCCGATCTCAGCGAGCAGTGGCCGGCCCGGCTCCAGCGCGTCCGCCGCTCGCAGGCCCGGACTGACGTCAGGGGCATGACACGCCCTCCCCGCGACCCGGACGAGCGCGCATTTCTGCAGCGCACGGGCCAGACGGGGCCGTTCGTGGAGGCATCCGCGGCTGGTAGTTCAGCTCGGTCGTGAACGTCGAAGCGCGCCGGTGACGTGCGCGGGGACGTCGCTTGGAATCAGGCCAGGACGGTGAGCAGCACGCTGGCCAGCCCGAAGTAGATGAGCAGACCTGTGACGTCCATCAGGGTGGCCACCAGCGGCGCCGAGGCGCTGGCGGGGTCCAGCCCCAGGCGCTCCAGCGCGAAGGGCAGCATGGAGCCGGCCAGGGTGCCGAAGAGCACCACGCCGAGCACGCTGAAGCCGATGGTGAGGCCCAGGTCCATGGCGTAGGCCACGTTCTCGTCGATGCCCAGGAGCTGGCCGCCGAGAACGCGCGCGAGCCCCAGGACCCCCAGCAGGACGCCCAGCGCCAGCCCCGTGGCCACCTCGCGGCGTGCCACCCGCCACCAGTCGCGCATGCGGATCTCTCCCACGGCCATGGCGCGGATGACGAGCGTGGAGGACTGCGCGCCCGAGTTGCCGCCGCTGCTGATGATCATGGGGATGAAGAGCGCCAGCACGGCCACCGTGGCAATGTCCTCCTGGAAGCGGCCGATGACGCTCACCGTGACCATCTGCCCCACCAGCAGGATGGAGAGCCAGCCGGCGCGCTTGCGCACGAGCGTTAGGAGGCTGGTGCGCAGGTAGGGCTCCTCCAGCGCCTCGATGGCGCCGTATTTCTGGATGTCCTCGGTGGCCTCCTCCTCCACCACGTCCACGATGTCATCCACCGTCACGATGCCGCGGATGCGCCCCTCGGCGTCCAGCACGGGCAGCGCCAGCATGTCGTGCTCCGCGAACAGGCGGGCCACCTCCTCCTGGTCCATGGCCTCGTGGGCGGAGACCACGTCCGTGCTCATCAGCTCCCGGACGCGCGTGTGCCCCGGCGCGGAGAAGAGCTCGCGGAAGGAGACCACGCCCATGAGGTGCTGCTCGGTGTCCAGCACGTAGACGTAGTAGATGGTCTCCGGCTCGATGGGGCCGAGGGCCTGCTTGCGCAGGTAGCTGATGGCCTCGTCGGCGGTCATGTCCGGGCGCAGGCGGGCGAAGCGCGAGCTCATGAGGCCGCCGGCCTCGTCCTCCGCGTAGGCCAGCAGCGCCGTCACCTCGCGGCGGGTGGCCTCGTCCAGCAGCGCCAGCAGCTGCGCGTGCTGCTCGGGGTCCTCCACGGTCTGGATGACGTCGGCGGCATCGTCGGGTGGGAGCAGCCGGTACCAGAGGCGGCGCTCGGCGGGGCGGAGCGCCAGCAGCAGATCGCCCTGGTCGCGCGGCGCCAGGTCGAAGAAGAAGTCCTCGGCGTCCTGCGGATCCAGCAGCTTGAAGCCCTGCAGGCGGTCCTCGGCCGAGAGGAGCCACCAGGCCTCCCCGAGCTCGTAGAGATCGACCTGACTGGATTCGGGCGCCACGCTGCCTCCAGGGGGCGGAATTCCGGCGCGCTCGCCGCGCCGGTGCGGAGACTACGCGGGGGAGGTGGGGCACGGCAAGCGGGCGGCTGGAGCCGTGTATTATCTTCGTGGCGCCACACGGTGCCCCACGGACGAGGAAGGGAATGGCAGAGGACCGGACGGAAGACGTGCCCGCACGCGTGCTCGTGGTGGAGGACGAGCGGGACATTGCCGCCCTGGTGGCGTTCCATCTCACCCGGGAGGGGTACCGGGTGCGTACGGCCGAGGCGGGCGCCGAGGCGCTGGAGGCGCTGGCGGCGGAGCGGCCGGACCTGATGATCCTGGATGTGATGTTGCCCGGCCTATCGGGCTACGAGGTGCTGGCGGAGGCCAGGCGCCGGCCGGAGCTGGCCGATCTGCCGGTGGTGCTGCTGACGGCCCGGCGCGACGAGGCGGACCGCGTGCGGGGGCTGGAGCTGGGCGCCGACGACTACGTCACCAAGCCGTTCAGCCCGCGCGAACTCGTGCTCCGCGTGGGCGCGGTGCTGCGCCGCTCCCGCTCGCCGGCCGTGGCCGGCGCTAGCCGCACCCTGCGCGGCGGGCCGGTGCAGGTGGAGACGGGGGCCATGCGGGTACGCGTGGACGGTGCGGACGTGGACCCCACGCCCATCGAGTACCGGCTCCTGGTCACGCTGCTGGAGCGGCGCGGCCGCGTGCAGACGCGCCAGCAGCTGCTGGAGAGGGCCTGGGAGGTGAACGCCCGGATTGAGACGCGCACCGTGGACATGCACGTTCAGCGTCTGCGCGCCAAGCTGGGTGAGCACGGCCACTGGATCGAGACGGTGCGCGGCTTCGGCTACCGCTTCCGGGCGCGAGAGGGGCAGGAATGAGACCCGTCCGGTTGCCGCTCCGCTTCACCATGGCGTTGGCCGCCGCGCTGCTGGCGCTCGTGGCTGTTCTGAGCGGCCGGCTGCTGCCCGCCCTACTGGTGGTGGCCGCCGCCGCGCTCCTGGGCTGGGCGCTAGGGGGGCGGCTGGCGGGCGAACTGGCGCGGCTGCGCCGGCATGCCGTGGCGCGCGCCCGGGGGCGTGCCGTTCTCCCTATCGCCTCGCCCTTCCGCGAGCTGCGGGCGGCGGGTGCGGCCGTGGACAGGCTGGCCGACGAGCAGGCGCGCGAACTGGCGGCGCTGCGTGGAGAGCGAGCGGAGCTGGCCGCCCAGCTCGACGCCGTCTCGGAGGGCATCCTCCAGGTGGACGCGGACGGCCGCGTGGTGCACGCCAATCCGGCGGCCTACCGGCTGCTGCGCCTGCCGGCAGAGGCGCGGGGCGAGCCGCTGGCCGCGCTGGTGCGCAACGCGGAGGTGCGGGGCGTGCTCCGCCGGGTGGCGGCCGGGGAGCGGGACCCGTTCACGGAGGCCACGGTCGAGGGGCGGCGTCTGCTGGTGACCGGTCGGCACCTGCCCGAAGTCGGGGATGCTGCCCCGGGCGCGGTGCTGGGCGTGGTGGACCTCACAGAACTGCGCAGACTCGAGGGTGTGCGCCGGGACTTCGTGGCCAACGTCAGCCACGAACTGAAGACGCCGCTGACCTCCATCCGTGGCTACGCGGAAACGCTGCGTAACGACGCCGACCTGCCCGCCGACACGCGGACCCAGTTCCTGGACGTCATCCAGCACAACGCCGAGCGCCTGCAGCGCATCGTGGAGGAGCTGCTGGATCTCTCGCGCCTGGAGTCGGGCGTCTGGCAACCCGACGTGCGGCCGGTGCGCCCGGTGCACGTGGCCGAGGCCGCCTGGTCGGACTGCCGCGCGGCGGCGGAGCGCAAAGGCATCCACTTCCAAGCGGAGGGCGGAGAACTGGCTGCCCTGGGCGATCCCGACGCCCTGCGCCAGGTACTCACCAACCTGCTGGACAACGCCGTGCGTGCCACGCCCGAGGGGGGCGGCATCGAGGTGCGCGCGCGCCACGCCCCACCCTGGGTGGAGGTGATGGTGGCCGACACGGGCGTGGGCATCCCGAGCGATGCGCTGGGGCGCATCTTCGAGCGCTTCTACCGCGTGGATCCGGCACGCTCCCGCGCCTCCGGCGGTACGGGGCTGGGCCTGGCCATCGTGAAGCACCTGGTGGAGGGCATGGGCGGCGATGTCACCGCCACGAGCCAGCTCGGCAAGGGGACCACGGTGCTTGTACGCCTGCGAGAGGCCCCGCCCGCCTGAGTGATCCGTCCCGCGGCACGCCCTGGCCGCCTTGTGGCCCCTCCATCGGCACGCGGCGCTCCCTTCGTTACCTCCCTGTTACAATACCGAGACGCCCGATTGGCACGACCCGCTGTATGCTTCATTCCGAAACAGAGAAGACCTCACGTTCGGGAGGGTAAATGCCAAGCTGGTCCAGAAGCGTGCTGGCACTCACCGCGCTGCTCGCCGCCGGGACACCCGCCGCGGCGCAGACGCTGGAGGCTGGCGCGCTCCAGGTCCGTTTCACCGGCCGCATGCAGTTCCAGTACAACACGTCGAGTGTGGCCGGCCAGCCCGGCACGTTCGACATGCGCCGTGCCCGCCAGGCCGTGCGCCTCACCGTGGACGAGTGGATCCACGGGCTCATCGAGGCGGATTTCGCGCTGGGCCGCCTGGCGCTGAAGAGCGCCTTCATGGAGCTGGCGGCGAGCCCGGGCGTCAACCTGCGCTTCGGGCAGTACAAGATGCCCTTCGGCCTCTTCCAGCGCACCAGCTCCACGCAGACCCTCACCATCGAGCGTGGGCTCCGCATCCGGGGCCTGGACGCCCAGCTCGCGGACGAGGATTCCGGGCTCGACCCGGCGCTGAGCGAACTGGACGGGGCGCTCCTCATGGGTGAGGAGCAGGCGCTGCTCGACGCGCACGGCTACCAGGGCTACGACATGGGCGCCCAGCTGCACGGCGCGGCCGGGGCGCTCGGCTACGCGGTGGGGCTCTTCAACGGCAACGGCGCGGACCGCCGTGACGCCAACGGGTCCAAGACCGTGGCGGGCCGCCTGACCTACGCCCTCGGCGGCCAGGACGCACCGCTCGCGCTCGGCGCGGCGGCGATTCTCAAGGATCGGACGGCGGCGGACGGGACCGCCCGCGGCCACGCGGTGGAGCTGGACGCCGAGTACGGCGCCTTCCGCAGGTCGGGCCTGCACATCCAGGCCGAGCTGGTGACGGGGGAGAACATGGGCGTGGACGAGACCTTCCTCGGCGCCCAGGCCGTGGCCGCGTGGTTCGCCGCTCTCGAGGGCCCACGCGTCGAGGGCTGGGAGCTGGTGGGGCGCGCCAGCTGGGGGGACCCGAGCACCGATCGTGCGGGGGACGCGGGCGTGCTGCTTACGCCGGGCCTCAACCTCTACTTCCACGGCCGCAATCGCCTCATGGCCAACTGGGATGTCTTCGTGCCACAGGGGGAGCTCTTCGAGACGCGCCACGCGCTCCGGCTGCAGGCGCAGCTCCACTACTGATGCACCTTCATCACCTCTCCAAGGAGTAAGCGACGATGATCATCACGCGCACCGCGTACCGCGCCTGCGCGGCCGGAGCAGGCATCCTGCTGGCCGCGTCGTGCGGCGGCGAGGCCGGTGAGGGTGGCCTCAGCGGCACCATCACCATCGACGGTTCGAGCACCGTCTATCCGGTGAGCGAGGCCATGGCCGAGGAGTTCTCCCTGCTGCATCGCGACGTGCGGCCGAACGTCACCTACTCCGGCACGGGCGGCGGCTTCAAGCGCTTCTGCGCCGGGGAGATCGAGATCAGCGACGCCTCCCGCCCCATCACCGAAGCGGAGATGGCGCTCTGCGCGACCAACGGTGTGGACTACCTGGAGATTCCGGTGGCGCTGGACGGCCTTGCCGTGGTCACCAATCCGGCCTCCGATTTCGTGACCTGCCTCACCACGGCTGAGCTGGCCAGCATATGGGGGCCGGGCAGCACGGTGAACCGGTGGTCGCAGGTCCGGGACGGCTTCCCCGACGAGCAGATTCGGCTCTACGGTCCTGGCACCAACTCGGGCACCTTCGACTATTTCACCGAGGAGATCATGGGTGAGGCGGGGGCCAGCCGCTCCGACTACAGCGCCAGCGAGGATGATAACGTGCTGGTGCAGGGCGTGGAGGGGGACCGCTTCTCGCTGGGCTACTTCGGCTACGCGTACTTCGAGGAGAACCAGGACCGCCTGAAGGCGCTCGGCGTGGACGGCGGCAGCGGCTGCGTGGAGCCCACGCCGGAAACCGTCACCTCCGACGCGTATCCGATCTCGCGCCCCCTGTTCATCTACGTGAGTCGGAGCGCCCTGGAGCGGCCCGAGGTGCACGCCTTCGTCTCCTTCTACCTGGAGAACGCCGCGGAACTGGTGCCCCAGGTGGGCTACGTGGCGCTGGAGGCGGCGCAGTATGAGAGTGCGCGGGCGGAGATCGGCGCGGCGCCGGGCGGCGCGCTACCGGAAGGTGCGGAGACGGGGGGGTGACGTGAACCAGGACGCGTCCGCGGTGGCCGCTGAACCCTCGTTCGGCACCGGCGCGGCCGGGCTGAAGCGGCGCCATGGGAAGGAGCGCGTCGTGGGGGCGGTGCTGCTGGCCTTCAGCGCGGTCTCGATCCTGACCACGCTGGGGATCGTGGCGGTCCTGCTCTTCGAGTCCCCGGCTTTCTTCGCGGAGGTCTCACCGCTGGCATTCCTCACCGGGACCAAGTGGACGCCGCTCTTCCAGGACCAGAGCTTCGGTGTGCTGCCGCTGCTCGTGGGGTCGCTGGTGATCGCGGGCGGCGCGGCGCTGGTGGCGCTGCCGCTCGGACTGCTCGCGGCCATCTACCTGGCCGAATACGCGCGCAACGGTGTGCGCCGCGTCCTGAAGCCCGTGCTGGAGATCCTGGCGGGCGTGCCCACCGTGGTCTACGGCTACTTCGCGCTCACCTTCGTGACGCCCATCCTGAAGGGCATCTGGCCCGGCATGGACACCTACAACGCCCTCTCCGCGGCGCTGGTGATGGGCGTCATGATCATCCCCATGGTGTCCTCCCTCTCGGAGGACGCCATGAGCGCGGTGCCGCGCTCGCTGCGGGAGGGCGCGTACGCGCTGGGCGCCACGAAGTTCGAGGTGGCCACGCGGACCGTATTGCCAGCGGCGCTGTCGGGCATCGTCGCCTCCTTCATCCTGGCGGTCTCCCGGGCCATCGGAGAGACCATGATCGTGACCATCGCGGCGGGCGCCACCGCGAACCTCACGCTGAATCCGCTCCGCAGCGTGCAGACCATGACCGCCTACATCGCGCAGACGGCCACGGGGGAGGCGCCGCACGGCTCGGTGGAGTACCGGACCATCTTCGCGGTGGGGCTCACGCTCTTTGCCATCACCCTGCTCATGAACCTGGTGAGCGCCATGGTGCTGCGCCGCTACCGGGAGGCCTACGAATGAGCGGCCGGGACCCCCGTTCGGACGCGCCTGGCGCCCGGTCACCGGCCACGCAGGTGGACGGGGCGGCGGGTCCGCATCCGGCGGCGCAGCGCGATCCCAACCAGTTCGCGCCGCGCCTGGTGGGGCGGCGGCGCTGGGGAGTGGCGTTCCAGGTGATCTGCCTGGTGGCCACCCTGGTGGGTGTGGTGGTGCTGGCGCTCCTGCTGGTGGACATCATCATGGACGGCGCGGGACGGTTGTCCCTGGCGTTCCTGGACAACTTCCCGTCCCGCTTCGCGGATCGCTCGGGGGTGAAACCGGCGCTGTGGGGCTCGGCGTGGGCGCTGCTCCTGACGGTGGTGATCGCCTTCCCGCTGGGCGTGGGGACCGCCATCTGGCTGGAGGAGTACGCGCCCGACAACCGCTTCACGCGGCTGGTGGAGACGAACATCGCCAACCTGGCGGGCGTGCCCTCCATTGTGTACGGCATCCTGGGGCTGGCGCTCTTCGTGCGGGCCATGGCCATGGGCCGCACGCTGCTGGCGGCCGGGGCCACCCTGGCGCTCCTCATCCTGCCGGTGATCGTGGTGGCCTCCCAGGAGGCGCTGAAAGCGGTGCCCGGATCCATCCGGCTGGGCGCGTACGCGCTCGGCGCCACGCGCTGGGAGGCGGTCCGCTACCACGTCTTCCCGCTGGCGCTGCCGGGGATCCTGACCGGCACCATCCTGGCGCTCTCCCGTGCCGTGGGGGAGACGGCGCCGGTCATCATGGTGGGCGCCCTGGCCTTCATGTCCTACGTGCCGGACCATCCACTGGACGACGGCTTCACCGTGCTGCCCTTCCAGCTCTATTCCTGGGTGGCCAAGCCGGGCGCAGACTTCCAGGAGCTTGCCGCCGCCACCGGCATCGTGCTGCTGGTGCTGCTGCTCGTCATGAACGGCGGCGCCATCTATCTACGCAACAAGTTCACGGGGGAGCGCTAGTGTCCACACACGCCAGTACCGTGGCGGAGAGTACCACCGACTCGATCCACACGCCGCCGGGGCCGCACGAGCTGGAGGCGCGGGCGCTGTCCGTCCTCTACGGGGAAACGCGGGCGGTCAAGGACGTGTCCATCAAGATCCCCGACCGCAAGGTGGTGGCGTTCATCGGCCCCTCGGGGTGTGGCAAGAGCACGCTGCTGCGCTGCTTCAACAGGATGAATGACCTCATTCCGGGCGCCCGGGTGGAGGGGGAGGCCCTCTTCCAGGGCCAGAACCTCTACGAGCGGGGCGTGGACCCGGTGGACGTGCGGCGGCGCATCGGCATGGTGTTCCAGAAGCCGAACCCGTTCCCCAAGTCCATCCACGACAACATTGCGTTCGGGCCGCGCATCAATGGCTACAGCGGCGACATGGGCGAGCTGGTGGAGCGCTCGCTGCGCCAGGCCGCGCTGTGGGAGGAGGTCAAGGATCGCCTGGACGCCAGCGCGCTGGCGCTCTCGGGCGGTCAGCAGCAGCGGCTGTGCATTGCCCGCGCGCTGGCCGTGGAGCCCGAGGTGCTGCTCATGGACGAGCCGGCCTCGGCGCTGGATCCCATTGCCACGCAGAAGATCGAGGACCTCATCTACGAGCTGAAGCGCGACTACACGGTGGTCATCGTGACGCACAACATGCAGCAGGCGGCGCGCGTTTCCGATTACACCGCATTCCTTTACATGGGGGAGCTGGTGGAGTACGGTGCCACGAAGGGGATCTTCACGAACCCGCGGGAGGATCGCACGGAAGCCTACATCACCGGGAGGTTCGGATGAGCCAGCGCCACTTCCAGGACCAACTGGACCTCCTCAAGTCCCAACTGGTGGCCATGGCCGGCCTGGCGGAGGAGGCAGTCAAGGAGGCGGTCCTGGCCCTCCTGGAGCGGGATCCGGAGCGTGCCCAGCGGGTGATCGAGCGGGATGACGCCCTGGATGATCTGGAGGTGCAGATCGAGGAGCAGGCCGTGAATCTGCTGGCGCTGCAGCAGCCCATGGCGCGGGACCTCCGGCTCATCACCATGGCCATGAAGATCTCCAGTGACCTGGAGCGCGTGGGGGATCACGCCGTCAACATTGCCAACACGCTGAGCTATCTCGTGGACGCACCGGTCTTTCCGGTGCTCCCGGAGATCGAGGAGATGACCCGTGTTGCGGGGGACATGCTCGGGGAGTCACTCGACGCCTTCGTGCGCAGGGACAGCGAACTGGCCCGCAAGGTGCTAAAAATGGACGACCGGGTGGACGAGCTGCATGACAACAACTTCCGCATCCTGCTTACCCACATGATGGAGGATCCGCGCAAGATCACCGCGGGCATGGACCTGCTGCTCATCTCGGGCAATCTGGAGCGCATCGCCGATCTGGCCACCAACATCTGCGAAGAGGTCATCTACATGGTGGAGGGGCGCACCGTGAAGCATCACCAGGAGCGGGGGGGACAGCCGCCGCCCGCTTGACACATTCCGCTCCGTACGGCAATCTCCGCAGTCTTCGGCGCGCGTGTGCGTGAGCACCCGCGTGTGCGTCGCGACGGCCACGAACGCCGCCGCCGGATGGGCGGCGCCCGCCGCGTCGTGGCGCTCTTCTTGACCAGCGCAGGGGAAGCGATGCCGGTTCGGGAGCGTACGCGTTGAAAGGCCGCGGCCAGCCCAACGGCAATCCCACCGTGGACACCGGAGAACGCAGCGCCGGCCAGGCCGTCGAGCAGTTCCTGGCGGAGGTGGTCGAAGAGACGCAGCCCGCGCTGGCGGGGCCCAGGGAGGCGCTGCGCGGTGGCATCGCGGTGGTGACGGGCGGGGCCACGGGCATCGGCCGTGCCATCGTGCTGGAACTGGCGCGTCAGGGCGCCGCGGTGGCCTTCAACTACCTGGACGAGGGGGACGGACGGGTGGTGGCGGACGCCGAGCGCCTGGGTGCCGAGCTCCGTCAGCTGGAGGTGCGCAGCTGGTACAGGGCGTGCGACGTGCGGGACGCCGAGGACGTGGCGCGCTTCCTCGGCGAAGTGCGTGAGCACCTGGGGGATGACCCCGGCATCCTGGTAAACAACGCCGGCATAGCCCGCGACCGCGCTCTATGGCGGCTGACGGATGACGAGTGGACCAGCGTCCTGGGCACGAATCTGACGGGGGCCTTCAACATGATCCGGGCCGTGGCACCGGCCATGCGCGCCCGTCAGGACGGCAAGATCGTGAACATCACGTCCGTGCACGGCCTGCGCAGCGAGTTCGGCCTGGCCAACTACGCGGCCTCCAAGGCGGGGTTGATCGGCCTGACCTATTCGGCGGCCATCGAGCTGGGGCCGTCCAACGTGAACGTGAACGCCGTGGCCCCGGGCTACATCCGCACCACCCGGCTCACGGACGGGGTACCGCCCGAGGTGCTCGACCGGGCGCGCGCGAAGGCCGTGCTCGGCCGGCTCGGGGACCCGCAGGACGTGGCCCATGTGGTGGTTTTCCTGTGCTCGGAAATGGCACGCCACATCACGGGTGCCGTGATTCCGGTGGACGGCGGCCACATCCTGTAAGTGAAGCGGTGGAGAGATGCCATGAGTGAGACCGGGTTCGAGTATATACGGCTGGAGGGGCAGGATCAGGTGGCCACGCTCACGCTGGACCGCCCGCCCGCCAACCTCCTCAACATGGCCATGATGGAGGAGGTCAATCAGGCGCTGCTCTCGCTGCGCGGCCGCAAGAATCTGGGGGTGCTGGTGATTCGCGGCGCCGCGGGCAACTTCTGCGAGGGGCTGGATCTGCGGGAGCACGAGAAGAAGCGCGTGCAGCGCCTGCTGCAGGTCTATTTCCGGATCTTCGAATCCATCCGCATCGTGGACGTGATCTCCATTGCCGCGGTGGAGGGGCGGGCCTGGGGCGCCGGCTTCGAGCTGGCGCTGGGCTGCAACATGATCGTGGCCTCCGAGACGGCCTCCTTCGCGTTGCCGGAAGTGGCGCACGGCCTCATCCCGCCCGTGGCGGCGGCCGTCCTGCCGCGCATAGCGCCCCGCCGCCGCGCCATGGAGTGGATCCTGACGGGCAGCCAGATCAGCGCGCGGCGCCTGGAGCACGACGGAGTGGTGAACCGCCTCTTTCCGGTGGACGCCTTCGATGAGCCGCTGGCCGCTTTCGTGTCCCTCATCACGGGCAAGAGCGGCCCGGTCATGCAGCTGGCCAAGCGCGCGCAGATGGAGGCCTACTACCGCAACTTCCCGGATGCCCTGTCCACCATCCAGACGCTCTATCTGAAGGAACTCATGGCCCTCTCCGACGCCCGGGAGGGTCCCAGGGCCCAGCGGGAGAACCGCGAACCCGTCTGGAAGAACGCTTGAGCGCTCCCCTCCGACGTTGGCTCACCGCGGCCCTCCTGCTCACCGCCGGCTGCGGCGGCCGCGCAGCCCCGCCGTCCCCCGATGCCGTGCAGGCGCGTCCCCCGGGCATGGGAGGGCAGCGGGTCATGGTGCTGCCCGCGCAGCCCGCGCGCGGGCAGGTGCCCGAAGCGGCGGTTCCGGAAGGACCGCTGGAGGCGGTGCTGGGTCTGGACACCGCGCTGGCCGCGGGGCTGCAACGGACCGCTCCGGAGGTGGACTGGGTACATGCACCGCAGGTGGAGCGTGCCGCGGCCCGCAATCCCGCGCTGCAGATCCGCCCGCGGCAGCTGGCCGTGGGCAGTTTCCACGGTGCGCGGGTCCAGAACATCGGCGATCCCCTCTTCGGGGACCTGCGCACGCTGGCCGCCATCCTGGACGCCCGCTGGGCGCTGGTGCCGGTGGCCGCGGGTTACGTGGAGGACGGGGCAGGGAGCGGCAGGGTGGAGGTGGCCGTGGCGCTCATCGACACAACGGGTGGTGCGGTGGTCTGGTACGGGGTGGTGGCGGGAGAGCCGGGGGCGCGAGGCCCGGACACCGGGGCGTCAGCCGCCGCGGCGCTGGCGAGATTGTTCCAAAAGTGAAAGACGATGCCATACATGACGCGCTCTATTATCGGCCTCCTGGCCGTTCTCGTACTGTTTCCCGCCTGCGAATGGGTAACGCCTGACCGGCCGGATCTGACACTCCCGCCCGTGGACAGCGTGCGCGCCGTCTACGCGCGGGAGGGCATGGCCACGCAGGAGATCGACTTCAACGGCAACGTGGTGGAGATCACCGTCCAGCAGCGTCCCGACGACCTGCAGCGTGGCGGCTCCCTGTGGGCGCGGGTGGGACCCTACATCTATCTCTTTACGCCGGGCACGCGGGAACTATTCCTGCGCTGGGAGGGGATCGCCGGGGTGCGCGTGATCACGCAGGTGGGCGGCACGGAGGTGGCCCGGGCGCTGTTGCTGCGCACCGCGTTGGAGGACCAGTTGTGGCACCGGTCGCTCAACCTGGTCGGCCGTGCCATGCAGGAGGGAACCACAAGGCCCTCGCGCCTGGAGGAGCTGGTGCGCTGGGGTGAGGAGCGCACCGAGTACGAATACAATCCCGAGTTCGTGTCCCGCCCGGGGTCAGAGTGAGGAAAGCTGCACAGGCATGAAGCCCACCGTAACGCTCGTACCCGGAGACGGGATCGGACCCTCCATCACCGCCGCGACCGTGCGGGTCCTCGAGGCCGCGGGCGCGGCCGTGGCGTGGGACCGACACGTGGCTGGCGTGGCCGCCGTGGAGGAACACCAGCTCCACACGCCGCTGCCCGACGAAACGCTGGACTCCGTGCGTCGTCACGGCGTCATGCTGAAGGGGCCGCTCACCACGCCCGTTGGCGTGGGTTTCCGCTCCATCAACGTGGCGCTGCGCAAGGAATTCGACCTCTACGCCAACGTGCGGCCCGCGCGCACCCTCATGGCCGGCGGCCGCTACGAGGACATCGATCTGGTCCTCATCCGTGAGAACACCGAGGGCCTCTACGTGGGCGTGGAGCACTACATCGGCATGGGTGACGACCCGCACGCCGCCGCCGAATCGGTGATGCTCGTCACGCGCTACGGCATCGATCGGATCCTGCGCTACGCGTTCGAATACGCCATGGCCAACGGGCGCGAGAAGGTGACGCTGGCCCACAAGGCCAACATCCTGAAGTTCACGCAGGGTCTCTTCGTGGAGGAGGGCCGCAAGATCGCCGAGGAGTATACCGGCAGGGTGGACTACGACGAGCGCATCATCGACGCCGCGGCCATGCAGCTGGTGCTCAACCCCTACCAGTTCGACGTGCTGGTGATGGAGAACATGTTCGGGGACATCCTGAGTGACCTGATGGCCGGGCTGGTGGGTGGGTTGGGCATGGCGCCGAGCGGCAACATCGGCAAGGACGCCGCCATGTTCGAGCCGGTGCATGGTTCGGCCCCGGACCTGGTGGGGCAGGGAATCGCCAATCCCACGGCCATGATCCTGGCCGGCTGCTTGATGCTCGACCACATCGGCCAGCCGGAGGTGGCGGCGCGGGTGCGCGGGGCGCTGGACACCGCGCTGGCGGCCGGGGAGGGCCTCACGCCCGACCTGGGCGGCTCGGGCACCACGGACGGTTTCGCCGAGGCGGTGCTGCGGACGCTCGATAGCCAGCCTGGATCCTGAAACAGAGAAAGCCGAGATGCCGAAATTCCAGGGAATCGACTACTTCGACGCTGACAGCCTCCTGAGTGAGGAGGAGCGCATGGTGCGGGACACCGTGCGCGCGTGGGTGGATGACAACCTCATGCCCGTCATTCAGGACGCATACATCCAGCGCACCTTTCCGAAGCAGCTGATCCCGCAGATGGCGGAGCTCGGGATGTTCGGGGCCAACCTCCCCGAGGAGTACGGCTGCGCCGGCCTGAACAACGTGGCCTACGGCCTCATCATGCAGGAGCTGGAGCGGGGGGATTCGGGGATTCGCTCCTTCGCCTCGGTGCAGGGGGCGCTTTGCATGTACCCCATCTACGCCTTCGGCAATGAGGAGCAGCGGAAGAAGTACCTGCCCGGCATGGCCGCTGGTGACATCATCGGCTGCTTCGGCCTCACGGAGCCCGACTACGGCTCCGACCCCGGCGGCATGATCACCATGGCCCGCAAGGACGGGGACGGCTGGGTGCTGAACGGCGCCAAGATGTGGATCACCAACGGCTCCATGGCGGACATTGCCATCGTGTGGGCCAAGACGGGCGCGCGGGACGACGCAACGAGCATCCGCGGCTTCATCGTGCCCACGGACGCGCAGGGCTTCACCGCGCGCGACCAGAAGGGCAAGCTCTCCCTGCTGGCGTCCGACACGAGCGAGCTGGTGCTGGAGGACGTGCGTGTGGGTGCCGAAGCGCTGCTGCCGGAATCGGGTGGCCTGAAGAGCCCGCTGATGTGCCTGACGCAGGCGCGCTATGGCATTGCCTTCGGGGCTGTGGGCGCGGCCATGGCATGCCTGGACGAGGCGCTCGCCTATGCCAAGGAGCGGGTCATGTTCGGCCAGCCTCTCGGCGCCAAGCAGCTCCAGCAGGCGCGCCTGGCGGACATGCTCACGGCCGTCACCCAGGGGCAGCTCCTGGTCATCCAGCTGGGGCGGCTCAAGGACCGCGACGTGCTCCGCCCGCAGCAGGTCTCCCTGGCCAAGCGCGCCAACTGTGACATGGCGTGCGACGTGGCCCGCGAGGCCCGCCGCCTGCTGGGCGCCAACGGGATCCTGGTGGAGTACTCGGCCATGCGGCACATGGCCAACCTGGAGTCCGTCTACACCTACGAGGGTACGCACGACATCCACGGCCTCATCCTGGGACATGACCTGACCGGCCTGCCGGCGTACTGAACCGGGCGGGGCATGTGGTTTGCACATCATGGCCACACCCGAACCAAGGATCATCCCCGCCGCGGAGGTAGCCATATGAAGGCACGCGAATTCATGACCCGGAACCCGCACAGCGTCACGCGCCAGGATTCCCTGCAGCGCGCCGCGCAGATCATGCGGGACCATGACACAGGCTTCGTCCCGGTGGTGGACAGCACGGAGGGCATGCGCCTCGAGGGCGTCATCACGGACCGCGACATTGCCGTCCGCCACGTGGCCGAGGGCCACACGGGCGAGTGCCTCGTGGAGGAGGTCATGTCCAAGGGGCAACTTCGCTACTGCGGCCCCGAGGACAGCGACAAGCAGGTCATGGAAGCCATGAAGAGCGCCCAGGTGCGGCGCATCCCCGTGGTGGAGAACGATCGGCTCGTGGGGGTCATCTCCCAGGCCGACCTGGCGCTCCAGCAGAACGATCGTGCCACGGGTGACACCGTCGAGAAGATCTCCGAGCCCACCGGCGAGCCGCGCGGCTGAGCCGGCTCGGGACGGGGCGCCTCCGCGGCCGCGGCCTACGTGCCGAACGGCGGCCCGTAGGAGGCCGGTGGCCGAGCAGGAAGCCCCTGTGCCAGAGGGGGGTCCGGCGGTTGACGCCGACCCCCCTCTGGGCTACATTTAAACGTCTGGGCCGCAACCGAAACGCCCCGCCTGCTCGAGTCCCGCGAGACTCTTCCGGCGGGGCGCGCTGTCCGGCTCCAAGCGCCCGTAGCTCAATTGGATAGAGCACCTGACTACGGATCAGGAGGTTTCAGGTTCGAGTCCTGACGGGCGCATGAGGTACCTTCCCCGCAGGGAATCGCGGGCGGGTGACCGCCCGTTGCTGTTTGACAACCGGGAGACGAGTGCGGATCGCGGCCGCGGCCTCCGGGCGTGCGGTCGAGGAAAGTCCGAGCTCCGCAGGGCAGGGTGCCGGCTAACGGCCGGGCGCCGCGAGGCGATGGAAAGTGCAACAGAGAAGAGACCGCCGATGGCCCCTTCGGGGGCACAGGCAAGGGTGAAACGGTGGGGTAAGAGCCCACCGCGCTCCCGGTAACGGTGAGCGGCACGGCAAACCCCACCTGGAGCAAGGCCGAATAAGGAACGAGGCGCGGCCCGCGCCATTCGAGTTCCGGGTAGGCCGCACGAGGCATGATGAGAGTCGTGTCCCAGAGAAATGATCCGCCCGCGCTCCGGCGCGGACAGAACTCGGCTTATTCGTCTCCCGGTACACAGCGGCCGGCGCCCCCCAGGGGCGGCCCGGCATTGCGCGCCCGTAGCTCAGCTGGATAGAGCGCTTGCCTCCGGAGCAAGAGGTCACAGGTTCGAATCCTGTCGGGCGCATGACGATCGAAGGCAGCCCCACCTGGTGACCGTGAGCAGGTGGGGCTGTTGTCGTCCAGGGCGGTGTCTGCCGAGTGCCGATCCCGATCGGCGGCCGGGCCCGCGGATTTGCGCGGGTGGGACGGCGCTGGGTACCTTTCAACCAACCTCATGTATCTCCCGCAACGCCGGATTCCAACCCCATGTTGCCAACCTACTCAGCCGGGCCGTTCGGTCGGGGCCATGGGGTCGCATTGCTGACGCTCGCGTTCGTGGCTTCGGCATGCTCCGATTCCACCTCGCCCGGGCCTGCAGTCACCACCATCGATGTCACACCGCCGGCCGACACCATCGAGGTCGGGCAGACTGTCTCGCTCCAGGCGGAAGTGCGGGATCGAAGCGGTGGTATCATGGTCGGGCAGAGCGTGACGTGGTCGTCCCAGGAGGAAAGTGTAGCTGCTGTCTCCACTTCCGGTGTGGTGACAGGGGTCGCACCCGGGGGTCCGGTAACGATTACCGCGAGCAGCAGCGGTGTCTCAGGCAGCTCGGAGGTATTGGTACGGTCTGATTGCACGGATTCGGAATCGATCCCGCTCAACGCCTCACGCAGCGGGCAGCTCTCGTCCACGGACTGTCAATTGGATGACGGTAGCTTCGTAGACCTGTGGACGCTCGAACTTTCCAGCGCCGCCCGGGTGCGGATCACGATGAGCAGCACGGACGTGGACGCATACCTCGGTCTTGCCAGCGTGATCAGTGGTGAGATCCTGGCGGCCGACGACGACAGCGCCGGTGGGACGAATGCCAGGATCGAGATCGACCTCGCAGCGGGGCAGTATCTGATTCTTGCCAACAGCTTCGACGCCGACGAGACCGGAACATACATCCTCGAGGTGACGGAGGTGGCCGCACCGAACGCGTCGGAATGGGC
>Ga0214473_10001337_pt1 | contig 32800 bp, 22 predicted proteins | sample RVTome_7_FD_203509 | JGI IMG/M metagenome (GOLD analysis project Ga0214473, IMG submission 203509) | Soil microbial communities from uranium-contaminated site in the Upper Colorado River Basin, Wyoming, United States - RVT98D197 | ecosystem: Environmental > Terrestrial > Soil > Contaminated >...
GATGCAAGGCCCGTAAAGAACGGATCTCTTCGGTTGTCAGTCTGAATCCATCCATCACCAGATACTTCGGCTACAGTCCAATAACCACTTGAATAATCCGCCGAAATCTGATTCCTGATGGGTATAATCGCTTTAGAGGCTGACTAAGAGTGCCATTTGACTGGAAATCTCAGTGATTTCGCTGGTAAACCAAGTGCTCTCTGAGCCAGAATTTCCTTAACTTAGTGCCATTACTTGGTGTCATGGGATTTGGCGACGCGCTGGTGCTATTGGGCATTCGGTATGACAGCGATGAGGCTGTAGATTTTGCCAAGCGACTGAGCCGGTTTATTCAGGACAAGGCTCATCAAGCCAGTCGAGAATTAGCACAACAGCGTGGATCCTTCCCCAACTGGCCCGCCAGCGTCTGGGATACTGAGCACCATATACCCATGCGAAACGCAACGTGCACCACCGTGGCACCTACAGGAAGCATCAGCCTCATAGCCGAATGCAGCAGCGGCATCGAACCAATATTCAAGCCAGCCTGCAAGCGGCGGGCCCTGGACGGCGCTGAATTCATTCAACTGCATCCTCTGCTCGAAAGACTGGGTGCGGAACAGGGATGGTTGGATGAGCGGATCAAAGCTGAGCTCATGTCAGGTACTGATATGCGAAAGATACAAGGAATTCCTCGCGACCTTGCCGAAACCTTCGTCACTGCCCATGACATTGCCCCGGAGTGGCACGTTCATATCCAAGCGGCCTTTCAGTCGAACGTTGACAACGCCGTCTCCAAGACAGTCAATCTGCCGGCTGATGCTACCGTCGACGGCGTGGATAGAATACTCAAGCTGACGTACGAATCGCGCTGCAAGGGAGGCACAGTCTACCGGGACAACAGTCGAGAAAACCAGGTCTTGTCGGCCGTAGGAACGCCGGACAGGCCAGCATCGATCACACCTCGACCCCGGCGCAGAGTCACTTTTGGCCAAACCAGCAAGTTCAGGATGGGCTGCGGAACACTATTTGTCACGGTGAATCGAGACGCAGACGGAATCTGTGAAGTGTTCGCCAATCTGGGCAAGGCCGGCGGATGCCCGAGCCAAACAGAGGCCACTTGCCGGGCGGTGTCGGCAGCGCTGAGGTCGGGTGTTGATCCCGGAGTGATGATAGATCAATTGCACAGCATCAAATGCATGTCAGCGGCGGTGGCAAGAAAGGCCAATAAGGGCGTGGACGTGCTGTCATGCCCGGACGCGATAGCTCGGGCCCTGCAGGAGGCTCAGACTTCTGACGCTGCCAACCTCAGCCCCCCATTCCAGCGGAAGTGTGAAGAATGCGGTCATCCAGTGCGATGGGAGGCAAGGTGCGCGGTCTGCGATTTCTGCGGGCATAACAATTGTGGGTAGGTTGGTTGGTTTGTGTTTCATGTTAATGGGCGTGTCAAAGGTCACCGGACAACAAGTCCTCAACCCAGGTTTGTAAGTGCTCGATGGGATGAATAGTTTTACGCTTCTGGACGACGCGTGCGGGGTCTCGGGGGCACCACGGAATGCGGTTGGGCCGGCAAGGTTGATCGTCGTCGGGCCGGGCGGTGGCTGGCTCGGGAGTCTTGCTCAGGGGAAGTAGTGCCAGTGAGTCTTGAATCTGCGTCATTTTTGCGTCAGTCGCCAGTGGTAAACCACTTGCTATTCACTTGCTACTGTACTCTTTGACCACCTGTAATCCTCATTTTTGCGCAAAAAACGGTTGTAGGGTCTTATCACTAAAGGGTTTATGTGCGGAATCGAGGACTGAAAATCCGTGTGTCGGCGGTTCAAATCCGCCCCTGCCCATTTCTGCTTCCCTCGTTCCAACCGCTGCCAGGCGGTGACTTTCCGTGTCTAAGTTCCTGTTTTTCTTGTAGTTACGTTCGCTGTCATTTTCTTGGAGTGTGTCCCGCCTGCTGCCAACCGCTGACGACCGGTCACATTCAGAGTAAGTCGGTGGTGTCAAAGAAGGTGTCCATTTGGGTGTCCACTCTTCGGAACCGTCGGTGCCGGCACCGACTCCACATGCCATGAGAGAAGAGCATGTTTGGTTGCTAAGCCGAATTGGCAGTGGCAAGCTCGCTTCATGGATGCGGCCAAGCTACGATGGATTGAGATTTTCGATGGTCACACGGAAGTCTCCTTGCATTTTTCAAATCTATCGCTTGATTGAATCCGGATTCCTCGTGTGAGCAGGAATATTGAACCTGTTTGCTTGCTTTTCTGCGGATTTTCTCGTGAAAGACTTGCGTCTATCTGCCTTTCTTAATATCACATGTCCGTTCAACCTTCCTCGACGACTTTCATGCCCATCAACCGGGCGAGGTGGTGCACGCTATCCATGTGGTCGCCGTAAAACACCACGCGGTGCAGCAACGTCATGGCGTCCTCGGTCTCAAGGACGCTGCTCCAGTTGGCGGCCATCTTCGCCGCGTCGTGAACTTCGGTGACGATCTGGGTACGACATCCATGGACGGACTTGGCCGGAACTTCGACGATCTTGCCCTTCGAGGCGAGTATCGTGTCCAGGTTGATCAGCTTGGTGCGGGTGATCGTCTCGCCAAGGCGGTATTGGACCTCGGGCACGCAACCGCTGCCGCCGACTTCGGAATGCCCGCGCAGCAGGTACGGCGCTTCCCTGCCGTTGGGACCATCCATCTTTAGCGGCGCCGTGCAATGGGCGGTCCACAAAGCGTTGCGGGATGTATCGAAGGTAGCGTTGCCCTGGAATCCGGGGCGATCGATTGCGTATTGAAACAGGAGCATGGTCAACAACGAGTCCATGTCCCCCTCGCATGCCGCTGGAATACCGCTGTCGCGGAGGCGAGAGAATCCCAGGCAGGGAAATCCTTTTGGCAACCATCCCATACAGGTGCCCACGGCTAACCCTTGGGCCCCTTCCCGCTCTATGAGACGTTGCAGCGCCACACTGACGCGGGCGGCCTTTCGGATGTCCTCTGCGTCAGGTTCGATGATTTCCTTCGCATTCTTTGTCCAACGGTCAACCTCAGTTCGAACTGCCTCATCTTCCGCGGCGGAAATCATCTCCTCGAACGTTTTCTCATCTACGGCCACGACATCGGCTCCCAAACGTTTCTTGATTTCCTCCGGAGACTGGGCAGGCGCCGTGCCTCGAGCCGGAGGGAACAGGAGGATCCGAGTCTGCTGCATCATGGGGATGACCCTCAGCAGACGCAGGGCGCGTTCGAGCTCGTTGTAGTCGCTGCTGGCCAGAAGGGTAACACGATGCCCCTGACGGTGCCAACGGTGAGGATACATCCAATCGTGACCGCTGGCCGGCAGCGAGAACAGCACCATGGGATGCGACCCGTCTAAAATCGGCTTCACTACCCTTGTCAGTGCAAAATTCTGCACGTTGATCGTCAGGACCGGCGCCGCCGGCCCTGCCTTCTCTAACAGAGCCGCCGTCTGCTGGGCATCACTCGACTGCCCGATAATCAGTTGAACGTTTCCCAGCTCCTTTTCCGCCCTGGCCAGGCGAGTTTTCATCGCTTCCATTTGCCCGGCGTCGGCTCCCCAATTGCGGTCCTCCGGGCCGGCAGTACCGGTAAAGATGACGCAGATTCGGGACTTTTCCCGGGATCGGGGAGGCGGCGTTTGCGAAGCCCGCGTGTTCGTCCATGTTGCGCTGGCGAGCATCAACCCGCTGGCTACTCCCGTTCCCAGGAACTCCCGTCGCGTGCAGTGTTCACACATGGCAATAACCTCCAAATGACAAATAATCTGAAATTCCCCATATACAGTCCGCCGAAACACTCCTGCAAACTTCAAATGTCATGATACCGTAATTTCATGTTAGTTCTAATAATATTCCGGCGGGTTCAACATACCACTCGGCAGAAAACCCAACAGGACAACAACAAGCATTGTTGCCAAGGCGTTTTCTTGAAAGAGAGGAGAAACGTGGAACACAAAGCCTGCCTGAATGAGAAAGCTATACTACGTCTACTCGACCCGCAATGACCGCGCCCGTTCGTTTCCACTTCTGCCCATCGGCGAGGCTCCGGTTCGTGACATCTCGATCGCGCAGTGCGGTTTTCATTACTTGCGCGCATTACTCCATATCTTCTTGATCGTCTCTTCCTGAGAATATCCGATGGGACAATTGGAACTTCGGGTGTTGGCCCGATAGCTGCCGAACGTGTCGTTCGGACATGATATCATCCGGCTCACCGGCATTTGCAGATGCCCGTTGGGATCGGTTTCCTTGATCCAGTTGTAGGCATAAACGAGCCATTGGTTCCTATACTCTTCGTCCTGGAGGGAAAACCAGGAGATCTCATCCCAGCCCCAGACAAAAATCGATTTTGTATCTGCAACGTTGGGCGTCCGGCTGCGGCCGAAATTGTCGAATTCGACAAGGTACGGCAGGCTTTGGCAACTCCAGCCGCTCGGCGAGACACAACCCTTGCTCCTTCTATAGATGGCGTCTAAGTGATTTACCTGCAACTCCGCCTCATGGGGCTTCTCCGGGATTGCCTTGATGCGCATCGGAAACGAGTTGAAATCCAGAAGGCTGACGCCGTCCACGATCATGCCCCCCGTAGGCACATGCGCATCCAGCAGCACTATCTTACGGCGGGCGCGAGTCTTTGCATACGCACGGATTCTCGCCACGAGGCCAGACCATTCCTTCAAGTCCGGATCGGCCATGCCGATCAGGCCCACCTGCCCCAGGTGAAGAGCCTCGCAGCCGAGGTCGATGTAGGAGCCCGCCAGGTAGTAGAACCACAGTTGCGTTTCCGGCCGGGTGACATCGGGCACGCTGGCCCTGCCCCAGTGATTGACCAGCTTGCCGTCTTTGTTGAGCATCGCTTCATGGGAGAACGTCCTGTCCTCAACGGCCAGGCCGAGGTCGGTGAATACCCAGGACGGAATCTTCACGCGGTTGACCTCTCTGCTGATCGTTTCAAACAGACATCCCTGGAAGATGACGTCCGGGTCGAATGCATGAACCTTATGGATCAACGCTTTCGCGTCCGTCCAGAAGTCAGGATCGTTCAAGCGGCTTTCTCCGTCCCAGCGGTAGATGGCCCGGCCGATGAACTTGGCCCCGATATTCTGGATCAGCCGCACGTCGTCGTCTCGATAGAGGTATTCCCGATTGCCTTCGGGCTTTCCCGTGACCAGGAAATACGCCATAGCGACGGAGCGGTCCAGATAGCTCTCCAGCACCTCGCGCGAGATGGTCCCCTCGAACCGATAATCCCGGGCTTGCTTGGCTGATGAAGTCTCAGCGGCGTTCGTCCGCTGTCCACCGAACAGGGAACCGGTGGCGAGGCAGATCGCTGCCAAGCAGCAGATTCTCCTGAGACTCTCGGTCACATGGTTGTTCACAAATGTCCCTTTCAAGATGAGTCACATCAAAGATGCAATCCATTCTCTAATGACCTGGTCCTCGTCACTGCTACAGCCACCGGCGGACCTTGGCCCTGTACTGAACGTATTCCTCGCCGAATTTGGCTTCCAGGTGGCGTTCTTCCTTGGGCACGACCCAGCGGTCCATGATGACCAAGAGCGGCAGCACCAGGAGGGAGATCCAGCCATTGTCGAGAATGAGCCCTATCCCGAGGTACCAGAGCGTCATTGCGACATACGCCGGGTTACGCGAGAACCGGTACGGCCCGTCGACGATCAGTGCCGAGGCCGGCTTTCGCGCATCGAACGTCGTCCCGGCTCGGTGAAATCGCCAGAGCACAAGCGGCATACTCGCGATGCCCGCAGCGATCACAACAATTCCCGCGACTTCCGGCCATCGGTCAGGCACAGGCGAGATCGGCCACAGGTAGTCGAGCCCAACCCCAATCAATAGTGCCGCCAAGTACACAACGGGCGGATGAACAGGTATGCCAGGGCCTTCATGCACCTTCGAATCCATAGTCAGCAGCAATCCATTCACCTGCTACAGATACCGCCTGACACGGCCACAATACTTCGCATACTCCTCGCCGAACGCTGTTCGCAAATGCTGCTCTTCGGCCAGAACGATCTTATGATGAACCGCAACCACGAACACCCCAGCCGGGAACAGAATCGGAAGTAATGTCACAACAACAGGCTCAACCATCATCGTTCTCCTTCGATGCAGCACAACCGTGCCTCATGGAGACGTTCATCCATGAAGAGGCCAAAGTCAAGCACTAAAATCCATGCTGCCACAAAATTTCCTCTTGAGGCATCCACGTTACGACCTCTCAGCCACGCTTCGTAGCTTTTCTGAACAGCCCTTCGGCTTCACGATGCAACCATGATGGACAACCGCCTCCCGGCGGTCGCAGGTCGAGGTTGGGGTGGTCTATGGGTGCTTGTCCAAGTTGACAGAGTGGCAACTTGTGCAGATCATCTTGCCGCTGAAGTCTTGCGGTTCACTGTCTCTCGTGTGGCATAACCTGCATTGCTTTGTCTCCTCATTAACCTGCGGGGTAGCTGAGGTTCGACCCACAAAATGGGCATTGAGAAGCTCAACGGTCTTTCCGGCGGTGTCAGCCGCAAGTCGTCTGCATCGTTCTTTTTGCGGGTCGCTGAAAGCTTTGTGGCCTGAGATCTTGCACCACTTGGTCACAGAGACGTGACAAAGGACGGAGGCAGAAATGCTTTTCGGAATGTCGATGTTATATGTTGGTTTCTTGGGGATGTAAACTGGCAGCTCGGTTTGTTCATACCACAGAAACAGTTCATCAACAAGTATTCTCAGGTCTTCGTCTGTTTCTGTGAACAAGCCGATAAGAGCAGCTGAGCCATTGAGCGCGCCGCACAAGGACCCCCAACCGGCTGTTCCACCGCCGCCATATCTCATCATATCGACAGGAAAAGATCCATAGGGCTCACCGCGTTCTTTGGCTAATTGCAGTACCACTGATGCAAAGACGGCATACATGCAGTAACCTTTTTCGTAAATATGATATGCCCGTTGAGCAGTAATGTCGGGTTCCAGTTCCCTATAGGCCCAGGGGAAATCATGCTTCCTGGCTCCATCTGAAACAGTTGCCAACTTATCCACAGCACAGGAAGATAGAGCACATGAACCAGCCACAATACCCGCTACTTCCAACACTTCTCTCCTCGTACGTTTCATCGTTCTTATTCCATCTCACTGAGTAACTTGGGTGTCTGTGTCCCGCACTTTTGCTCTTTGCGACATTTCCCATATAAATTCACAAACAGTACTCCTGCACGCTCGGACCTTTACTACCAGGTCAATGCAGTCACGATCCCGTGCTTCCATCTGGGTTATTTTCCACCTGCTAAGATACCGATCACGCTCGTTCATGTCCGGCCAACGCCACAAGAGAGAGTATGCTGTTGCAGTTCTTCCACAGCTTATCGACAATCGAAGCCTCCTGGTCTTGGCCGAAGGCCCGTCTGTTGATCTCTCGAATTTTAGAGATATCCCGCGGTCGTTCCCTGCGTACGATATACGTCATCCACGAACACCCATACGATAGACCTCAATCCGACCTCGTGCTCCAAGTGTGCCTACCGTGGCTCTCTACTGGAGGCTTGGGGGCAGCCTTTCTACACCCTCGCTGCAGCATTATATGGCCCCCGTTCATTTCCACAAGCGCCAAGGTTATTGCCCAAGAGGTCGCGCCGGCCATTGAAAACTATAATCACACATTTTTCCCACCGAGATTACCCTTTTCAGCCAAAAATCTGCATTCATTCGCACTCGATTTAGGCAAAATCAATGTCTGTAGTGACATTTTGGAGACATGAATTGTCAAGGAATTCTGACGTTCTACAGCTCACGAAAAGGGGGGCATTTCTGGGGGCATCTATGCATGACCTGCGTGCTCTGGTCGGCTGTGGACATATATCGGAAAAGTCGCTCCTGACGTTTCACACGGCAGATCGTCGGCCAACGGATATCCCAACAAACCGCCTCCCGGCTGCCGCGGGTCGGGGTGGGAGTGGTTATTCCTCGGCGCCGTGCTTGCGGAAGAGTTCGACGATCAAGGCGTGGCCGTACCCATGAACCGATTCTCTATCAGTTGACCCTGACTCGCGCGAAGCTGATGGTTGTCGCTGATCCCTGGCGCACTCCCAGCAAGTCCAATGTCTTCGATGGGGGCGAGCCGGCTCGGACGGTCGCGGTCATGAAATCGACAAACGGATTCTTCAGCGGGACCCGGACTGATTCGCCGACCGACCCACCCGGCAGGATTTCCAGCAGACGGTTCTCTGAGATGGGCCGGCCGCTGGTATCTGAGCCGGACACGTGGAAGAACACGAACAAACGGTTGTCCGGAGTGATGTGGAATCTGCCGCGACCAGGACGCTCGTTCGCCTTGCCTTCCTCAGCGACCAGTAGCGTACGACGTGAGATCACCTCGCCATCCTGGACCACGGCATGGTTCATCGAGTGGCTCTGCTTCTCGCCGGGGAAGAATTTCTCCCGCAGACGCTCGTCTATGGCTCGTTCGGTCCAGAGGATATGCACTCTGCCATTCGGATCGATCCAAAGGTCGCCGGGGTTGATCCACCCACAGGTCCTCTCGCGACTGGCGATCTCCACCCATGGCTTGAACAGGCCTGTTGTGATATCAGGCGACCAGGTATAGAACAGCCGGCGGAAGTCATAGTCCCACTCCCGGCCGGTGACCTGTTTCTTGAACGCACGCCATTGCTCATTCGGCTCGACGATGTCACTAACCCCGCAGAAATGGACCTCGCGATTCCTCAGCATCACGTTGGGATAGCACACGCGGACAGGCTGGGGCTTCGAGTAGTCTGCTCCCCAAGGCCATTTGAGCTGACCCTGTGTGCTCCATTCACCCGTGCGATCCAGGAACGTCCATTCGGTGTGCGTATATCCAACGTTTTGAAAGAGGATCAACTCGTGATTTGGCCCATCGGCGGCGAAGCTGCGATAGGAGTGTTCGGTGAACTTAGGCTGGCCCGACCAGACCGGGATCCACGTGCGTGCGGGCCTGCCGGGGTCTTGGGCGGCAAATTGAAGCAGCTCAGGGCGTGCCGGCCCGGAGTAGGCATTCGGGTCTGTATTCAGCGTCGGATTGGCCGAAAGGAAAAGCCGGCCGTCGGGAAAGCCGACCAGTGGGGAGGGTTCTCGGGTCCGTCTCGACGCGTCGAAGCAGACCTTCTGCCAGCCGTGTTGTTCCCTTTTGAATAGTATCCAACGGCAATTGTTTAGCGGCTTGGTTCCTGGGACGGTCTCCAGGCCGCTGGCGAACAGATCATCGCCGAGGCATACCAGGCACGTCGAACCGTGACACCACATCGGGCCAGCGCCATTGTCCGCCGGCTGAAAGCGGTAGATGTCCTCCTCGATCTCAACCGCCGGCTGCAGAGAAGGACGGGAGCCGGCACCTGCGGCAGAGACAAACGCAAGGAGCATATACAGATGGGTAATGGGAAGCGTTTTCATGAGAAACATCCTTATCGTTCATTGTAAAGGGATATCACCTTTCCGTTTGAGGGCAACTGACTAACAATATTACCCCGCACGACGGGACTGAAACAGCCATCCTTCCCAACTCGTCCGTCGTAATACGTTCAATCTGTCCGGTATCTGGATGAGCAACCAGCCACTGGGCGCTATTCTTTCCCGAAATCCTTCCGCTGTAGGGCTCGGCAGCTACGTTTACAAGGGCCAGAATATCCCTGCCTTCCCGGGAGAAACGGCCGACAACGATCTGATCGTGGGGTGCCGCCAACCTGCCGCTTGCGTAAACAGTATCCAGGGAATCGAAATCGATCTCCCGCCCTGACAACTCGTCGAGAAGAACCCTTCCGCCAGTTGCTTTGAACCGCTCCACCACCGTTGCGGCCGACGCCGGCAACTCCACCGCAGCCGGCAACACCAGAGCCTCAAACCGTTGTCCTGCAACCCATATATCCTTATCGCGGACTTCCGCGCCAGTGAGCAGCTCGTGATCCACAATGGCGAACGAAATCTGCTCCTTCACCATCCGCTGCCCCAGTTTCATGAAAGAGTTGACGATCTGCCGCATCCTCTTGGATTGGGAGTCCAATGTCAGCTTCTCAGCTACCGGCATGTACTCGCCCCAAAGGTCATAGATGGGGTAGTATAGTAACACGCGAGGTACAGGCTGAGCCTCTCGCAAAAAGGCATTGAGCCTACCTACAAAATCGCAGTACTGCCTGTAGGTACCATTCTCCCGCGGATGGTAATCGTAATATAGTGTGAACTCAGTCACGCCAAGTGCTGCCTGCCACCCGGCGGTCGCCATCATATCCGCCAATGGCACCGGTTCTTTGCCAGCCATAGTCTGTGAAAAGTCGCTCACTTCTGTCATCACCTGCCGGCCGCCATTGAAGAACGCCGCCGACGCGGGCAAGGTTGCAGTCAACCAACCACCATAGATGACTGCCCGGGGGTCCGATGAGAGCATGTCCAATCCTGGGACATCCATCTGCCCCAGAACCTTCAGAGCGTTTCCTTCCAGTGGAACGTGGTGCAACGGGGTTTCCTCCCATAACGTATGCCCTGAGGATGCTATGCCATGCGCTTTGGCCCACTGCCGGATCTGCCCAAAATATCGTTTTGAAACCAAGTCCGAGATGAGGCCCCAAAACTGTCGCCGCACGCGCCGGTCTGCCTCGTCAGTCCCCTCAAAAAGGCTTCGTCGAACCTCCGTAATATCCTCGCCATAACGTTCCCGATATCGCGCGGGGAGATCTCCGACCCAGGGAACTGATGGCAGCGGCTGCACACGGCCATCTAACGGATCAACCACCCTCACATTGGCCCTGATGTTATCGGGTAACGGGCCGATGTTCACAGCCATCAGCGAAGGCTCGTCAGTAAAAAACGCCTTGACAGTCGTGCCGAAATGGTCTTTCAGCCGACGCCAGTATGCTTCATGTGTTACTTCAATGAAGTAGTGAACCGCTTGTTCATCGAGCAGATTCGGATACCTTCTTGCTGCATGAAAATTATTGCTCGCGTGGGTATGCTCGTATGCCGGTCGCAGCGCGAATGGTTTAGGACGCGAGGGATCGTATGTCAGCGCCATTGCTTCATACCCCCCGTTATGCTTCAGAACCAACCCTCCCGCTGCCCCACTGGGATATCCTTCTTCGTCATAAATCCACGCGATGAGCCCCACCCTCCGGCACGCCTCCATGGCTTGAGCCAGCGTCTCCCAGCGCACTTCCGACACCATATACTCACTGAAATCCACATTGCAGACTATCCCTCCCAGTCCCAGGTTCTTCAGGGCCGACATTCCGGCAGAGGTGGTCTGCTGAACAGAGACTCCGTGCACTATCTGGAGCGGACGCAACTCCGCGGTCGGGTCTTCCCATGCCGCAGCCCAACCTGCCGGCAGCTCAAAATCTGATCTTGTCGGTTCAGACTTCTGCGTTACAGAGTCAGCCCGGCTCTCGGCTCCGATAAGCTCTTGTCCCTGTGCAGAAAGGAAACTACAGAAAACCAAAACGGCTCGCATCGGATTAAGAAAGCTTCGTCTAAATCTCATCATTCATGACCTCTCTATGTGCGATACAACATCTGTGAGCCCTGCTTGCGGCAGCCTAAACCATCTCATGGATCCCATTTTCCTTGCTAACCTCGTAATTCATATATGATACCTTCGGACATATGCCAAAGCACCTCAATTCTGCGCGTCCTAAGCAGTTCAAAGCCTGCTATGGGTCATCTGAACAAACCGCCTCCCGGCTGTCGCGGGTCGGGGTGGTTAAAACCTTTCGGATGACACGGCAGGGAGTAAGGTGGCGGTTTCAGAGGCTCTTCTGCCACGTGTATGTGGAGGCGTTTGAGACTTTTCTGATGATAGAGAAGACCTTTGGGAGGCAATTGAGGGATTATGCGGTGAGGATTAGTAGCGAGAGGTATGAGATGAGGCGGGAGACTCTAAGCAGCGGTTTTAAATCTGCAAAAGACTCTTCGTAGGGCTATTCGTTCAGTCTGCTAAGGATGATCCTTTCACCAGCACGCCCTTGCATCATGCGGTGTGGTCGAATACCATGACAGGCGTGAGGCTGGCTTACACGTGGGTCGGCCACGCATCAAACACGTAGGCTGAAAAGGATATCCATGACATCTCTCGCTCAAAGGCCGTTGGCTCGCGTCATGGTCGGTCTCTTTGCCGCAGTAGTTCTCTGCCTCGGTCCGGAGGTCCGCGCTGGTGTAAGTCCGCAGCGCCGGACCGGTCCCGAAGCCGTCAAGAGCAGCCCCAATTCAGACAGGGGCTTTCGTTTGTCGCCGCGCTTCGACCGGTTCTTTCCACTGGCCGAGTCGTTCGGCTACGCCGGCACCGGTTCTTACGATATGATCATTTGGCTGCCCGGTGGAAGCGGCGGCAAATCCTCGGGATTGAAACTCCGCCTCTGGATGAAGACCGATGCGACGCAACCAGAGATTGAGTTTTCGGGCAGAAATCACCGCAAACCTGTGGGGGAATCTCCGCTGGATTCTACTTGGAAGGACTTTGGGGTAGTGGACCGCGCGGACCAGGAGTTCGGCAACGGGTTTGCGTGCATGCGCGTGTTCGGACTTACGGCATCCGACACCAGGACGTCCCATGTGGTGTTCACTCCACAGACGGAAGTTTCCCTCTCCGGATCCATACGGGATGCGGAACGAGCGTTGTGTGGGATTGCCCGTGACGAAGTGGGACGTACCTCCATTACGCCGAGTCGTGTGCCGATCAAAACGCCGACTGAATTCACGCTCTGTTATGAGGCAGGCCCGCGAGGGTTGCCGGCGGGAAGCTTGTTGCGGTTGGCCTTCGCAAAGGCGTTCTCCATGCCCCAGAACCAGAATCGAGAGGCCGCCGGATGGATCGAGGTTTCCGAAGCGAAGTCACCGGTAGAATTCGTGGCCGTCCAAGGCTCGATCGAGTCTCACGAACGCAATGATGCGTTCTTCCGCCTTCCCAAAGGGCTTGCGGCGAAGGAGCGGATTTATTTCCGCTACAAGACGGACTTCACGTATCTTTTCTCTCACACGTGGTCGCAAGTGGATCGCCGGCATTGGTGGAGCGAGCTGCCGCCCATGGCGTTGGCGGTGGCCGTCGATGACCGTCATGCCTTTGTGCCGCCGCTGCCCGGGAACAGCCATGCGCTGGAAGTTCTGGCGGGGCCGCCGGAACGGTTGCACCTGTTTTTGCCGGGGCGGGTCAGACAGCAAGCCCACCACCGTCTGAGCGGCATCTTCACAGACCGCTATCGCAACGCGCCGTCGCCGGGACCGATAGACGGAGATGTCCATCTACGGCTTTGCGGGAAAACGACGCATGACTTAGGCAGTGCGGAAGGCCGTTTCGACCGGTGGTATCGTTTTTCCGTCACGCTGCCGTCCTTGCCGCCCGGCGTTTACCGGGCCCATGCCTATGATCCCAAAACGGGAGCGGTGCGCGCCGAGAGCAATCCGATGGAGATTTTGGAATCCGATGACAAGCGGCCTGCGGTTTATTGGGGCCAGATTCATTGCCACAGCGAGCAGAGCGATGGCACCGGCCGGTTCGAGGACATCTACCACAACTCGCGGGATGAAGGGTGCCTGGACTTTGCAGCCGGTTCGGATCACGCCGAATACTTCAGCGACAACGAATGGCTGTGGATGCAGGACATCAGCAACCGGTTCAATGAGGAAGGCCGGTTTGTGACGCTCAACGGCTATGAAAGGGCGGGCGATCAGGGCCACTGGAATTTTTACACGTCGGCCGACCGCCTCGAATTGTTTCGCGGCATGAACATGGACCCGAGCAAGAATACGCTTCAGTCGGCTTGCGAGCGCCTTTCCAGCCGCACGGATGTGGTGGCGGGGCCGCACGTTCATCACGGCCGTTTCTCATTTGAATACACGTCCAACGTGCAGTGTTTCCATGAGCTGTACTCCATGTGGGGCAACTACGAGAAGTTGACGTATGGCATCCTGAACAAGGGTGCGGTGATCGGCGTGACCGGCGGGGGCGACAATCACGAAGCACGCGGTGGATTTTCGTGCGAGGATCCCGAAGGCCAGGGCAAAACGCCGCATGTCTTTGCTCCCGGTCTGAAGTGGAAGACGGGGTTGACGGCGGCGCTGATGCCTCGTCTGGGACGCACGGAACTCATTCGGGCGCTGCGCGAGCGCCAGACTTACGCTACGACGGGCCCACGGATCCTCGTGGATTTCTCAGTGTCGGGTGTATCCATGGGCGGCGAGTGCAAAGTCGGGCGTGATGCTCCGACAATCATGGCTGTTGTTCATGGCGTTTCACAGATTGCCCGCGTGGAGATCATTCGCGACGGGCAGACCTCGCAATCAATACAGGGGGATGGTCAGGACATGACTGTGAAGTGGTCAGATAGCGCCGTGGCGCCCGGGCGTCACTGGTATCTCCTCAAGGTAATTCAGACGAATCAGGAAATGGCGTGGACCTCACCGATCTGGGTTGTCCGCGAGTAGGTATTGGATCGAAAAGCGTTGGCACGAACAATCAGTTGGAAAGGAACCGGATCATGGTAGTCACATCTGCAACTCGACAATCGAAATGTTTTGGCTCAATAGTGCTGGTACCGGTCTGTCTTGCGGCGTGGTTGTCTGCTGTCGCGCAGGGGCAACCGTCTGATTTCACGCTTGTCAAAGACGGCCGGGCCCAGGCGGTTTTGGTCATCGGCGACGAGGCGGCCAACGTGTCGCTCGAACAGAAAAAGCGGCCGCGAAAGGGAGTGGTCTCAAGTCCTTACGCTCCGGAGCGGCTTGCGGCCAAGGAAATCCAGGAACACATCAAGGCAATGTCCGGCGCGACCCTGGATATTGTCAGGGCCGCAGAGGATCTCAAAGGTTTGAAACCTATCTACATCGGCACTGCGGCCGATGCTTCACTGGAAGAGGCAATCCGCGACAAGGGTCAGGATCCGAGCGCATTCACACTGATGGTCGGTCAGGACCGTATCTCGATTCGCGGCCTCTCTGCAGAGGGGACGCTCTTTGGCGCGTACGAGCTGCTGGAACAACTCAGCGTGCGGTGGTTCATGCCCGGAGAATTGGGCCTGGTAGTCCCAAACGCAAAGACCATCACTGTGAAGACTCAGCAGACCATTCAAGTCCCGTCGTTCCCTTCGCGTCATCTGCAGGGCATCGGGGCCCCTGAATGGGAAACCCGCCAGCGCCTGGCGGGACCGCAGTTTCCATCGTCTCATGGGATTCCCGGATTCGGCGGCAGGCAAGCCGAGGAGCTCTTCAAGGAACATCCTGAGTTCTTCTCTCTTAACGACGGGCAGCGCAAGACCAGACAAGTGTGCATCAGCAATCCGGAGGTGCTCAGCAGAGCTACCGAAGCGACAAGGCAGTATTTCCGGGACAATCCTGATGCGCAATGGATCGGAATGGGGGCCAACGACGGCCGAGGGTTCTGTGAGTGCCAGAAGTGCCGGGCCCTCGACGGCGGCGACGCCGATGCGTTCGGAGACTACGAGTCGATGACGGATCGATACGTCTGGTTCTTCAATCAGGTGCTCAATGGGATCAAGGACGAATTTCCTGACAAGCGGATTGGTTTCTACGCGTATTCAGTTTACAACCGCCCGCCTGTCAAGGTACAGCCCGACCCCCGCATTGTCCCGGCTGTCGCCCTCATCACGCTCTGCCGCAGGCACGGGATGGACAACCCGATCTGCCCTGAGAAAAGCTACGAGCAGTGGATTATAAGCGAGTGGGGCAGGATCGTGCCGGAGGTGTACTACCGTGGTTACTGGTTCAATCTGGCCGACCCCGGCCTGCCGTTCTTCATGATCAGCCGCATCCGTCAGGAGGTCCCGCTGGGCAAGAAGCTCGGCATCGCCGGCTGGCGGACCGAAACCCCTCCTGAATGGGCGGGAAGCTGCCCATCGCGCTACATTGCCTGCAGGCTGATGTGGGACCACACCGCCGACGTGGACGCCCTGATGCAGGACTTCTATCAGAAATTTTTCGGCCCCGCCGCCGCGCCGATGCGACGATATATCGAGATGATGGACCGTTCTGGGTACGAGGCCGATTATCACACCGGCAGCTCGTGGGACACGGACCTGGTTTACCCCGCCGGCTTGCGCGCCGCCGCCCGCAAGGCGCTGAACGAAGCGGCCAGACTTGCACGCACCGGCCTTTATGCCAAGCGGGTTTGGATGTACACCAGATCGCTGGACTATCTTGACGCCTTCGTTGCTATGATGGAAAGCCGCGCCGCGCACAACTACGCCGCCGCCAAAAAGGCGCTGGATACTCTTGACGCTATCCGTGAGGAGTTGTGGGCGTATGACCCGCCGCTGATGGGCAGAAAAGCCCAGGACTACATGGAGCGTTATTTCAGCACGACCACGCTTCAAGGCTACGCGCGAACGACCAACGGCAACGAGCTTGTCGCCGGTTTGAAGGACGAATGGCTATTCCAGATCGACCCCAAGCAGGTTGGCGAAGCTGTTGGCTGGTGGAAACCGCAGGCCGCAGGCGGCAACTGGCTTCCCATCAAGACCTCCACCTCCAGTTGGTCGAACCAGGGTCTTCGGTACTACAAGGGCTTGGCATGGTATCGCCAGACAGTGAGGGTCCCCGAGAAGTACAAAGGCAAGCGAATCTTCCTATGGTGCGGTGCGATTGATGAGTTTGCGAAAGTCTGGGTCAACGGCAAAGCCGTGGGAATCAGCCCCCGGATTACGTTCAAGCCGTTTGAAGTTGACGCCACCGAGGCAATCGAGGCCGGCAAGGACAACGTGGTTGTTGTGTGTGTCAGCAACGCGCAACTCAACGAGTTAGGTACGGGCGGAATCATGGGGCCAGTCATGTTCTACGCACCCGCCGCCGGGGCCGGCGCCGAACTGGAGAACCTCAAGCCGCCGGGCAAGACGTTTCCCGAGTACTAAGCCTGACTTTGCCGGATGAAATGTATACAGGGCCTCCACCTGGAGGAGAAAGTAGCAAGAGCATTCCTTCAGACCGTTCTGTAAGATACACTCGAGCAATATCCGAGCCCGGGGTCTTGCCTGTTTCTTCGCCCCGTGCTTGTGGAGAAGAGAGGTGATTTGGGCGGCACCCGATATGGAAAGATTGTAGGCATACGACGGGTCGGAGCTCGGGGATTCCGGGGCGAGGCAGCAGGAGTATCACCAGTCGATGAACTCGCTACCACCACAGTAAAGACCGTGCCTACCGCTTTTTGCTGTCTTGGCCCTCAGTTTCTCCGGATTCTTATGAAGACGATGCGGAGTTATCTGATATTTGTTTGGCCATCCTGTCTATGCGCCTTGCCAGAAGCATTCGCTGTCTCATCGAACTGGCGCAAGAGATCAAAATGACACCAAGGCAAACAATGAATAATTGCGTAGCCCAGTTGTAAGCGTCTGTCCGGGCGGGGCCAGAAAGAATCAGACGTGCCAGCGGTACGAGAACCAACGTTCCGCCGACAATATACTCCAGAATCCAGACCAACATTCGATCCTTGAACATGATAACCTCGTGCAATTTGACCACGTCTTAATTTACAGTTTCGCAGCTCAAAATCAATGAATTTACCTCACCACCCCGATACAGAACCGCCGTTGACAGCTTTTGGAAATACAAAGGTCCACGACTCCAAGTCTCCCTCGCAAACCGCCTCCCGGCAGTCGCGGGGCGGGCGGCGGGTGTTTAAGGCTATTGCCCAAGAGATCGCACCGGTCATTGAAGACTGTAATCACACATTTTTCTCACCGAAATTACTTGTTTCAGCCAAAAAATGGTATTTATTCGGACTCGATTCAGGCAAAATCAAGGCGTGTGGAGTCATTTTGGAGAGACGATGTCACCGTAGAATCACAGCGTCTTTCAGCTCTTGAAAAAGGTGACTCTGTGCGTGTTACGTCACTCTTTCACAGCTTCCGTTTGCGGCAGCTTTGCCCGCCCCTGTCACGGCGATTGTGCGCTCTCCAGCTTCTTTTCCTCTGCTTCGATCTCCGCCCACGACGGGGCACGCCAGAGGTGCAATCCGCCTTGTGAGGTCCTGGAACCAACGATATTGCCGTCTGGAGAGAACGCAGAGGATACAAAGAGTGATCCCTGGCCTTCCAACGTGAGCAGTTCCTGGTAGCTCTCCACGTCCCAGAGCTTGATTGCCTCGCTTCCGTCGCTTCCAACTGCAAGGCGCTTGCCGTCCGGCGAAAAGGCAACTGAGTGGACGCCCATCAAGAAGCCACGGAAGGTAGCCAGTTCCTCGAACGTCGCTGTTTCCCACAACCGGGCGTACCCGAGAGCACTGGCGGCGGCAAGAAGACGCGCATCCGGAGAAAAAGCCGTAACCTCGACATCGGTAGTGTCGAGTTTCGGATCCGTCTCGCCCCCGGTCGCCATGTCCCGGAGCCGGCTGTCACCCTGGTAGCCCAGCATGAGACACCAGCGTTCGTCGGGCGAGAAGTCCACTAACGAAAGCTGCCGGACGCCAGACCACCACTGGGTCTCCCGCCGCTGGGTCAAATCCCATTCATGCAAGGAATTGTCGTCGGTGTGCAAAACGATCAGTCTGGTGCCTTGTAACAGCAAGTCCACGGGGTGCACCGTTCCTGTGTGGACCGTGATCTCATGAAGCAGAACACTCCGCTGTAAATCCCAGATCCTGATCGTGCCGTCGTTAGAACCGGCAGCCACCCACCGGACATCGCGCGAGATGAGAAACGAATAAAGGTCAGAGCTAAGCTTCGTTCCGAGGTCCATCAGCGAAGTCTGCTCCTGAAAATCCGTCCCCTTCCACTGTGCCATGTGCCCTTGGCGATCTACAGTGAGAACGGACTTGTTGTCCAGAGCAAATCGCCATGCGGCCACCGTCGCCGGCAAGATGACACGCGCATGCTCATGCTGGATCGTCGTCGTGTCCCAGAGGTAAACCGAGCCATCTTTAGACCCGCTCACCAGCGTCTTGCCGTCCGGCAGCAGCGCGAGCCGCCAGACTTCGAGCTTGTGACCGCGGAGTACACGCGGTGGCGGCATATTGGCTATGTCGGTCAGGTCCCACACCCGGATCGTCTGGTCAGCGCTGGCCGAAGCCAGTGTCTTACCATCGGGCCAGAACACCAGGGCACTCACCCAGGCGCGGTGGCCCTGCAGACGCCTGATCTCCTTGCCTGTAGCAACATCCCAAAGGCGTACGGCCGACTCGACAAAACCTGCACCGGACGCCATGATTTTACCGTCCGGTGATAATGCCAGAGCTTTGACGGATTCATCGGCCGCCCTTTGTGTCCAGCGTGTCTTCCTTTCGGACAAATCAATCAGGTGGATCGTGTTATCCGGCGCTACAGCCGCGACAGTCCCGTCGCGGGCAATAGCAAAGGGAGTTCCGGCTGTGCCCGCCACAACGTCGAACCGAGACACCGGACAACTTGCCAGCTTGGTTCCTTCGGGGACTCGCCAAAGGGCAACTTGATTCTCTGGATTTGCTGCATATGTGATGAGCGTCCGGCCGTCATCAGAGAACGCCAGCCCCATGCACCTGCCACCTATTGCGACTTCATTCACGACCTGTCTGTTCGTCCCATTCCACAAACGAATGTTGTAATGAGGGTTTGTGGACTCCGAACGGGTCACGGCCGAGAATGCCATCAACTCTCCCCTGGGAGAGAACGCGACCCGCACTGCGCCCTCGCCCGCGCCCAACCGCGCAATCTCTTGTCGCGTAACCAAGTCCCAGACCGAAAGCCCACCTCCGTAGAACTCTCCGACCGCAAGCCACTTTCCGGCGGGAGAGACCGCCAGCGACCAGATCTGGCTGGATTGCTGGCAGAGAGCAAATAGGGCATCGCTCTGGCATTGTTGCCACAGATACCGCCACTCCCAGCCGCGCAGGTCCTTTTCTCCGGGTTTGGGCCGGTGGCGATCCAACAGGGCTTGGGCCCGGCCGAGGTTGTTTTGTGACAGCGCCTGTTGAGCGAGGCTCATGTCGGAGGCATAGGTTAGCGCTTCGGCTTTGCGGCGTTGAGCGGCCTCCTTTTCCTGAGCCGCTACAGCGACTTCCTCGGCCGCCACGGCAACCCGACGGGCCTGTTGCTCGCGAACCAGCGAGACGGCAGAGATGGCCAGACCAATCACCAGGGCTGCCGCCACCACGGCCACCCCTGCAAAGACCCCCTTGTTCCGCAGCACCAGCTTCTGGAAACGGTAGAGCGTGCCGGGCCGCCCGGCTGATACAGGCTCTTGACTCAGGTGCCGCTCGATGTCCTCGGCCAGGGCGTGCGCCGTTTGATAACGCCGCATCCGGTCCTTCTCCATCGCCTTGAGAGTGATCCAGTCCAGGTCGCCACGCAGTTTGCGCCGAAGGGTGTCCGCATCACTTTGACAGCATTTGGCCAGTTTTGTTGACGCCTCCGCATCCAGACTGCTGACCCGAGTACTCGGAGTTTTGGGCTCCTCTTTGCGGATGACCTCACGCATCTGCTCAAGACTGCCTTTCCTTAACGTCTGAGGCTCGAAAGGCAAGGTGCCCGTTAGCAGCTCATATAAGAGCACCCCCAGCGAATAGATGTCCGAGCGGGTGTCGATGTCCTGGTTCGTCATCTCCGCCTGCTCAGGACTTATGTACTCCGGCGTGCCCAACATCTGACCCTGCTCGGTCACCAGCGTCCGCTCGGTCAACGGCTGACTCAGGGCCTTGGCGACCCCAAAATCAATCACCTTGGGAACAACCTGCTCGCCTTGAATGCATACCTGAATGTTCGAAGGCTTGATATCGCGGTGGATGATGCCCTTCTGGTGGGCATGCTGAATCGCCTCACAGACCTTCACAAACAGCTTGAGACGCTCCTCGATGGTGAGCCTCTGGCGGTCACAGTGCTCGGTGATGGGTACGCCCTTGACGTATTCCATCGCGAAGTAGGGCCGGCCGGACTTCGCCGTGCCAGCATCATACACATGGGCGACATTCGGATGATCTAAAAGGGCCAGAGCCTGGCGCTCGGCCTCGAAGCGCCGGATGACCTGCGTTGAATCCATGCCCGGCTTGATGATCTTCAGCGCCACCTGGCGTTTCATCGGCCTTTGCTGCTCCGCCAGATAGACGATCCCAAAACCGCCCTCGCCCAGGATTCTTAGCAGCTTATAGCGGCCAATCTGCTCACCAAGGCCCACCAGCCCGGGGCCAGAGCTTGACGTGGGAACAGATTCTCCCTCATCCGGCCGATTCTCGTCTTTCTCGCCTGCATCGTTCATCGGCATTTCTCACCGAAAAAGTCCCTTAGCATACTATGAGACAACAACAGTGAACGCCCAAGAACAGGAGTATGCGCCCTGTAATTGTAGGGCGCGGGGCGAGTGATGGCAACTATGAAAGTCCGTATTCTTGATTCGTACGACTTGGCCTTTGCAGCAGAGATTCTTCGCTTCACTGCGTTTCGCTCAGAGATGACAAACACGAAAAGGTAATTCGGACAAGCTCGCTATTGTTTGCCGAGCCACTTGTCGGCGGTCATAGCCATTGCGGGCAGGTCGATATCTTCGCGTGCGTCTGTTGCCGCGGTGCTGCCTTTCGGGCCGGCAGGAGCCGGTGCTGCGGATTTCTCCTGCTGCTCTGGCTTTGTATCTGTCTTGTTGTCCCGGCCCTTCCTGTTTTTCTCCAGCACGGCGATCAGCAGGGCGGCGGCCTGGTTGGTATGACTGTTGAGCCGGGCCTTCTCCAGTTCCCCGGCAACCTCATCGAGTTTGCCCGTACCGAGAAGCTGATAACCCAGCAGGAGACTCGATAGCCCATCGCCGGGATTCTGCCGGGCTGCTTCGGCGAGTTGCTCGATCTGTTTGTTCAGGACACTCTCGTCGGAGTACAGGCCGCGAGGGTAGAACACGCCTTCCTCCTCCGGCGATGATTTCAGCAGTGCTCTTCGCAGAGCTTCAGCAGCCTCTTGGTATCGACCGCCTGCGAAGAGGGCCTGCGTATAGGCGAACGGCATCACAATGTCTTCGGACGCCAACTGCATCGCCTCGTGAAACTTCGTCGTTGCGGCGTCATAATCGCCGCCTTCGAAGGCCTTTACGGCGGCCGCAAAATCACGGTCGGCCCGAGTCTCGTCGGCAGGTTTGGCAGGGGTGCTCTTTTCCAACTTTTTGTGCGATTCGTTTAACTCCTCGCCCTGTGGGGCGGTGTTGTAGTAATAGTAATTGTAACTATCTGTACTGTCTCACTTTCAGTTCGCACTTATGTTGTTGACAGTAAAGAACTTATGAAGATACCGGAAATAGCCATCTTGCTGGATCCGAACAGGGGCGATGTGGCAAACACCCACGAAACGCTCTTTCGCGCGAGTCCGGGGTTTTTCTGCCACCTTGAAGAGAAGCATTCTCACGAGGCAAGTATTTCATAATCTCTTATTATTTAAGTGTTTATGACAAGAGCAAAAGTGAGACAGTACAGCTCTGTGGATGATCCCTTTCTCGTGGGCATGTTGGACGGCCTCACATACCTGCAGGAACAGCCCCAGCCGCTCCTCGATTGTCAGCTTCTGGCAGTCGCAGTGCTCGGTGATAGGCACCCCCTTTACATACTCCATCACAAAACAGGGCCTGCCAAGTTCCGTGGTACCGGCCTGATAAACATGGGCAATATTGGGGTGATCCAATAGTGCCAGCGCCTGGCGCTCGGCTTCAAAGCGGGCAATCACTTGTTTAGTATCCATGCCCGGCTTGATGACCTTCAAAGCGACTCGCCGTCGAACCGGTTTCTGTTGCTCTGCCAGATAAACTATGCCGTAACCGCCTTCACCTAAGATGCTCAGCAGCTTGTAGCCTCCGATGCTACTGCCGATCTCATACATGGGCTTGGTGGAATCCAGGGTCTCAGAGGAATCCTCCGCCTCTTGCTCGATATGGTTATCGTTCTTAGCCATAAGAACTCTCCCGCCATATCCTGATCTGGCGCAGCGACTCTACAACGGGAAAAGCCGTCTCGTCAATAAGAAAACCGAGGTCAGCCGAGAGAAACTCTCTATTCGCGAAAAGGGCCAGACCTATTTCCTATCGGCGATCCTTTCCGGCCGGTGGAAGTCCGCGCGGCCCAGGGCCTCTACAGGCCGGACTGGACCAGAACAATTCTACGAGGGCTTTATGTTCGGATACAACGCATCTCTTTGTATAGTAAGGGCTTATAGAGCTTTGCCACCCATGGTGTCTATCGTCGTTCAAAAGCGGGGGTGCGTCTGGAATTGAATCTTGTGCGAATAAACCCAAAAAAAATCCGTTTGCGAGATTCTTTTGCTTGACAAAGCCCGACTGTGCTGGTAGTCTTTATGCCATGTGGCGTTTGTCCGGAGGAGATGTTCAGGGTGGCCGATCAAGCGTCGTGCTGATACCACGCGGGCTAGGCGCAGTTGTCTTGGGATGCCACCAAAACACTGGGTGTGGGGATAGGAGGATGAGGTGATGAAAAGGGTTTTGCTGCTGGTTGTTGCGGTCGTTCTCACGCTGTCTGGTCAAGTCTTTGCGGCTATTGTGTATTCAGGCGCCCAGAATGTCACGCTTGAGCTGCAGGGCGATGACGCTCCCCCGCCCCAGCAGGCGGTGATCAGCATTGCCGGCTCTGGGGATGACTGGGACGATTTTATAGTGAAGCTGTGGTTTGACAGTATGATGGCCCCGATGGGCACGATGAGCATGGGCGTGTCCCGTCTGGCTATCTACACGCCAACGGCCATGGGGACGGGGATGGGAATGGGTGGCATAGTCGGGCTCTTAGACTTCGCATCTAACCTGGCACCTGGAGCTATGATTGGCCCAAGTTCTCCTTTGATCAATTGGGGGTTCCTGTACGGCTCCGGCGAATTTGGCGAAGAGGGCGGCTATATCGGACTCATGACGGGGCTTGGGCATTACGGCTGGCTGGGCATGTCAGAACAGTTAAACATCGGCACAAGCACCCATCGCGTTACGTTCTACGGATGGGCGTATGATGACGAGCCCGGCACCCCGATCGGTGCCGGTACGATACCCGCGCCGGGTGCTCTCATTCTGGGTGGTCTCGGGGCAGGGTTTGTTGCCTGGCTGCGTCGGCGCAGAGCGCTATAGGCTCGGAACCACTCATAACAATACGGATAGGCACTCAAGAGGGTTACAGGTGCGAGCCTGTAACCCTTCTTTATTTAAAGCAGGCGGGGTTTTACTCCGAAGAATACAATAGGATTTGTCAGCGGCCGAAAGATCAGGAATTCTGTTATGGGAAGCGCCATTTTCGTTGTCCTGTTGTCGGGGGCGCTTGCCGGTCCGGCGAGCACGTCAACGCATGAGCTTCTTGGCCAGAGCAATGCGGCGGTTCTTGCCCCTTCGATGCCTGCTCTCTCGACATCTGACCAGAAGCTGCGAACGGCCATCCTTCAAGCTGCCAAGGCCGCTTCGACGAGCGAGAACCTGCTCCGGATCGAGGTCAACTACCCTCTGGACGAGGCTGTGTTCCCGCCCGATATGGCGGCTCCGACATTTGTGTGGACCGACTTGGCGGCTCGGGCGAATACATGGTTAATTGATATGGCCTGGGGCGAGAATCGCAACCACCTTTACGTTCTCACACAGGGAGCGACACCGCCGCCGCCACGCGACAGCGACCCCAATACCGCCTCGAAAGAGACAGCCGCCTACAAACCGCCAACGCCTGAAGTCCCCGTCCGGCGTTGGATGCCGATCCCGGGCACCTGGGATCAGATCAAGAGCATGTGGCGCAGCCAAGCCGTGACTGTCACAATCTCAGGCTTCCACAGTTCAGAACTCAACCAAAGCCTCTCGCGGGGCAACTTCAGACTCACTATGTCGGACGATTCGGTTGGGGCACCGATTTTTTATCGCGATGTACCGTTGCCCTTTTCGCACGTCCTGTTGAATCTTAAGTCTATCCGCTGGCATTTGGCAGATGTCTCCTCGTACAAACCTCCCGTCCTGCTGACTGACATGAAGGTCTGCGGGAATTGCCATTCCTTCACAGCGGACGGTAAAACGCTTGCCATGGACGTTGACTACGGGAACGACAAGGGCTCCTACGTCATTGCCCAGGTCGAACATCAAACCGTGCTGGAAAAGAGCAAGGTGATCTCCTGGAGCGATTATCGACGCGACGACAAGGAACCTACATTCGGGCTGCTGTCCCAGATCTCTCCTGACGGGCGTTACGTCATCAGCACGGTCAAGGATCGGTCCGTATTCTCACCAGTGGACGACCTGTTCTACTCTCAACGGTTCTTTCCCGTTACAGGCATCCTGGTCGTCTATGACCGGCGGACGAAAGAGTTCTTTCCGCTACCAGGTGCCGACGACCGCCAGTACGTCCAGAGCAATCCCGTCTGGAGTCCCGACGGCAAGACGATTCTCTTTGCGCGCAGCAAGTGCTACAAGCTACCCAACCTCAAAGACCCATCCTCTGCACTGGTGACACGGGAGGAAGTCTCTGAGTTCTTCGAAGGTGGCAAGAAATTCCGCTTTGACATCTATAGCATCCCTTTCAATAACGGCAAAGGCGGAACACCCACGCCGCTGCCCGGGGCATCCCACAACGAAAAGAGCAACTACTTCCCACGCTTCTCTCCCGACGGCAAGTGGATCGTGTTCTGCCAGAGCGATTCGTTTATGCTGCTCAGGCCGGATAGCACACTGCACATCATGCCCTCGTCCGGTGGCGCGCCGAGGCGCATGCGATGCAATTTCTCCGGCAGGATGAACTCCTGGCACAGTTGGTCGCCCAATGGCAAGTGGCTGGTCTTTGCATCCAAGGTCGGCGGCCCATTTACACAGCTTTGGCTGACACACATCGATAGCGAGGGCAATGACGCTCCTGCGGTACTTCTGGAGCATTTCACCGCGGCGGACCGCGCGGCGAACATCCCAGAGTTCGTCAACGTCCCGCCGGAACAGTTCGTCGAGATCCGGCAGGAGTTTGCAGACTATTACACACATTATCGCACGGGGGCCTTTTACGAGCAGCGCCACGAGTACGCTCAGGCCATCGTGGAGTTTCAAGCAACTCTGAAGGAGAAGCCGAATCACATTGAGTCGCTGTACCTGTTGGCCTCGTGCCTGGCTCGAATCGACAGGGAGAAAGAGGCCATTCCCTATGCGCAAAAGGCTGCGATGCTTAGCCCCAACAGTGCCACGGTTCACGGTCTGCTGGGGGCACTGCTTAGCAGCACCGGTCAGCACGCGGAGGCCCTGACCCACCTCAAAGCCGCCCATGCCGCAAATCCTGGGGACGTGACAATTGCCAGCAATCTGGCATGGGTGCTGGCGACCTCCCCCGCGGCGATACACCGCAACGGGCGTGAGGCACTCCGGTTGGCCGAGTGGGCCTGTAAAGCCACGGCATACAAGTCGCCCCCGTTACTGGATACCCTGGCGGCCGCCTATGCTGAAGCGGGGCAATTCGACCAGGCTGTGAGCACGATCCAGCAGGCGATAGAAATCGTCCGTACCAACCCGGCGTCCTCTACAGCCGAGCTGGAGTCCCGCCTGGAGATTTACAGAGCCGGCAGGCCTTATCGCGAGTCAGCCGGGCAATAGCCACAAAAGAATTAAGAGTTTTTGTGTCGCGAAGCCGACGCAAGTGCTCTGTTGGACTGAACCGGGGACAGGTCCTTGCCACCAGTTTACGGCACAATCTGCAACACACATGCACGCTTACAGTACTTCGCGCCGTGTATCGTATGTCAGGAGGACAGGCCCAACTCGCAATGCTGGCATTACAGCCAATCACCAACCGGTATCTGATCTACGGCATGCCGCAGGACAGGATCAACTCCTATTGAGTTTTGAATAAATAATCGAACATCTTATATTTTCAACTGTGCATGATGAAAAAACGAACGCGGCAAGTCTTTTCGGCCACTCGGGCTACCAAGCGTATCACGCACTGCCTTAGCCAATGCGTTAACGTCCTCAGGAATGAAGTTGGCCAGGTCCGCATATTTGCCGTGATTCCAAACCTGTTCGACCGGGTTGAGGTCAGGGGCATAAGCCGGCAGCCATTCGAGATCCAACCGGCTGAACCGCAATTGGAGTTTCTTTGCCGCCGAACCGCGAACCCATGAAATAGACGCTGATCGTATTGACGCCATAGGAGGCGAACGTATCGAGGTTGGCGATCAGCTCCGCCGTAGATTCGTGGCTGACCAGAGCATTCGAGCACCGAAGCCCCTTGACAAGAATCTCCTGCCCATTCAGCAGCGTCTTGGTGCCCTCAACGCTAAAGACGTACCTACCCGCATAAACTGGCCCAGCAAACACCACCAGCACCAGCAGCGCAAGCGCAAAATGATAATGCCGCGTGTTTTTGCCAACGTATGTTCTCATAGCTCGGTCCTCGGTTCTCAACGAGTATCCAGCCCGTCGCGCTGCGCGCCGGGTCAAAGAATATCCGGCCCGTCCTGCGCCGGGTCGAAGGACATCCAGCATCGAGCTTGACTTATATCACAGAAGCGCACGGTCCGCAACGTCCTCGCCATGCAGGAAGGAGTCCAACGGCTTTTCATCTATTCATCTTGTTTGTCGTCGGTCTTTGACTTTATCTTGTCCCGGCGTTCCTCAATGCGTTTGACGACATCCTTGGCTACCTCCATGATCTCCGCTGCCGCTTTCACATCCTCGCCGACAAACAGTTGCAGCCCCACCACAAGTGGCTCCAATATCTTCGCGCTATCCGAATCCCGAAGCATCTCAAGCGTTTCCCGGCCATAACCAGCGGCAGTTAAATCAACAGCAAGTTCAATGGCATCATTTAGATCCTTTTCCACCAGTTTAGAATTCTTAAAGTACTCCTGCAAAAGTTGCAGCGCTTCCTTAGGACGTCCCAGTTTCTCCACTAAGAGGACGATAAGAGCCTTCAGAGTCATTTTATCCCCAGACTCAAGTTCTATTGCTCTTCGGTATGCCTTTTCAGCTTCTTCATACCGGGCAAGGTGTTTCTGGAGAAGACTACCTAATTCCTCCCATATGAAAGCACAATTCAAGCCCTTTTCAATTGCCTTCCGATACTTTCTCTCGGCCTCTTCATAGCATCCCCGCTCCTTCAGAAGCACACCAAGATAAACCCAAGGGCAAGGATAATTCGGATCTATTTCGATAGCTTTCTCATACGCTTTCTGAGCCTCTTCAGGCCGGTTAAGATGCATGTGTAGAAGTTGACCAAGATGCGCCCAAGCCCAATCATAATCAGGTTTGAGCTCGATGGCTTTCCTATATGCTTTCTCAGATTCATCGTAGCTCTCAGATTTCCGTTGCAGAAGCTGACCAAGATGTGCCCATCCCAAGGCTTTTTCCGGTTCCAGCTCAATGGCCTTGCGATAAGCCTTCTCAGCCTCCTTATACTGGCGCTCCTTATGCAGGAGCCCACCAAGCTTTGCCCAGGCCCAAGCATCGTCAGGCCCCAGTTCAACTGCTTTACGATAGGCCTTCTCAGCCTCCTCATAGCGTTGAAAGCCATCACTTAGAAGATCACCAAGATACGCCCACACTACAGAACAATTGGGTTGTAGCTCTATAGCCTTGCGATACGCCGTTTCAGATTCTTCGTAACGCTTGAGGGGCTTATGCAGAAGCCGTGCAAACTCCTCCCAGAGCCCATGATGTTCTGGTTCCAGTTCAATCGTTTTCCGATACATCTCCTCGGCCTCTTCGTATTTTTTCAAATGGTCACGTGACACCCGAGCAAGCTGCACATGAGTCCACGCATCCTCGGGGTTCAGCTCGATGGCTTTACGATATGCCTCCACGGCTTTTTCATATTGTCGCAGCTTCTCGTAAAGAAGCTCCCCGAGTAAAGTCCATGCTTTTGCGCTCTTTGGAAACATTTTAATAGCTTTTCGATAAATATCTTCAGCTTCTTCAAATGTTTCTTCCTTCTTTAAATCATTCGCTTTTTTAAGCAATTTCAGCAATTCTTCATTGGCTTCGCTCACGCCCAATTCCTTCGATTTTTCGGGTTCAACTAATCTTTTTATTGAAGCTGGAGCATCTGACATTTCAAAGAAATCATGTGGAGTTGCTTTTATTATTTCCTCGCGAAACGATTGGGTAGATGTACTCTCCAGCATTGCCTCGTAAGCCCAGAAATGCTCTCTACGAAAATCAGATTCCAATTTACACGCTTCCTCTGCAATTCGAGCGGTCAGACTTACTAATCGTTCTTGTTCATAGAAATTCACCATAAACATCACGAGCGCCTTTACCCTCCTCGATGGAGCCCCGCGTCGGCGCATCAGATAATAAATGTTATACATACGCTCGGCGATCTGATAGAGCTTTGTGCGATTGCGTCCATCGGCCAGAACTACCGCTCCTCGTTCCATCAGGCGGCGCAGCAACGAACTTGTTTTGTTGACGTTGAGGCGGCCAACGTCCGCGACCTCCCGCGCGGTTGCCGGGTCCCACAGCTCCGCCAGAGCCAAATAGACTTTACGCTCTATCGGTGGAAGACTATCTAAATGGCTCTTGAAGTATTCGGTATGCTCATCGACAAGCTCCATCAGGTCATTCATCAGTTCTTTAAGAGACATCCGAGCTGCAAAGGTCGAAATAATAGCAAGTAACCGCGGGTTCCCACCGGTCAAAATTTTGAGTGGCCGGACACGTTCATCGCCCGGCTCCTCGCCGGTAACTGACGTCCATAGAGTACGACATTCCTCTTGATCGAGAGGTTTGAGTTCAAGCGTTCTGAATAGATCGAACATGGGTTTGTCGGCGTTGTCTATCTCCTCGAACCGGCTTGTCGCCGTGGCAAGCAGCATGACCCGCGCCTCATTAAGAAGCGTGTGGCGGAGCGCCCAGGCGTCGTTATCACCTATTTGCTCACTGAGCAGCATGTTGAAGTTCTCCACGACAAGCAGTATGCGTTTGCCCTGACTATCTGCAAAGTCCATAAGCTGGGCCAGCGCGCGCTCCCTTAAGCGCGCCTCGTCTTGCTCGGTGCTTAGTTCCTTGAATGTCTTCTTCCAGCGAGCCTCTCCCGTCTTTTGTCCAAGATGAAACAAAGCTTCAAGCCAGAATTCGCCCGGGGTCGTAACCTGGTAACTCTCTTCGGAGAACACCACCGGATACCAGCGTTCATTCAAATCTTTGTCTTTGCGAGCCTCCTCGACAACTCGCAAGACGAGCATTGTTTTGCCGCTGCCACGCGGCCCGATCACAAGCATATGTTGATTTGACACTGACACGTTCTCTCGAAGAACCTGCACTATCAGATCAAGCTCTGCATGACGAACCACAAAGGACCTTACGAGCTCTTCTTTGGAGAGAAACGCAGGGTTGTATTTCACTATCCGCTTGCTCATGGCTCAGACTCCTCTTTTCAACACCGGTGTAAAGAAGCGCTTGTAGCGATTTGTCCACCAGTCCCGCAGAAGTTTCGAGACAAAAACATATCCTTCGTCTGCCGCTTCAAGATAACCATCGTGCTCCAATACCCAGAGTATCTCCTTTTGGACCTCGACGACATCCCGCCCTTCAAGGGGATATTCCTTGCGAAAAGCTGATATCGCCTCATCGCTCAGGCGCCCTGTGACAGCAGCCTCCGTCAGCATGTCAAGTGCCAACGCACACAACTCTTTGGGCAGGACTTTCTCCAACCGCTCTTCATAATGCGTCAATTCGACGTGGCCCCGCACGCCAAGCATGTCGTTCTTATAAACTTCGCCGACATCCGCTATCGAGCACACCATCTGCTTCCTTTTCACACAAAGTTCATAGACATGCGTGAAAAACATCTGGACGTGATGTGGAATACAGCATCCGAGTTTTTCGACCATTTCTTCGGGAACACCATCTTCCAGTTGAACACCGTATTGATTGGCCAATGCCTCGATACATCCTACAGCCGTTTCGCTATCCCACGCCTTTAGTTCTAACGGCACAAAGTTGTTGACAGTGGCACTCAATCTCGCCTGGTGCAGAACCGGCTCCAAACCGATGCTCCCTGAAATTACAAAGCGTACCTTCCCCTGGTGCTTGATGCTGTTCTTCCGCATCCACGACATGAACTCGTTCGTCTGGGCCTTTCCTTCCGCGGTGACATCGTGATTCTCGTCCTTGAGCATGTTGTTGACCATTAGCGCTACTTCGTCCAGCAATATAACAACAGGCTTCTCAGCCCCTGCGAGTATCTCAAGTAGTCGATCACCTTTGTCGGCCCAATTACCCTGATTCAGATCGGAACGTAACGTGACACCCAACTCACCGAGCTGGATGGACTCCACGGAGTCTGCCACTTTAGTCCAAACGTTGCTGAACACGCCCTTGGTTTTGTTCCACAGGCTCTTATACGGTTTGATCCTGAGACTCAACTCAACCATCGCGTCGGAGCTACTCTGACATTTCTGAAGGTCAACAAAAAGACATATGTACCGCCCAGATAGTGACTCAGCGACTTCAGCCATAAGGCTCGTCTTTCCCATCCGGCGTTGTGCCACTAATAAAACATGGGCTCCTTCATCCAGTCTTTCAGCCAAGAGCGACTTGTCCGCTTGTCTGTCCCAAAAGTCCTGTCCAGTAACGATCTTCCCTAAGGCCATCTTGAGTTTCTTTTTCATTCTCAGACCCCTTAATCATAACTAACCAACAAATCTGTTGCCAACAAAAACGTTTCCAACAAATCTGTTGTAATTGTCGTCCGTGCATGCCCCCGTGTCAAGTGATCTTTGAAGATTTTTTTCAAATCCGCGATTTTGGGCTGAAAATGAGGCTTCAGACACGGACTAACACCGCTATATTAGCCACGAATTGACACTAATCTGCACGAAAGTTACCTGTCAGACAGGATTTACGAGATTTACTCCCTCGCTTGTGGTGGGGCAAGCCGCCACCCCACGAATCTGTGAAATCTGCGGTTGGCTATTGCTCCGCGTCCTCTGTGCCCTCCCTCGACGAGGCTCGGGACAGCGTCTGTGGCTATGATCAGCGTTCGTCGGCGGTTAGTAAAAAATGTAGAAAACAGCACCGATTTTGGCTATCATTGTGAGATGCGAAGCCAGCCATCGACTTTTTGGGCGCGCAGCCCGAGCAGTGATTTGTTGAGAGGATGAAGAAAAATGGCGAAGGATAATCCTAATTCAGCACTTCCGACAGGCAAGATAGGCAAACTGCAAATCAGCAGGTTGATCATCGGCGGCAACCAGTTCTCCGGCTGGTCGCACAGCAGGGACCTGCCATACCTGCGGCAGTTGTTCCTGGCTTACAGCTCGCAAGAGAGGATCATGGCGACCCTCGAGCTGTGCGAGGAATGTGGGATCAACGCGATCATCACGTCGGCGTCGGACTATCTCAACAAGTACTGGAAGGAGCGGGGCGGCCGGATGCAGTGGATCGCCCAGGTCCACCCCAAGGCAGACGACCTGACAACCAACATAAAGCAAGCCATCGATAACGGCGCCGTCGGCGACAGTCTCGTCAAGGCCGGCCGGGCCGACCTGCTCGGCAAGACGGTCGAGTTCATCAAAGAAAACGGCCTCATCGCTGGGATTGGCGGACATTCGGTCGAGGTGCCGATAGCCGTCGAGAAGGCGGGAATCAAGCCCGACTTCTACATGAAGACGCTGCATCACGGAAATTACTGGTCCGCGACGCCGAAAGACCATCGGGTGGAATTCAACGTCGATAGCGGCAGCCCTTACGACCACGACAATATCTGGTCGATCACGCCGGAGAAGACGATCGAGTTTATGAAAACGGTCGAGGCGCCGTGGATTGCGTTCAAGGTCCTAGTACTACAACGCTACAAAAGCTCAAGTAAATCTATGCGGCCAGTCGAGGATACTCCTGTAAAGAATCATTTTTCAGGAGGTTATCGACATGGACGCCAAAACGATTATGCGAATCAAACCGGAAT
>Ga0214473_10001338_pt1 | contig 32791 bp, 29 predicted proteins | sample RVTome_7_FD_203509 | JGI IMG/M metagenome (GOLD analysis project Ga0214473, IMG submission 203509) | Soil microbial communities from uranium-contaminated site in the Upper Colorado River Basin, Wyoming, United States - RVT98D197 | ecosystem: Environmental > Terrestrial > Soil > Contaminated >...
AAAATGCAAGGCGAAGAAGACAGCGGACAAGCCTTGCTTGAATTCTAAATGCTACGGGTTTTAACCCGTAGTAGTTTACTTTGGAGGATTTTGTTATGGCTGTACTTGATGCTATAAAGAAGCGTTATTCGTGCAGGTCGTATCTGGATAAACCTATCGAACAAAATAAACTCGACGAAATTCTCGAAGCTGCTCGGTTGGCACCGTCAGCCAAAAATTTACAGGACTGGCGATTTGTAATTGTTACCGACAAGGGGAAAAAACGTCAGCTTGCCGAAGCTGCCAACAATCAAAAATTCTTCGAAAATGCCGGCGCCATTATCGTCGCCTGCAGCGTCAGCAGTGATATAATGCGTTGCGGCCAGCCTATCGGTCCGATTGATATCGCCATCGCTCTCGAACATATCGCTTTACAGGCGTCTTCTCTCGGTTTGGCGACCTGCTGGATTGGCTCATTTTATCCCGAAAAAGTCCGGCCTATTCTCGGCATCCCCGATGATGTCACCGTAATGGAATTAATGGCTCTCGGTTATCCCGCGGATAAGCCTCCGGTGCCGAACCGCCAGCCGTTGAATAAAATCGCCTGTTATGAAAAATGGCGATTTTAAAAAACCTTTGAAATTAATTTATCTTTGTATATAATGCTTTGCCGTGTATAGGAACCGGGGACGTAGTGCAACGGGAACACGCCGCAATCGCATTGCGGAAATGAGGGTTCAATTCCCTCCGTCTCCAGTTGTTGCTGTTAATCGCTTTTTGAGTAGGAAAACAAGTAATGTGGACCATGTTTTTAATCGGATTCGGAATCATTGCTATAGGCTGGATAGCTTACGGCATCTGGGAATATAAAATCCGGCAGGAAGAAAAGATAATTCCGCCTGACCAGAAGGGCGGCACGAGAGTCAAATCGGAACGCCTCCGGGAGGCGGAAAAAACCTTCGAAGAGTACGCGAAGAAAATGGCTGAGTTCAAGAAAAAACCATATGGTGGCAATAAACCGCAGTAGAAGCCAAAAACATAATTTGAGACCATCCTCATAAAATCTTTCAGCGGGTGTTTTTATTATAATATCGCACCGTTTTTATAGGCCTTTTAGTGCAATTAAAGCCGTTATTTAGTTGACATTTGGTATTGCTTTTGATATACTATTATTGTTGCAGGTGCAAATAGTGGTGGTTTACACCAGACAGCACAAGCCGCGGTAACGTGCTTACCGGCACATTGCAGCAGGGAGGCGGGACCAAAACTCAAATGTTAAATAGCCCATGTCTCCCTTTTTTTATGCGCACAAAACCCCGTCTTTTGTCCCGTTAGAATCGGTGCTTCTCTAACCTCAAAATACCTTGTTTTTGTGTTGACAGGGAAAATTTTCTTTGTAAATTTATTGTTAATAGAACAGCGTTACATAAAGAAAGGGGGACAAAATGGCTGTTAAACGAATAACTGTCAATTCCGTCGATATCGAGGACAAACCGGGAAGTCTGCACAAATTCCTGAATAAGGCGGCATCGGCTAACGTCGATTTGCTTTGCCTTGCGGCTTTTTCCGTAGGGCGGGGAAAAGGCAGAATCTATCTAAGCGCCAAGGACCAGCAGGCATTTGAAGAATTTGCGAAGCGTTCCAGGATAAAGACAAAAACTTCCGCTGGTTTCATCATCAGCGGTGATGACGAGGTAGGGGCCGCCGCGAGGGCGTTGCAGACTATGGCGAAAGCGAAAATTAACGGCCTTGCCGGCACCGCGATGGTGTGTGACGGCCAATACCATATGCTGATAGTGGTTGACGCGGACGACGCCGACGCTGCGGAAAAAGTGCTTACCGCATAAAGCTGAATTTCGATAAGGCAATAATTCCAGGTGCGTCTATGGTAATAGCAGGGATTTTCTGCTATAATAAAACTGGTACTTTTAGGAGTCTAAATTATGAAGCGGTTTATTGTATTAGTTATGGTTGCGTTTGTTTTTGCACTCGGTAGTGCAGCCCCCCTTGTCGGTGTAACAGTAACGCATTCGGAAAAGCGGGCTGAGGAGAACCGCCACGGCCGAAAAATTGAACCAGGAAGGAATAAAGAAAAAGACAACGAGCGCAAAAGTTCCCGCGATACCAATGAGTCGCAAAAGAAGTCCAAAGAAAAGGAAAGCAATAAGAGTTCTGATAAGAGGCAGGAATTTCAACAGCAGCTAAAGACCCTCGAAGGACAAATGTCTGACGAGCAGACCAAATTTTCCGGCAGAAAGGCTAAACTGGAGCAGAAAAAACAGGAGGCCCAGCAAAAAGGCGATACCGAGACTGTCGAACGTACCGAGGAGCTAATGAAAAAAGAGCAGGAAGTTTATGACAGAAAAATGAAGAATATGGAAGAAAAGAGGCAAAAGATTCTCGACACCATCGAGCGGCAGTCAGCTGAAGACGCCAATAAACCTGCGAAATAAAAAAATCGAAGCACAGGTATGGCCCAGCGTATAGATGTTCCTGATGATTCTTTCATATTTAAATATTCCCGCAGTGGTGGACCGGGCGGGCAGAACGTCAACAAAGTAAACACCAAGGTAACGTTATTTTTCGATTTGCCTGGATGTGCGATTTTTTCCGATGTTCATAAACACCGGATATTGAAAAATCTTGAAGGCCGCATCAACAAAAACGGCATCATAAAAGTTGTTTCGCAAAGGCATAGAACTCAAAATGCAAATCGCGTTGCTGCTGTCGAAAAATTAAAACAACTGTTGGCCGAATCGCTGAAGGAAAAGCCAATCCGCAGGAAAACCGCGGTTCCTCAATGGGCGAAACAAAAGCGTCTCCAATCAAAAAGAAAACGGAGCGCGAAAAAACAACTGCGAACTGAAAAGAATTTTGAAGTATAAATTCACGACATCGGCACTAAATTTTAATCGTTTTTTGGCCTTTACAGCCCCGCGTAATTCTATGAAATTTGTACTTATAAGTAAATTGAAAATAAAGGATAATTGTGATAAAACAAAGCCAACGGGATGAATCTTAAATCAGGACGATTTTTTATGTCGGTTCGTTTTATTCTCGGTAGAAGCGGCAGCGGCAAGACCAGCTATTGTATAAAGGCGCTGGTTGATACGCTGCTTGAGCCGGACAGCACCAGTTCTTTAATCCTGCTTGTTCCCGAACAGGCGAGCTTCCAGGCCGAACGCGCTATTTTCATAGACAAAAGAATCGCGGGTTACAGCGGGCTGCACGTTCTGTCTTTTGACCGTCTGCAATTTCTGCTTTTTGGCAAGAACACTGCAAGACCGGAGCTTTCGCGTATCGGACGAGTAATGGCAATCCACAAGGTACTTCGCGAAAATAGTGAGAACCTGAAAATCTTCGATTCTTCATCTTCAAGAATCGGCATGGCTGCTCAAATGGCCCAGACTATAACCGAATTGCAGCAATACGCCGAAAATCCCGAACAAATCGACCGGTTGCTTGCGAACCTGCAAAAGGACAATTCCAATAGTTTGACCGCGATGAAATTCGCGGATATCGACCTGATTCGCAGGCAGTACGCACAGTTTATCGAAGGTAAATTCATCGACCCCGATATTCAGCTCAATCGACTTCGTCAGACAGCCTCGCAGGCGGATTTTATCAAAGGCGCTTCGCTTTGGGTCGATGGCTTTGCCGGTTTTACTACCTCCGAATTAGCGATGCTCGGTGAACTTTTGAAAGCCGCCTCGCAGGCGCACATCGCACTTTGCCTCGACCCCGGCGAAATTAATCTGGCAAATCCTCGTGTTGAAGACATTGACCCCGCGGCCCTGTTTAATCCGATACAGCGCACTTATACAGACCTTGTCGGAATTATAAAGGCAAACAAATTGAAACTGACTGACCCGATTATTCTCAAAAAGGCGGTCAGATTTTCGCAATGTCCCCAGCTTGAACATATCGAACGAAATCTTTTCAGAGCCGGTCCCGCAAAATTAATCGCAGCGGATGGCGTCAGAATTTTATCTGCTGTTAATAAGCGGGCCGAAGTCGCGTTTGTTGCCGGAGAAATTCTGCGGCTTGTCAAAACTAAAAATCTGCGGTACCGTGACATCGCCGTCATTGCATCGGATATCGAAAGTTATCAGCATTATGTGAAAGTTTGTTTCGATGATTATAAAATTCCGTTCTTTATCGACCGGCGCAAAGCTTTGACCCAGCATCCTGTTGTTAATCTGCTTTGTTCGGCCCTGCATGTCGTTACAAATGGCTTCGGCCACAGCGACATCTTCGCATATCTCAAAAATGACCTTGTGCCGATAGAGCGTGCCGATGTAGATTTGCTCGAAAATTACTGCCTTGCCTTCGGTGTAAGTCCGGCCGAATGGCAAAGCGAAAAAGATTGGCAATTCAGCGACCCTCAAAAAGACCCATTTGACCCGCGGCGAATAAATGAAATCCGAAAAAAAGCCGTCACAGGCTTACCTGATTTAAGAAATAAACTCCTGGCCGGAGCAATCGATGCTGCGGAATTTACGCGGATTATTTTCGATTTTCTTAATCAGCTTGGCGTACGCGAAAAAGTCACCGAATGGATTGAAAAGGCAATCGAACAAAAAGATTATGCGGCCGTCGAGGAGCATCAACAGTTTTTCAGCAGACTCGTAGATGTGTTTGATGAGCTTGTGGAAGTTTTCGGTACGGATAAATTGTCTTGCGAGGATTATTTTTCGATTATCAATTGTGCTTTTTCACAATTGACACTTCGATTTATACCGCCCAGCCTCGACGAGGTGCTTGTCGGCTCAATTGAGCGCAGCCGTCACCCCGACCTCAAAGCCGTTTTTCTAATTGGTGCTACCCAGCGTGAATTTCCAACCCCGGTCAGCTACGACACAGTTTTAACTGACGACGACCGCCTTGTTGCTCAATCCGCTGATTTTCCGCTTACCGCAGGAACCCGTCAGATTTTGGCGCAGCGTCAATACCTTGCCTATATCGCGTTTACCAGACCATCGCAGTTTTTGTACGTGACATATCCTTTAAGTGATGACGCGGGCAGCGATATGGTTCGTTCGCAGTTTGTTGATAATCTTCAGGGGCTATTTGAAAATCTCAAGGAAGAATCCGTTGCCGACAGCCTGATGGATATTGCCTCTGTGAACAATGAATTTGGACTTGCAGAATTACTTGCCGCCGGCCTCGGCAAAGACAGGCACAATGTGGTTTCGGCAGACAGTCAGCTTGAACCGTTGCTAAATAGTATCTGTGCCGATAAGAAACTGGGTGGATTGGGCGAAACTGTCCGCTGCGCTTTGGATTACGATAATTTCGCGAAGCTCGATAAAACAATTATCGGCAGTCTTTTTAATCACCGGATTGATTCTTCGGCGACAAGATTAAGCACATTTGCCGCCTGCCCGTATAAATATTTCTCGAAATACATCCTCGAACTTGAGCCTCGTGAAGAATTCAAACTCGAACCTTTGGATATAGGCCGCTTTTATCATCTTGCCCTTGATAAGATGTTAAAGCAACTCAATGCGATGAAAAAGAATTTTGCCGACGTTGCTGACCAGCAGTTGGGGAAGATTTTAAGTGACTGCATATCGTTAGTTTTGCAGGAAAACAAATTCATATCCAATTTTATGCGTCGTAGGCTGCACAACAAATATATTATTGATTCCGCGTGCGCCGCACTTGAAAACTGTGTTACTGCGATTGCCTCGATGGCTCGCGCAGGCGAATTTCGTCCGACTCAATCGGAACTTGTATTCGATGATTACAAAATCTCTCTTTCGAACGGCAGCATTCTGATTTTGCGAGGCAAGATTGACAGACTGGATATTGCACAGGTTAATAGTAAAAAAATCGCCGCTGTTTTCGATTACAAACGCAAACCGAAATCCTATAGCTGGCAGGAATTTTACTACGGTCTCGATATGCAGCTTGCGATTTATATGCTCGCTGTTCGCCAAATCGGTTCCAAGTTCGGGGTAGAAGATATAGCCGGTGCGTTTTATATGCCGGTTGAAACAGAAATTAAATCTGCCAACCTTGATGAAATAACCAAGGAAAAATTTGGTTATAAAGCCAGAGGTATTTTTAACGGTGACTACTTCCAGCGGCTTGACCACGAAGCGATTTCCGCAGGTACTAAATTCTATAATTTCCGGGTTACAAAAGAGGGCCAGCCGTATAGCGATTATGGCAGAAGCGGTGCGTTAAAAACAGAGGATTTTGAAAAAGTCCTGCAATTCACGCAAAATAAAATAGGCCAGATGGCGCAGGAGATTATATCGGGCAAAATCAACGTTTGGCCATACAGAATTGGAACCGAAGTCGCCTGTAGTTTCTGCGATTATAAATCTGTCTGCCGTTTCGACTGGCAGATAAATAATTACAATACGTTATTACCGATGGGTAAGACCGAAGTTCTCGAATCGATAGGGGGGACGGATGTCTGAAAAGAAAATCAACTGGACGGAGCAGCAAAAGCTCGCCATAACCCAGCGAGACAGCGACATTCTCGTTACCGCTTCCGCCGGCACCGGCAAGACCGCTGTGCTTTCGGGCCGCTGTGTCGGTATCGTCTCCGATAAATCCGTCTGCCCCGATGTTCTGAGCACACTCGTCCTGACATTCACCAACGCCGCCGCCGAGCAGATGCGTTTCCGAATTGCCGAGCAGCTTCAGGATGCGATTAATCAGACAAAAGACCCGGCAATTCAAAGACACCTGCGCCAGCAGCTTATGCTTTTGCACGGGGCCGACATCGGCACAATCCATTCGTTCTGCAAAAAACTCATCACCCAGCATTTTTACAAGCTCGGCATCGACCCGACATTCATCGTCATAGAAGCTGATGAGCAGCAACTACTCAAGTCGCAGGCCCTCGAACAAACTATCGATTGGGCGTGGGAGCAGTCCAACCTCGCGCAGGCCTTTTCGCAATTGCTCGAACTGCGGGACTTGCGAACGGATGAAGGATTTCTTTCGCGAATAATTGAAATCAGTGACTACCTCGATGGTGTTGTCGGGCGTCAAAGCTGGTACGAAAGAGCGGTGAAACTTGCCGAGACACTGAACCCTTTCGCGACCGACCTCGGTGATAAACAAAAACAAATCATCACTGGCAAAATGCACCGCATTCTCGACCGCATTCATTTCGCACAGTCTGTTTACCGCAAAGAAAATCCCAAAGGCGACTGGGCTGACAAGTGGGAACAAAATCCCATAAGGTATATCACGGACTGTATTAAACTGTCCAAATCAGGCGACTGGGATAAATGTGCCGAGTGGATAAGAAATTTCGAAAAACCCAAAACTTCCACACCGAAAGATATTGCTGAACCAGTCGCCAAATTTGTCAAAGATACTCTCAAATACGCTGTTGATGAATTCGAAGAGCTTTCAAACCTTGCAATATTAAATCCAGAATATTTAAACGTTGTTGGCGGAACCGCCGGTTTGCAGACGAAGGTTTTAATCGAGCTTGCCAAAAAATTCGACAACCTCTATCGACAGGCCAAAGATGCAATCAATTGTATGGATTTTGCTGACCTCGAACATTACGCATTGAAACTTTTGGCCAAAGACGATTCGCTTGAACAAGAGACGCCTTTGCCGTCGGATACTGCCTCGGCGCTTCGCAAAAAATATAAATACATCTTTGTCGATGAGTATCAGGACATCAATTACGTCCAAAAGGCAATACTGGATTTGCTAAGTTCGCCTGGAAATATTTTCGTCGTAGGCGATGTCAAGCAAAGCATCTACGCCTTTCGCGGCGCGGAGCCGAAAATCTTTGTCGAAAATCTCGTCGCCGCTTCACCCGACCCGAAAAAAGCTGATAAAGGACTGCGGGTCGATTTAAACGCCAATTTCCGTTCCGACAAACAAATCCTCGATTTCGTCAACAAAATTTTCAGCAGGGTAATGACCGCATCGCTCGGTGACGTTGATTATGATGAATCGGCGAAGTTGCGACCAGCCGCCACAGAGGAAATCAAGCAGGGACCCGCTGTTGAATTTCTCATTCTCGATGAGCAGGGCGAGGAAGAACCGCGGAATGAAAATAATGAACAGGATGGTGTCGAAAATCAGGCGGCCTATGCCGACCGCCAGCACCAGGCATTGCTTATTGCCCAGCGAATCAGACAAATGGTCGGCACCGATACTGACAAAGCGGAATTTCAGATTTTTGACAAAAAACAAAATATCACAAGGGACGTCCAATACGGTGACATCGTTGTTTTGATGCGTTCACTTTCTAAGAAGGCGAACGATTACGTTGAAATCTTCCAGCTTGCGGGCATTCCTGTCGATTGCGACGCCGCCACAGGCTATTTTGAAAAAACCGAAATCTGCGATATCGTCTCTCTGCTTAAAGTCCTCGATAATCCAATCCGCGATATCGAGCTTGCCGCTGTTTTGCGAAGCCCGATGTTCGGAGTCAGCGACACCGAACTGACCAAAATCAGACTCTGCGCAAAAACCGATAACAAGGCGAAAACTTTTTACGATTGCCTCATCGAATACTGCAAATCAGGTTCGGATAAATCGTTTGCCGATAAATTAAAGAAAATTTTAATCTGTCTCGAAGACTGGCGGACCATCGCCCGGCGAGGTGAACTGGCTGATTTGATTTGGAAAATTTACCGGCAGACTAATTATCTCGCCTTCGTCTTGGCGTTGCCTAATGGCAGACAGCGAAAGGCAAACCTTCTCAAATTGCACAAACGCGCGATACAGTTCAGCCAATTCGCAAGCACAAGGGGGGCTGTCTCGCTTTCGCGGTTCGTCGAATTCATCGAAAAACTCCAGCAGGCAGGCCAGGAATTCGGCTCCCCCGAACCGCCGCCGCAAAGCGAATCAGCTGTCCGCATTTTAAGCGTTCATAAAAGTAAAGGCCTTGAATTCCCCGTTGTCTTTCTCACCGAGTTGGATAGTCAGTTTAATAAATCAGACATCCAGCAGGATTTCTTAGCTGACGCAGATTGCACGCTGGGTTTACGAATTATCGAACCCAAATCCAAGAATAAAATCTCAACCCTCGCCCATCAGGTCATCGCCGAACACAAACGTTCCGCCAATCTGGCTGAGGAATTGCGAATCCTCTATGTTGCGATGACACGGGCACGTCAAAGGCTAATACTGACTGCTTCCGAAAAAGGCGACAAATGCAAGAATATTCTGACCAAAGGAATTTTCTTTGATGGCCCTATCGCTGACTGGCAATTGCGCCGTGCGAATAATCATCTCGAATGGATTCTCCTGGGCCTGAGTGACCTTAAATCACTCCACGATGCGTTTGGTACCGGCTTATCGCAAAAGGCAAAAGTGGATAATTTATTTAATTTGAAAATTTATGGCCAGCATGAACTTGCGGAACTGGCAAATTATCTCGAAAATTTGCGCAAGACTAAATCACCCAAACCAAAGGCTTCAAGTAAGAAGGCTCCGGAATTACTCTCGCAGATTGAAAAATCTCTCGGCTGGCGGTATGAATTTGCCGATGTGGCGTCTTTACCTGCCAAGCGTTCCGTTAGTCAGTTGACGCATCATACGGACGAGCATATAAAAATCGACTACTCGTTTGCTTTAGACAGGCAGCCCAAAGCCGTTTCTGCTGAGAAAGAGACGGACTCTCGCCTTATCGGGACCGCTGTTCATCTTGTAATGGCTAATCTTAATCTGGCTGAACCTGTTACCGAAGAAGCCGTCGAAAAAGTAAAACAAAAATTAATAACCGAGGGTAAAATCTCCCAAGCCGTTGCTGAAAGCATCAATAATAAATCCATCATAAAATTTTTCGACACCGAACCCGGCAAACAAATTCTTGCCGCCAAACAAGTCTTCCGCGAATGGCCGTTTACTTACGCTATGCCAGCCGAATCACTAATCATTAACCACAAATCACCAGCCACTAATCACGAGACCATTGTCATTCAGGGTATCATCGACCTTTTAGCTGTTACGAAAGACGGCTTAATTATTGTCGATTTCAAAACCGACCATATTTCCGCAAAACAAATTCCCGAACGAGCCGAAAAATACCGCTGGCAATTGGACCTTTACGGCAGGGCCGCCTCGGCGATACTGAAAATCGAATCAGTTTGCAAGTGGCTGTATTTTCTTAGGCCGGAAATGGCTTGCAGCATATGATTATAAATCGTTGTAGATTGATTGCCATGGAAATATGATGGAAGACAAAAAACTATGAGCCAGATTTTGAAGAGAATTTTTCAGAAGAAAGCCAGTGGTCAAGTTCGCAGATAGTTATGTCGGTCGGTGGGATTTGGCGGATAGCATACAACGTGGAGTTTAAAACTTACAATCCAAAATGCAATATTTGCTCTGTTCACAATGATTTTGCCGAGGGGTTGTCACCAAACGACTGTACTTACTGATATCTCGCTGTGCAATTGAAAGTAATATATGGCAGCACAATAACTTATAGCTTATACACTTATTGATTAAAAGTTCTTTCCTGTCGATCCGAACTTTGAAGCAAGCACTCTCTGAATGACTTTCCACAAATCCTCGCCGTTTTCGAATACGTGATCGGCCCCTAGGGACCGTAGTCGTCTGGAACGCGAGTCCAGCTTATTGTTTTTCGTTCTTACCAGTAGCGTATTCATATCAGAGTGTAAGCGAGACTTCAACTGAATTGTCGCCCAGCTTGCGTCTTCCAGACCGGTTAATAAAAGTAATACAATTGATTTATCGTCTTTGCGGCCTTCCCAATATCCATTTAACTTATCGGGGTCGTCATAAGAGTCCACCTGGACGCCGTGATTTTCCAATTGTTTTGCAACAGGCCGCACCATCATGGAGCTTTTGCACACAATGATCGCTTTCTCGAATTTGATCTCCTGCTCATTCATTTCGAAGTCCTTTCAAGATCACAATGATTTTATGTTTAGGACCAACATCCGATAAGATAATTATAATGCAATCTTGGCAACCGTGGGTCCTTAAAATGAGGTATTTATGAGACTCTTATTAAAAATCTAAAACAATGTCGATCTTGTTATATCATTCAAGTACAAATTATATTTTTGTACAATTATTTGTTGACAATTAGTATTTATTGTATTAAATTAACTGAACAATTAAGCTGGCTGTATTCGTGGTTTTCATTACGCTTATCTTTGGAGTTATGCGGTATGGCTAAAAAACCTGATAAATTTGATTTCGAATCGCTTGGCAGGGAAAATCCGCTCAAATATCGACTTCTTATGTTCGAAATTGCCCGTTTATTCGTAGAGAAAAACCTAAGTTATAGTGAGATACCTCAAAAAATATACGAATGGGCGGGAAAAAACACAGAAAAGTACTATACTGAGAATGGCAAAAACAACATAGATAGGGCGTGGGTGATCAGGCATATGAAGGCAATTAAAAAAGTATACAAATTTATAACAGTGGGTGAGTTTGGCGAGAATGAATTGAGCCGCAGTATAAAACAGCGGGTGAGTGGCGTTGAGAATGTTTCACTTGAGATTGCTCCCGATGATGAGTTGTTATTAAGGCAGGTTTGCCTGAGATTTTATGAGATATTAGCAGAAAAAGTCAGGACGACACCTGGAAGTGAAAAAGTTGTTATTGGAGTAAGTGGTGGCAAAACGATGTTAGCACTGGCTCAGATGTTCCATGATTTAAAAACACAAGTGTCTTGGCAAAAGATAACTTCTAAAGATGATAGGGATAGAGTTGTGGTCTGCAGTCTTACCAGTGGTGGTATTCGGGATGACATTAGTGCTCTTTCCGATACAGTGGCAGCAAACATTGCTCAGGAACTTGAAGTTAAAGCTAAAGGTCTGTTGGGGCCCCCATCATTCAAAGATAAGGCAGCTCATGACGCTTTCGATAATGAGCCGGAGGTTCGCGAGCATATCCAACTTGTGAAAAAAGCGGGGATTATATTAACGTCGGTAGGAAATGTCCACGACGAAACTTCTCTCACGAGTAAAATATTCAGCGTTATCCACCCTGATTATCTATCTGCGATTAGAAACGAACACAAACATTTAGGAGATATACTTTACCAATGCTATGATGGCTATTATGGCGACATAATCAAACATAGTGACGAGATATCAGATAGAATATTCTTGGTAATTACATTGGAGGAAATCCAAAAAAAAGTAAAAGAACGCCAACTAAGGTGTATCATTGTATCTAGAGGTTATGATAAGGGCGAACATGCCTTGCGTGGCGCAATTTTGAGTGGACTGGCGAGCGACATTTTTATGGATATCAGTTGCGCTCAAGGGCTAAATGACATTTCTATGCGGATTCGAGATTAAAAGGATTATTTGTGGATAATTTATGGCTTTTTAAGTTAATTGCTAACCTCTACTTGCAGAGTTTAAAAGTAGGTTTTAATTTTGATGGAAAGGTTTTTCAGTAATGGCAGATATACCGAAAGCAAACGCGGTAGTGAGTCAGTCCGGTGGGCCAACAGGCGTAATTAACGCCTCATTAGTCGGTGTTATCGAGGAAGCAAAAAAGCATCCGGAAATCAAAAAGCTCTACGGCGCAATTCACGCCGTTTCAGGAATTATCAAAGAGCAGTTCATCGATTTGAAAAAGCTTCCGCCTGCTGTATTAAAGGCGGCCGCTGCTTCACCGTCATCGGCTCTCGGCTCCAGCAGGGATAAACCGGATGAGGCATACTGTGCGAAGATTCTCGACGTTTTCAAAAAGCGAGACATAAGATATTTTTTCTATATTGGCGGCAATGATTCAGCGAATACCGCCTACATTATAAACACGATGGCGGAAAAAAGCGGCTACGAAATGCGTGCGTTCCACATTCCCAAGACCATCGACAACGACCTGCTTGTGACCGACCATTGCCCCGGCTTCGGAACCGCCGCAAAATTCGTTTCCTGCGCCCTTATCGGCGACGACCTCGACAACAGAGCATTAAATGGCGTCAAAATCGATTGTGTGATGGGCAGGAACGCCGGTTTTTTAACAGCCGCTTCCGTATTAGGCAAACAAAGAGATGACGACGGTCCTCATTTGGTATATATTCCTGAAAAAGGTGTTTCGTTAGATAAGTTTCTTAGCGATGTCGAACAGATGTATAAAAAACTCGGTCGTTGTGTCATTGCAATCAGCGAGGGAATTCGTGACACTGAAGGCGTGACCTGGGCGGAGAAACTTGCAAAAGAAAGAGAAACCGATTCGCACGGAAATATACAACTTTCCGGCACGGGGGCCTTGGCGGACTTTTTAGCCGCTCAGGTAAAAGCTGTCCTAAAAATCAAACGCGTTCGCGCAGACACCTTCGGCTATCTGCAAAGAAGTTTCGCCGGCCTTCAGTCACCGGTGGATGTCAAGGAAGCCTGTCAGTGCGGCGTAGCCGCGGTTAAATACGCGATGAAGGAAATCAGCGGCTCGGTCGCGATAAAGAGATTAAGCGGTGCGAAATATAAAGTGGAACTTTTCCGCACGGACCTTAAAAACGTTGCTGAAAAGACAAAATCGATGCCGGATGAATTTATCAACTCTGACGGCAACGGCGTAACAGACGCGTTCTTGAAATACGCACTGCCTTTGACAGGAGGACTGCCGAAAACAGAATATCTCGGTAATCGCCCGAGAGTATAAAAAACGCTGTTCAAAATATAGGGTGGGGTCTTTACCCCACCTTTTCTTTTTTAGCTGAATAATGCTTCGACAAATGAACTTGGGTCGAATTCGGCGACGTCCTGCGGGTTTTCGCCCAGCCCGACGAATTTGACCGGAATATTGAGCTTGTCTTTTATTGAAATGATAATCCCGCCTCGCGCCGTACCATCAAGTTTTGCTAAAAATATCCCGGTGACATTAATTGCCTCCATAAAAATCTTCGCCTGAGCAATCGCGTTTTGCCCAGTCGTAGCATCCAGCACCAGCAGTACTTCGTGCGGTGAACATGGTATTTTGCGAGCTACCACATCGCGGATTTTGGTCAGTTCTCTCATCAGGTCTTTTTGTGTGTGCAATCTGCCAGCCGTATCCAAAATTAAAATATCAACACCGCGGGCGACCGCCGCCTCGCACGCGTCGAACGCGACCGCTGCGGGGTCTGCTCCGCTCTTTTGCTTTATGATGGGTACACCGATTCTTTGCGCCCAGATTGTAAGCTGCTCGACTGCCGCAGCGCGGAATGTATCGCACGCTGCCACCATTACCTTTTTACCGGTATCGTTCAATGTGTAAGCGAGTTTTGCGATGCTCGTTGTTTTGCCCGTTCCGTTGACGCCCGCCACCAGAATTACCGTTGGACCGTTTGCGGCAAAACGGAGTTGCCTGTCCTGCGGCGGCCAATAGCCCTTTATATGTTCCTTCAAAAAGGGAATAATATCATCCGTCGTCGCAATCTGTTTGCTGTGATATGCCTGGCGCAATTCCGTTATTAATTTCTCCGTCGTCTCCACACCGATATCGTCGCTTATCAGCGTTTCTTCGAGTTTGTCCAAAAGTTCTTCATCGACATTTCTTCCCAGCGTAAGTATCGATGAAAGCGACGATGTGATTTTGTCGCGAGTCTTTGCTAATCTATCTTTCAAGTACTCTGCCGTTTTGGTGAAAATACCCATAGGATTTTCCTGTAGCAAAAATAATTTTTCGATGTACCGATGATACCCGTATTCACAAAAATTTCAAGCACAGATATTTACGTTCACTTTTAAAAAATTGATAATTTGTTTTCATTTTTCAGCATTTATCATAATTTTCCTTTGACAAATATTTCCACTGCGGTTAAATTTCTCATTACCGCTCTTTGCCACGGATGGTAACATTCAATTAAAGATGATTTGTTTACTCGTACAGGGACGTTTTATAGTTGGTTGCTGTTTGCATGGAGCATTGATTCGTAAGGGATTGTCGCGTGGCAGCACAAAAAGTTGAAGATATTTTCGCGGACATAGTCGGGCGAGTGAAAACGCTTGACCCTGTCAACAATCGCGCTTGGTTTGATAAATTGACGGTACTGCGGCTTAGCGGCGGGACCCTTGAAATAGGCTGCCCCGATGAGGCGAGCGTACAATATCTGCGTGACAACTGCAAAAACAGTTTCACGCGGGCCGCTCAACAATTGACAGGCCATCTGGTAGGTGTCGATTTTGGTGTTTCCAACGGACAAAAACCGCAAAATGCTACACTTACCCTCGGTGTTGAGCCGAAACTGCACCCGGACTACACCTTCGATAATTTCGTGGTAGGGCCTTGCAACCGTCTTGCCCACGCAAGCTGTGTCGCTGTAAGCCAGTCTCCCGGCAGCACCTATAATCCGTTGTTTATATACGGTAGTTCCGGCCTTGGTAAAACGCATCTGTTGCAGGCTGTTTGTTATGAATTGAACAAAAAAATCAACAACGCCATTATTCAGTTCCTCAGTTGCGAAAATTTTGTAAATAGGTTTATCACAGCCATTGAGCAGGGGAATTTGCAGGGCTTTCAGAGTCAGTTCAGAACTGTCGATGCGCTTGTCATCGATGATGTCCAGTTTCTCAGCGAGCGAGAGCAAAGCCAGGAAGAATTTTTCCACACTTTTAACGCCCTTTACAACAATAGCAAACAAATCATTCTAAGTGCCGATGGTCCTCCCGGCCAGATTCCGGCTCTCGAAGAAAGGCTCATCAGCAGATTCAGTTGGGGACTTGTAACGCGAATCGACGCGCCCAGCTACGAGACAAGGGTCGCGATAGTACAGAAAAAAGCACACCTGCGAGGACTCAAAATTTCCGACGAAATCGCCGAATACATCGGCCAGAAGGTGCACGCCAACATAAGAGAGCTCGAAGGGGCGCTGACCACTGTTTATGCTGTCGCTACGACCACGAAGCAGGAAATTACCCTCCAGCTTGCGCAAAAAGCACTGGAAGGACAGGTCGAATTACTTTCACGAAACATCAGTATCACGGATATTATTTCCGTGGTGACAAAACATTTCAACGTCAGGCTCGCGGATCTGCAGAGCAAAAAACGCAGCCAGAGTATTACCGAGCCGCGCCAGATTTGTATGTATCTTGCCCGCGAATTGACAAAACACAGCCTCGAGGAAATAGGGGGACACCTGGGTGGGCGCGACCATACAACCGTTATGCACGCCTGCGGTAAAATTGGCGATGCTAAGAAAAAAGACCGCAAAATGAAGGCGCTTTTAGGCGAATTAACAAAACAAATCACCGGACCCGCACAGGCCTGACCAATATCCCCAAACACGGGATTGGTGAAATTCATTAAGCTATTGTCCCGACAAATCCGCAAATGGAGTGATAAAATAACCTGGTAATAATCCTGGAGGGTATTGTTTAAAATCAGGCATAAGGTATGTTTCAACTATAATGTCCGCAGGGTCAAGCTCTTCGGGTGTGTCCATAACGCTAATTGTACTTGCCCCGGCAGGAAAACATAACTTCACCTGCTTATAATAGAAAGTATTATCCACAAGTGTCACTTCCGTATTATCAAGCCACCATTCATCGGCAACAGCATCTGATAGAAGGCTTTGAGAGGTTGGATTCCACATCCTTTCATCGCTGTAAGTAAACCGGCTGTCTTTGCCATCTAATGTTTTGGGTACTCTGGCTTGTGCTTTGTTCAAAATACCAGACATGCACAGGCAAACTATGGTAAGAATCGCCGTTATTTTCTTAAACTCCATCCTTTTAGTTCCTCCTTGACCGCTACATTTCTACATACAAAGCGTTTTCTGTCAACATATTATTTTTTTCGACTGCCCGGTCGTCCTGAAATTAAAACCAGTGTCCCCAGTCCCAGCAGGGCGATTGTCGCCGGCTCCGGTACCGGCACCGGCGTCATTGCTCCATTTTCGGTAATGTTGCCGGGATAAGCTGCGGTTAAAGTTGCTTCGCATAATCCGGCCGCAAACGTGCCTGATACGTGGAGGTATTGTTTCCCGCTGGTATTTCCTGACGTGGAATTAGAAGTTTGATAAAGAGGTATCGCGATAGCTGCAGAAGCACATAAAAACAACAAAACGACAATTGCGCCAACAATGTGGCTGAGTTTTCTCCTCCGCATGGTTTTCCTCCTTTTTAGGATTTAGATGCGGAATCCCTGTAATACGAAACATTTCCCTAAAAAAGATTCCCCTCTCGCTCTTCTTTGATGTGGCGCGGCAATTTTATAGTAAGCTGCGCCACAATGTCAAGATAAATTTTAAAAATTTTTCAAAAAGTTTTTACCGGCAAAAAGATTTTGCTCCTTTTTTTGCCGGTAAAACATAATTTTATTTTAATGCTGCGGCCAGCAAGGCAAAATCAACGAAGTTCACTGTGCCGTTGCCGTTCAAATCACCTCCGATATACGGGTCGGTCTCGAGCCAGTTCCCGCTCATTACCTCTACATCAAGACAATCTATGAAACCGTCTTTGTTGAGGTCGCACGGTGGTGCCCAGCCGAACAATTTGCCGGTGGTGACCTCAAAATTTTCAAGATATGCTTGGCCTGAATCGAGACTACCTCCGTCGGAGCCGCCGCCGACAGCCACACCAACTTGTTCAGAAGACCATTGGCCTTTTAAGAGATCCGGCACAATCTCCCATGCATTTGCTGCGCCATAGCCGGTGGAGCTCAAATACAACTGGTCTGCGGCAGTGTCATATGAGATATACAATGTGCCGTCATTTGAATCTCTTGATTTTTGTTCAAATACTGTACTGCCGTTGATAACCTTTTCATAGTAGAGATATGGCCCGCTATAATCTGAACCGGCTGAAATCGAAACGGTGTTATTGCTGTCATTTTCGAGGGTCATTCCGACCCAGCTGTCGTTAAAATCGATAGCACTGTGGTGAAAATCTATTTTGAATTTGAAATTTTCCGTAACATCGAAGCGCCAGTCCCTGGCTGAGTATTTAGCGACGAGATTGTCAATCCCGCTGGTAGCCCGCAGGTTCAGTCGATTAGCGTCTTCAACTATCCAGACGTTCTCATAGTTATCTGCAAACAACCGCCATACTGCGTTGTCCAGCCTGTTGTTGTCAAAATTATCCGAGGCAAGCCGCTCAAATGTAACATGAATGGTATGGTCAGTCTGAATATTAATAAGTGTGTAGCTGCCTCCGTTGTTCTGAACACAATTACCGTCCACATACCACTTCTTTACTGTGTAGCCATCGTTTGGAGCTGCCGTGAACAGTTGGTCCTGTCCGTAATCTCTCATCGGTTGTCCCGATGGATCAATTGAGCCGTTTGCGTCTGCCGTGGCTGTAATGGTGTACGGATTCGTTTCAAAATTAGCTGCCACCGTATAGTCACCATCCATTGTTATAGTTGTATTGGCGGTGTCGGGAGCAGTCACCTTGCTGGCTGCTACGCCTGTCCCTGTCCAGTTGACAAAGTGATGATTAGCATCGGCGGCAGCAGCGATATCGACCGCTGCGCCGTGGCCATATTGGAATATTCCCTCACCCGGTGCCGCCACATACCCACCACCGGCTGATGATGCACTCAAAGTACGTTCAAGCATCGGCGTTTGCGCGGGTGCGAACGCCGCTAACGAGTGTACCATTGTGGCGTTGCTGCCGCTGAAATTCCAACTGACTGTGGTTAAACCCGCCGACTCTGCCACGGTAGTGCCGCCGGCTCCTGTATGATAACAACTGTTTTGGTCCCATCGTTCTGTGGATGTGGAAGTGGCGAAAGAACCAGGGATATTACTACCTACCACATCAACTATCCACGCACCGCTGCTTAGTGTCTTAATCTCAGTGGAAATAAAATCGGCAGAACATAAGGAGTTGGTGGCAACCGTTTCTGGAACCTGCTGTTTTACATTTTTAAGTGAAATAGCACTGCCGGCGCGGCCGTAAACATCACCTTTATAAATAACTGAGACCGTATAGGTTCCAGATGATACCGGCAGGTCTGCCTCCTGCATATAATACAAATCTGCCTTTATGGGATTGCCGAACGCACCCCTTAGACTTTTACTGGATGCCGGTACCTTAGTCATATTGACGTCATTGTATTTGACACTGTTTATTACCTCGTCCCCATTGCGGCTATCTATACAAACAACTCCCACTACCAGGATACGGTCATTACCGTCACCAATCGTGTGTGACCAGCTTAACAACGCTGTGTTATAAGAACATTCGGCATTAGAGCTGGCGGCGTCAAACTCAATTATCTGAGAAACGGCGGTGTATGCGGTGTAGTCCTGAGATGACTGGTTGGTTCTTACATTATTGTATGTGCGTTCGGCCAAATTAAACGCATATCCTGCTTTTATCGGCGCAACCACACCTGACCAGCCTGCACCAACATCAGCGGTATAAAAACCATTTGCGTCAGTTGCGGGGTTGCCCGGCAGACCATTCATTGTTACGTCTGCAAGAGGAGAACCATCGCATGTTACCGTTCCGGAGACAGTGTAAAAAATCAATTGAGAATCCAGGTAATCAATTGTAGTCCGCAACGCAATCTCACAAAGCGTTGTCGCTGTGCCCACACTTAAACTGTCCGGAACGTGAGTAAAACCTGCCGCCAGACACTGATATTGGTCGCACGGGTCGCTATGAAGACTTTGGTACCACGCATCGTAATAAGCCATATATTCGCATAAAAACCCACCGGGGTCACCACACCAGTCAATCCAGGTATTGATACCTGTCCCCGAACTGTTAATGGCGTCGGCAATCGCCTGAATGGGTAAGGTGGAATTGCGTATATAATTGGTAGGTACACTGCTGTCAGGAGGGCCTGGGGTTGGTTGCCGCGGATTCAAATAGTCGTTGCACCAGAGGGATAAATTGTGGGCATTATATTCTATCTCCCAATCCGTAGAGCCTCTCCCGTAACTCATAATCACTACGGGATGGATATCACCGGTAATCCGCTCGAAGTCAGCAGCAACATCCTGGTAGTCGACTTCGAAGTCACCATTACCTTTTGGATTGCTGACCGTGCCGCCGGGAAATTCCGGAAAATAGGCGTAAATATCGTAGCCGCGCCCTTCCCAGTTTTGGCCCTGCCAGCCGCCGGGGTTTTGATTTGGGTCGGTGCTGAATTTGCGGAGCATCTCATTGGTGGGCGGCCAGAAACCTGTGAGCATTATGTTTTGGGTATGACCGGCTAAACAAACTGCACACGACAGGAAACCAAACAACCCCACACACAGGATGATGAGAGTTTTCCTGTTCGCAAGAGGAAAAGTATTTGCTAAATCGTGCATACCGTTGCTTCCTCATTACTCCTCCTCTTCTTCGCCAACCGTATACACTTTTGGCATTATCAAGCGACACTATCATGATGGCAAACCGAGAAACTTTTTCACCCGATATAATGCAAAAAGGCTGTGAATTTTCTTCACAGCCTCTCTCTCACTCACTGAATTTGCAAAAACTGCAAATTTATATCTATACTTCTCCTCTCACTAAACCAAACAAAAAGGGTTGCGCCCAAACCGCAACCCTCTCTCACTCATTATATGCTACAGCATCAATAAATGTATGTCAACAGTTTTTTCTATATTTTTTTAGATTTTTTTATCAGGGCCAAACCGCCCAATCCCAGCAATAATACCGTTGCCGGTTCGGGAACAACATTTACAAAAGACGCACTGGCGCCGTCACCAAAGGCCTGAACATGGTAGCCTATACGAAGGTCGCCATTGAGTATCTCCTGCTCTATATCATAGACGTCAGTGCCTAAATTGACTGAATAAACAGCTATTAGCTCCTGGCCTGGGTCAATCCCCATCTCATTTACCGGCGGGTCGGAATCCGCTGAGAATCTTTTTGTTGCAACAAATGCCGGGTCGGCATATTGCCCACCAGGCAAATTCCCGGGTGTGGCGCCGATTGAAAAATCCACCCCTGGGTCGCCGAACGGACCGTTGGGGGGGTCATACCGGTCATCCTTGTCAACGAGGTACAGAAGGGACTCAAGTTGTCCATCATCTATGTAAATATCTGTGATTACACAGGGCTGAGAACCATCATTTAATAATCTATTGTAGAATTTGAAGTATGCTCTTGTCGGGTCAGTGTCGACATGATGAGTAACATCGAGCCGCAGTTGTGTTTCGCCTGTCTCTTTATTGTCTTGGCTTATACCGGGAGTGATGGCATAAAAGCCAACCGTTACAGTTTGCGCTCGCGCAAATTGCCCCATCGTGCCCAAGACAAAAGACACTAACACAGTCAGCGTCCACCTTTGGCTGAAAGAACCTCTCACCCTTACTCCTCTATTTTCCTATTGCTCCTCTTTTTCCTACACTAACACAATAGTTTTTACCTCACTCAAATAGGAACTCACCCTCCTGCCATAACTAATGCTCTAAATATAGGGCAGGAATCTCCTATCGCTTACAAGGAATTGTACATGGGATGCTATATCAAAGTCAATAGAAAATTTTCAAATTCTCCATTTTTTTTATTTTAACAGCGAAATTATAAGTCTTTCTTATAAAAAGGCGATTTTTGAGGGCTCCAATAGGGTTTCACCCCGTCTATTGCCGTTGCGGAACTGGCAAACCAAGCTCAGCCAGCACTTTTTTCATGTCTTCCCAGACCTTCGCCCGGTTATCATCGGAGTAATTTCGCAGCAGGTACGCAGGGTGAAATGTCGCCATAAGCTTTATTGGATGCCCCCCCAGGCCAGGATAATACTCGTGGAATTGTCCCCGTAGTTGACCTATTGCTTTGTTATTGTTCAAAAGCGACCGTGCTGCGTGAGCACCAAGCGCCACAATTATTTTCGGATTTATCAGCTCGAGTTGCTGCTGCAGGTACGGCAGACAACTGATAATTTCCTCGGGCTTCGGGTCGCGGTTATCCGGCGGGCGACATTTCAGCACATTGCATATATAGACGTCCTCTCGCTTTAGTCCCATCGCCTTGATTATTCTATCCAGCAGTTGTCCTGCTCTTCCCACAAAAGGTCTGCCCTGGTCATCTTCATCCGCCCCCGGACCTTCACCGACGAATACTATCTGCGCAACGGGGCTTCCCTCACCCGGCACAGCATTTCTGCGAAGTGAACCAAGTTCGCATTTGCGGCATTTGCGGACTTCGTCCGCGATTTTCCCAAGCTCGTTTGTTATGTTTGGTGAAATTGTTTCAGCAGTGTTCTGTTGTGAATCTTCTGCGGTACTTTTTAGAACCAGTCCACCGCTGAAGAAATTTTCCATTTCCTGATGCTGGCCGATAATTTTTGAAAGTTTACTCTCTTCCATGAGTTTCAATCTCCAAAGTTACGGCAGCAGACCCCTCGTAAATATCGCTTCGACAACCTTGCTGACCGCTATGTCCATTGCCGCCTCGCGCATCGTAAGGCGTTTTTCCCTGGCGAAATCAAAAACCTCGTTGAATCGTTTTTTCATTCGGTCAGACAATCGCCTTTCGACTTCCGCCAGCGTCATTTGCTCGTGTTGCGTTTCCTGCGTGTATTCGAGGTACGATACGAAAACACCTCCAGCGTTGCAAAGAATATCAGGAATCACCGGTATGTGCCGTTTTCGTAGTATCGCATCGCCTTCAGGCGTTGTCGGCGCGTTGGCGCCCTCAGCGATGAATTTGGCCTTGATTTTGTCTGCATTTTTCATCGTTATCTGCGAACCGGTCGCCGCCGGTATCAGAATATCGCAGTCAATGTCGAAAATCCTGCCGCCGTCAAATGCCTTCGCGTCCTTGAATCTTTTAACACAGCCTTTTTCCTTCACATGCTGCATTAACGCCTCTATATCCAGCCCGTCAGGTTTTGCGACACCGCCGCAAATATCCGCCACCGCCACCACTTTAGCTCCGTGTTTTGTAACCTCAACGGCACTGATAGCACCGACATTACCGAATCCCTGAATTGCCACACGCATATCATTCATATCTAATCCGAGTTTTTGGCACATCGCCAATATGGTCTGAACTACGCCTTTACCTGTCGCCTCGCGCCTTCCGACAATACCGCCCAATATCACAGGTTTGCCGGTAACGAAACAACCCTTTGTTATTGAGATTCCCTCCGAGTACGAAATGCAGTCACGAATGTGTGCCATATCCAGTTCATTCGTACCCATATCAGGCGCGGGGATATAAATCTCCGGCCCTATGTGCCGTTTCGCCCCGCGCGTAAACGAGCGGATAATAACTTCCTTTTCATTAGGCGACAGTTTCGTCGGGTCCGCTTTTATCCCGCTTTTACCTCCACCGAATGGAACATCTATCAACGCCGTCTTCCACGTCATTTCCATCGAAAGGCCGCTGACATCGTCGAGCGTCACTTCGGGTGACATCCTTATCCCGCCTTTCGACGGTCCAAGGGCCTCATTGTGCCTTACAACAAAGGCCTTAACGGTGATTACCTTGCCGTTCGGCAAGATGGGACTAAGTGTCAGTTCAATTCTCTCTCGCGGCTCTTCAATCTTATGCTGGATGGCCTCATCGAGCTTGAGCCTTTTTGCGGACATCTCGAAATTGTGTAACGCCGTCTGAAATATACCGCTTGTCGATGACTTCATCTTATTATACCCCTGACCATATTTATTAATTCTTATCTGCCAACGCTGAATTCTAACGGCAGTTTATAGCTGAGGCAATAAAAAAAGCGTCTCTTGTTTACTGAGGCGCTTTTGGAATGCTTTAATGGGTTATTTATTTTAAACGAATCCCTGGGCCATCATCGCGTTTGCGACTTTGACAAAGCCTGCGATATTGGCGCCATTGACAAAGTTGCCGGGGCATCCGTATTCTGCCGCCGCGCTGTAAATATTTTTATAAATATTTACCATTATATTTTTCAGTTCAGCATCGGCCCTGTCAAATGTCCAGAACAGACGCATGCTGCTTTGTGCCATTTCAAGACCGGAAACCGCCACACCGCCGGCATTTGCTGCTTTACCCGGCACAAACGCTACTCTGTTGTTCTGAAATACGTTGACCCCGTCCGGTGTGGTAGGCATGTTTGCGCCTTCGCCCACTGCAATACAACCATTCTTCACCAGTGCCTTTGCACCGGATTCATCCAGCTCATTCTCCGTCGCGCAAGGAAGAGCAATGTCACACTTGACATCCCATATACCTCTGCAGCCGTCTGTGTACTTGGCATTTTTATGAATTGAAACATAATCCTTGATACGTTTGCGCTCAACCAGCTTAAGTTGTTTGACGGTGTCCAGTTTTATTCCATCAGGGTCATAGATAAAGCCGTTTGAGTCACTCAACGTTACCACCTTGGCGCCGAGTTCCTGTGCCTTTTGTGTAGCGAAAATCGCCACGTTACCCGAACCTGATATGCTTACCGTTGTCCCTGCAAAACTTCTGCCAAGGCTGTTAAGTACTTCCACCATAATATATACCAGCCCGTAACCCGTAGCTTCCGTGCGAACCAATGAACCGCTCCATTCCAGACCTTTGCCCGTGAGAACGCACGTAAACTCATTGGTGATACGTTTGTACTGACCGAACAGAAAACCTATTTCACGAGCGCCAACGCCAATGTCGCCCGCCGGTACGTCCGTGTCCGGCCCGATATGCCGGTAAAGCTCCGTCATAAAACTCTGGCAGAACCGCATCACTTCATTATCGCTTTTGCCTTTCGGGTCGAAGTCGGAACCGCCTTTGCCGCCGCCCATCATCAAACCAGTTAGTGAATTTTTGAAAATCTGCTCAAAACCGAGGAATTTGATAATACCTACGTAAACGCTCGGATGAAAACGCAGTCCGCCCTTGTAGGGGCCCAGGGCGCTGTTGAACTCTATGCGGAACCCGCGGTTTACATGACCATTGCCCTTATCATCTTCCCAGGGGACGCGAAAGATTATCTGTCGCTCCGGCTCTACAATTCGTTCCAGAATTCCTACTTTAACATACCGAGAGTTTTTGTCAATCACTGGCACCAGCGATTCCAGCACTTCTTTGACTGCCTGGTGGAATTGCGGCTCACCGGGATTGCGCTTTAAAACTGTTTCATAAATAGACTGGACATAACTTTCAGATGACATTTTAATTTCTCCATAAAAAATTTTTGTTTTACTTTCTTACAGAATAAGCTATGCTAATATTGCTGCCTTATAACGTATTGCGATAAAAAAACTTTATCAGCAAATTAGAAATCTTTTACGAAACTTTACGAAACAATGCAAAAAACAAATGCTAATATGTTAAATCAGGAGCACTTATAATGGATGTCGAGATATTCAAAATATTCTGTGATTTGGCACAGTTAAAAAGTTTTTCCAAAACAGCGGAAAAGCATTTGTTAAGCCAATCAGCTATCTCACAGCAGCTTGCTCAGCTTGAATTGATTTACGAAGCCCAACTCATTGACCGTAAAAGGCGACCTATTGAACTTACAGAAGCGGGACAGCTTTTTTACGATGCTTGCAAGGATATCGTTGACAGGTATGGACAGTTTAGGAGCGAACTATCAGTTTTGCAGAAATCCTCCGAAGGGCGAATTAAAGTCGGAGCGATTTACAGCATCGGGATGCATACTTTGCCTGAATATGTCAAAAAATTCCTTGTCAAATACCCCAATGTCAATGTTCATATCGAATATCTCGACCCCGACGATGTTTACGAGAAAGTGTTGAATGGTGAAATTGATATAGGGCTGGTGGCTGTTCCGAAACACGACAAGAGGCTTGAAGTATATGAAATGCACAGTGAACCCTTGGTTCTTGTCTGCAGCCCAAAACATTTTTTGGCAAACCAGCCTGAAGTTGACATATACAAAGTGCAGTTTGAAAGACTTATCGCGTTTGGTCCCGATGTCCCCACCCGCATCTGGGTTGACAGCATCCTGCGGCGTTACAATATTTCAGTTCAGCCGGCAATGGAGTTCGACAACATCGAAACCATAAAAAGAGCGGTTGAAATAAATTCCGGAATCAGCATCTTGCCCGAAACCGCTATAGTTCAGGAAATGCGCAGCGGTACATTAAAGGCGGTCCGTTTCTCAAATGAGAAGTTTACCAGGCCGACAGGTATAATTATCCGTAAAAATAAAATCTTAGGTCGTGCCAGCCAATACTTTATCGAATTGCTCCGGGCAAAGGCTGATTAAATCTTTTATTCCGCTCTGATTTTGAAATAGAAACGAATAATTTAATTTGATAGAATTAGATAATCTGATAATATATGCGGGATACAAATAGGATTGGCCCAGCGGGTAAGTGCTAAATTTATGAAGCAGGTTCGCAATGGATATTGACTCTCTTAGAATATTCTGTGATTTGGCGGAGTTGAAAAGTTTCTCGAAAGTAGCGGAGAAACACCTGCTAAGTCAATCAGCCATCTCGCAGCAGCTCACGCAACTGGAATTAATACACAGGTGCCAGCTAATTGACCGGAGAAGACGACCTATAGAATTGACAAAAGCCGGCCGGTTGTTCTGCGAGACATGCAAAGATATTGTTGATAAATATAACAGGTTCAAAATCGAGCTGAGTGCCTTACAGCCGTCTTCCGGGGACAAGATAAAAATTGGAGCAATTTACAGCATAGGCATGCACACCTTGCCCCCATATGTCAAAAAATTCTTAGTAAAGTACCCAACCGTTAACGTACAAATTGAATATCTCAAGCCAAATAAAGTTTATGAGGCTGTCTTAAATGGCAGTATCGATATAGGTCTTGTGGCGGTCCCGAAACATGACGACCGCCTCGAAATATATGAGAGGTACAGCGAGCCTCTGGTGCTTGTCTGCAGTCCGAAACATCCCCTGGCGGGCCAAACCAAAATTAATATAAAGAAGGTCCAGTTGGATAATTTTATTACATACACACCGGATATTCCTATGCGGCAGTGGATTGATGACATTTTTGGGCGTTATAATGTTACCGCCCAGCCTGCTATGGAATTCGATACTATTGTCGCCATCAAAAGTGCAGTCGAGGTAAATTCCGGAATCAGCATCTTGCCTGAAGCCGCGGTGCTGCAGGAAGTGCGTAATGGAACATTAAAGACACTGACCTTCTCGAACGAAAGAATTTTCAGGTCGCCTGGTGTAATTGTTCGTAAAAACAGAGAGCTGGGACAGGTCGGCAGGTACTTTATCGGGCTGCTTCGTGAAAAACCGGATGATAAATCTTCTACACAGCCGGCCCAAATGTGAAAATGGCAATTAAAGCGGTCATATTCGACTTGGACGGAACGATAACCGCACCATATTTTGATTTTGACGTTATCCGCAGGGAAATGGGGTTGGATGAAAATGTCGGACCAATACTCGAAGCGATGGAAAAAATGACACCGGGACAGCGCGACAAGGCGGAAAATATTCTGGATTATCATGAAAAACTGGCGGTGGAACAATCAAGCCTCAATGAGGGCGCAAGAGAAACACTCGGTACTCTCGGTAAGAAGGGTATTAAAATCGGTGTGTTGACTCGCAATAAAAAAGCAAATACACTCGCCGTTGCGAAAAAACACAATCTCAATTTCGATTTTATTTTTGACCGCGATGACGGCCCAGTAAAGCCTGACGCCTTCGGTGTTCTTGAAATATGCCGTCGTTTCGGTGTCAAACCGCAGGAAACGCTCGTTGTAGGTGATTACCTTTTCGATATCCTTTGCGCAAAGGCGGCAGGGGCAATATCAATACTGCTTACTAATCACCCCAAAGCCGGTGAATTCGCAAAACACGCCGATTTTACTGTTGAAAAAATCGACCAGATACTGCAGATTATTAAGCAAAAGAACAGCAATAGTACCTAAATTGGCAGGGGGCTATGGACTGAAAAATGAAAGCTCTTGTAATGTTCATACTGTTATCGGTTTCAAGTTTGTGCATCGCGCAGAACTGCAGCGCCGCCGATGTTTCTGGAAAAATGACGGCCAATACGAATTCGGTCCAAGCTATCCTGCGAAATCTCAATCAGCAGACCGCCTCTCTAAAATCCTATCAATGCCAGTTGGAATACCGCTTTAGCCAGCCGCTCCTGCAGTCACAGGCCGTTCGAACCGGCGCTTTGTATTATCTCAAATCAGATAATCGCTCGAATCTGCGTATTAATTTCCAGACCCTGCAGCAGGACGAGGAAAAACAGCAGAAATATATCGAGCAGTATATTTTTGATGGTGTTTGGCTGACTGTTATTGATTACCAGATCAAGGAAGTCAAAAAATATCAATTGGCCGAACCCAATAATCCCGCTGACGCCTTTGAGTTGGCAACAAATAATTTTCCCGTAATCGGTTTTAGCTCCACCCAGGATTTGAAAAAGGATTTTGATATCTTACCATTGCCGGAGCAGCGAACTGACAGCAACGATTTGATTGGGTTACATCTGAAGGTAAAGCCCGATTCGATTTATAAGAATAATTATTCCTCCGTTGATTTTTGGATTGATAAAAAATTGAATCTGCCCGCGAAGATAATTGCGCTTTCCACCGAAGGCGACATCTACGAAATAAAACTGCTCCAGCCGCAGCTAAATCAGCCGATTAGCAAGAAAATTTTTGAAATAAAAATCCCCAAAGGCTTCGGTCAGCCGAAAGTTATGCCTCTGGAAAAATCCGGATAGAAATGAAAAAACCAGCCATTACATATTTTTGTTTAATATTTTCACTTGCCTGCAACGTATCGGCCGAGACATACCGCAGCCCACATTACATCATTTATAGCGATTTAGACCCTCGCTATATAAAAATTCTTCAGGCCAATATTGAGGCCTTCTATGATAATCTGGAAGGTAAATTCTTTAAAACAGGCTGGTCGAAACCGCTCGAAATCTATTACTCGAAGAACCATTCCGAAACCTTCAAGCTGCTTTGCAAACACGGCCATAACCAAAAGGGCAGTAATGTCAAGGCAAGGAGCAGCTATTACATACCTAAAACCCAGACTATATATACACACCAGTATTATGATAATGAAAGACCCGTTGGTATAGGTGTACTTTTTCACGAAATCTCGCATCATTTTGTAAGACTTAATTTTCCGAATGTTCCGACATGGTTCAATGAAGGACTGGCTACTTTTCTCGGTGACGAAACGCATATTGTAAAGGGAAAAATAACATTAGGCTTGCCGCATCCGTGGCGGGATTACCGCCTAAAAGAGCAGATTGAAAAAGGCACCCTGCCGAATGTAAGAAAATTATTCACGATGAAGGATAGGCGGCTTTACAGTTGGCCTATAGGGTATAACTTCTCACGAGCGTTTTTTTATTGGTTGTATGAAAATAAGGAATTGGAAAAATATCTGCGAAACGTTCAGAGCGATGGCTATGAACTTGCGGTCCTCGAAAAAACAGTAAATAAACCGATCAGCCAGATAAACAAGGAACTTTTGGCCTTTATTAACGCCGATTGCTATGCGGGCGCATATGTTTATGAAAGCCGGCATTCGAGAGACCCTAACCAGCAGGAACAGGCCTTATTCAAGGCCCTCGAATTAAAACCCCGTTATGCCCGTGCACGGCTGGCTCTTGCGAGTAACTGCTACCGGGCTAAAGACTATAAACATGCCAGGCAGTACCTGGATCTGATTCTCAGGGATGATACGAACCCTGAATATTCTCAGGCATTCGAACTTATGGGCGATTGTTTTGCTGCCGAACAAAACTACGAGAAGGCACTTGTATATTATCAGAAAACTTTGGAATATGCCGACTTCGATGAGCATAAATATGAGCTTTATTATTCAATAGCTCAATGCTATGATAAACTCAAAGACCGGCAAAAGGCTGAAGAATTTTACCAGAAGTTCCTCGCCGAAAACTGGGAACAGGAAAAATCTCCCAAACTGACTAAATACGCCAGTGATTATCAGAGTCAGGAGCAAAACGATAGTGAAGACGCGGATTCAAATTAATATTCGTATAAACTGTATTGCCAAAGATAGATCAAATTGAAAGGGGTGCAAATGGCTAAGGGAATTGTGATTTATTATTCGAGAAGCGGTAACACCCGGCAGATGGCGCAGATAATCGCCGAGGCGATGAATCAGGCAGGCCTGCGTACCGATTGCAAATCGGTGGCGGAGGTCAAACCCGAAGAATTGCTCGATTACGATGCGATAGTTGCTGGCTCACCGACTTATTACGGCCAGATGGCCTCACCTCTAAAGCAGTTGTTCGACGAGCTGGTAAAGTGGCACGGCAGACTGGACGGCAAAGTCGGTGCCGCCTTCAGCAGTTCCGCCAACATCGCAGGTGGAAACGAAACAACCATTCTGGGAATTATCGAGGCGATGCTAATCAACGGTATGATTGTCCAAGGCGACCCCCAGGGTGACCACTACGGACCGGTTTCCATTAATGAGCCGGATGCCAGAGTGACCGAACAGTGCCGACGCAGGGGCCAGAGAATCGCAAAATTGACCCTCAAGCTTTTCCCTTGAGAGTTAACCGTATCTTTTGCTCTGTAAAGGGCTTAAAACGCTTTCGCCGATGGAATTGTACCTAATCGCTCTTTTAGCGCAACTGCCTCGTTAAAAAATGTTGGATTTTTTGCATAAAAACGCGATTTTCTTTGACAAGCCGCTTTTTACGCGATAATTTCCTCTTAAATTTAACCCTAACTAAGTGGAGGATTTTTTAATGCAGGCGTATGAGAATTTGAAAGCGTTGATAGCTGAAATTGAAGCAGATGTCAACAAGGCCGAAGGTGGAAACAAGGCTGCTGGCACCCGTGTCCGAAAGCAAATGCAGAAAATCAAACAGGGTTGCCAGGCCGTCCGTAACGCTGTTCTTGAAATCAGGTCGACCGATAGCAAGTAGACACCGATATTCAATCCGTCGGAATCATTGCGCGTTTCGGTTCGGATGTGAGTAGTTGGCAGTGCTGTTATGCGCCACAACCGAAGATGCGCCAAATATATCAGTGTTTTTGCGTTTAACAGGAACTGTAAATGCCTCCTCCGTTATTATTCGATTTGTCGCAAATTGACTTAAAGGCCAAACCACTCTTTGACAAAGAAGCAATCGGCAAGGTAAACCCCCAGCGATATGAGATGCAGCATCTTGACGGCGTCCTCTGGTACGACAAGGGAAAATACCTCATTCTCGGATACAAGGACGTTACTGAAAACGAATTCTGGGTCCGAGGCCACATTCCAGAAAGACCACTGATGCCGGGTGTGATAATGATTGAATCTGCTGCCCAACTACTCAGCTTTTTCGTTAAACAGATTTACGAGGTACCGGGATTCATCGGGTTCGCGGCTATAGACACTGCGAAATTTCGTTCCACCGTCGTTCCCGGCCAGAGGCTTTATCTGCTCGGCCATATTACCATTTTCAAAAGAAGGAAATACAGTGCTTATATTCAGGGCCTGGTTGATGGTATAATGGTGTTCGAGACGACGGTATCAGGAATGATGGTCTAAGTTCAATCAGCCGCGGGAACTTTTGACTCCAATTCGGATTTAACAAAATTTTTATTGTAATTTTACTGCGATTTTGTAATATTGCCGCGTTATTTGAAACTTTGTATTGAAAGGATTTGTAAATGCCGGCAAAAGTAACTGAAGATAAATGCACGGGTTGCGAAAGCTGCGTCGGTGAATGCCCAAGCGAAGCTATCAGTATGGTCGAGGGCAAAGCCGTTGTCGGCGACGCCTGCGTCGATTGCGGTGTCTGCGTCGATGCATGCCCAGTGGCTGCTATCAGCATGGAATGATTCCATTGGCCCCATCGTCTAGGCAGGTCCAGGACACCGGGTTTTCAACCCGGCAACAGGGGTTCGAATCCCCTTGGGGCTATTTTGGGGCTTCACCAAAATAAAGCAGCGCAATGATTTTTGTCTTGCGCCGCGGTCTATTGCTCAACTTTCTACTGTTCAAGAACTTGCCCGCCGAAGGCGGGTAAGCTTCGATGGGATTTTGGATTGGATTCGTATGTAGCAGGTCTATATGGCTTGAGGAATCAGGCCAGAAAAATGGGGTTTAAAGTTGTTGCTATGTGGAGATGGGGATGATAAAATTTTGGCGGAAATTTTCAGTGCGGGAAGTAAGTTAAAATTTAAAAGTTAAAAGCCAAAAGTAATTAAGGACGAAAAAAATCATGCTGGATGGAGCGGGGAAAATAGACTATTCACGTTTACTATAATCTGTTTTAGGACGAAGATAAAAATGGAACAATTCATTATTCAGCACCCGGTGCCGACATTGATAATATGGACTGTATTGAACCTTTTACATTATTATCTTAATTTTTTAAATAGCCGGCTTTACAAAAGTTTGGCAGATTTTGATCCCAAATTTGAAATCAAATATGATCAGAAGTCTTTTTGGAAACTTTTATTGTGGATCGGATTCGGAATAGGCATGTTATGTGCTTACAGGCAGTTAATTTTGCAAAAACCCGAAAAGACCGATGAATATTTTGTTTTTGCCGGAGCCCTTTTCTTTCTTGTAATTGGATATTTACTCAAAGATATCCTATCTTTGGGAAAATATTTTGTTTATTGTAGGGAAATATCAAAGATAACTTATCCTTCATTTAAAGCTACTATGATTTTAATTTCATTTGAATTTTTCGGGTATTCAATTCTTATGTTTTTAAGCTTTCTTATATCTAAAAGTCCATTTCTGCTGGGAGGAGCTATTGGACTTGCGTTTGGAGGAGCCCTGTGTATCTTAGAGTTAACAAGGAAGAAATATTCTTCTAAAATCGAAGATGACCCCAAAAGCGGGACGAATAGGGAATAATCGCAAAATGTGCAGCTTTTGGCCTGTTATTTTGAAAAATAAATCCACCGCCCATAAATGGCCATTCGACCTTGCTCATGACAGGCTGAGCAGAAAATAAAATCCGCCGGAGGTGGACAAGAGTTAAAAATCAATCCGCCTTCGTTAAAACTACAGCGGACAAGTCCGGGGGCTGCTATGAGGGCAGCCGTCAACGGTTATGATTTATTTTTTTCCTTT
>Ga0214473_10001339_pt1 | contig 32791 bp, 36 predicted proteins | sample RVTome_7_FD_203509 | JGI IMG/M metagenome (GOLD analysis project Ga0214473, IMG submission 203509) | Soil microbial communities from uranium-contaminated site in the Upper Colorado River Basin, Wyoming, United States - RVT98D197 | ecosystem: Environmental > Terrestrial > Soil > Contaminated >...
ATCTTATCATCACCCCCACCTTAATCCTCCCCCATCAAGGGGGAGGAAAGTTTTTTAGAGAATTGGATGCCCCGCAGCTCTGCTGCGGGGTACTTCACTACCTCCTCCTCCCTCAACCCATCCGGCTGATCTCCTGGAAAGGGCAGCTCTATTACTTTCACAAAAACTCTCCTGGCTAAACGAGACAGGATCTCCTCGGTTACTTTCTTGCTGGCGTCATCCTGATCCAGCATCAAGGCTACCTGTTTGGTATGACTGACCAGAAGGTCCTCGTGCTCCGGAGACAAAGTAGATCCCATCAAGGCGACCACATTTTTGAACCCCGCCTGCCAGATCCGGAAGCAGTCAAAAAATCCTTCAACAATAATGGTAACAGTTTAGTCCTTTTGGAACTTTTTTAGTCACGCGCCTACAATGTTCTTGACTTGGGGGCTTTTTTTGTTATAAGAAGTATGAGTATGAATACTCATACTTGAGAAAGGAGACTTACATGAGTCGATGGGACATCCTGAAGAAACGACAGGGCCGGCTGAGGGAGGACATTACGTCCATGCTCGATAGTTTTTTGATCGGGACCATTTCAAAGTCCCTTTCCATGACCGGCCATAGCCTGACAACTAAGGTGAAAGGGAAAACCGTCACACTCTATGCCCGAAAAGACATTGTTCCAAAGGCTTTGGAGATGGGCAACCGTTACAAGAGGCTCTGGGTGCTTATCCAGGCCCTCTCCAAAGTCAACTGGGAGATCCTGAACCTGGAGAACCAGTAGGCATGCCGCGCTATCCTTATCCGCCCCATGATTTCGAATGCTTGTACAGGCATTCCTGCCCGTATCTGGATGGATCGTCCACCCAGTGGGTTTTGGAGGAGTACCGACGGGCTCATGATGTGTATCAGGAACATCTGCGGATCATCGATGTCTTTGATGGCCACTTAAAAATCAGGGATGAGCGGATACGGGGTCTGGAACGGGAGAATGCAGAACTGAAGGCGAAGCTTCAGGCCTTGCACCGACGGCAATTTAAGCAGAATAAGAAGAAAGACGCGGAGACAGGTGGAAAGGATGCCGAGAGCGCCTTGTCGTCCAATGAGAGGGAGAAGAAAAAACGGGGGGCACCCGTGGGCCATCCGGGATGGGTACGGTCCAAACCGGACCATATTGATCGGACCGTTCATGTGCCTGCTCCGACGATCTACCCCCATTGCCGATCCGACAACTTGACGCCAATCGAAAAAACGACGGAGCACGTTCAGGAAGACATCGTTATCCGGCCCCAGACCCTGGTGACCCGCTATCTGCATGGGCAGGCCTTCTGCGCGCGGTGCCATCGTCCGGGTGTTCAAGCAGGCGAGGGTGAGCTTTTGAGTGCCCCCATCGGGCCGGTCGCAAAGTCCGTGGCGATCTATCTGCGCTATCGGATAGGGATCTCCTATCGAAAAACGAGGGAGTTGTTTCGGGAGTTGTTCGGCCTTGAGTTTGTTCCTGCCTCCGCTCCGGGATTTGACCGCAAAGGGGCGGCACGGGGGGAACCGATCTATGAGGATTTACGCGACAAGATCAGGGCCTCCGACGTGGTCCATGGCGATGAAACCTCTTGGCGCAGTGAGGGCGTGGGGCATGATGTATGGTTCACAGGCAATGAACGCCTCGCTTTCTTTCATATTGACCGACATCGGTCTGCCGAGGTGGCAAAGAGCATCTTCGGACAAAACTTTGCCGGAACGCTGGCGCGCGACCGCTATGCAGCCTACAACGGTATCGGAGTGGATTGGCAAATCTGCATCGCCCATATCATCACCAAGGCCAAGGAAATCAGCGGGGAACATGCGCTCCTGCCTCAGGCCGAGAAGGACGCTGCTGTCGGCCCCTTCTGCGACCGCGTCATAGATCTATGCTTAAGACTCTGCGACGCGGGGCAGAAACTCAAATCCGGCGATATCCCCTGGAAAGCGGCGGCCAAAATCGAAAAACGCTTTGTCAAGGAACTAAGCATTATCTGCAAGCAGCCGCTTCACTTCAAACCCGCCGAGATCCTCCGGAGCTATCTCGCAGGACCCGAGCAGAAATTTCTCTTTACTTTCCTTCGACGTCGTGGCGTACCGCCCACAAACAATCACGCGGAACAGTCTCTCAGGCATCTGGTGATCTTCCGCAAGATCTGCTTCGGAACCAGATCGGAAAGCGGGATCAAAACCCACAGCATCCTTCCCAGTCTGGTGCAAACTGCCAGAAGACAAGCCGTCGATCCACGGAGGTTTCTCCAACTCTCCTCACCGCAGATACGGCAACGGCTCAAGCTGCCCTGTATAACAATTCAAGCTGATCTCTCGATGACCAGCGGATAAAATAGGAACTAAACTGTTACCAAGAAAAATCCTTCGGGACGTTGTTTACTATTTTACTAATTTTCAACTACGTAATGGTGTTGGAAGGGCCGTTGGTGCAAAGGGAACTAATGATTGGCAGAGAGGGGCCATCGGTGTCAGATCTTGACATGAGACAAGGAGATGGATGGTGATTAGAGGGTTTATGCAGAACGCGCTTGACGTTGAGAGGGATAGGGACGAAAGTAATCGACTCTCCTTGCATCCATGGGGGAGGCTAGCCTTCGACCCAAGCATTCAACTCAGCTCACTCCGAAGTCACACGAAGGGCCCGAGGGGACGTCTCCCACACTCCGTTCCCGCTTGACTTGTCGCGAACGCTCCCAAATATTCCCAGGATTCAAGGAATGTTGGTAAACCCCGCTATTATAAAATGTTTATCAAAGCAAAAAGCCCTTCTAATCTTTTGCCTCCTCATGATTACAAAACTTACCGCATCTGTATAACTGAAATCTTGATCCACATACTTCACCAATATCTCTTCAGCCTCTGTTTCTATATTTTCGTTTGAATAGAGTGTCAAAATCCTCGGGCTGGCCTTCATCCTCTCGGGACGTCCGAGGGGACGTTGATGAAAATAAACACTTTTGGTGGGTACAGTCAGGTTGAATTGCCTTTGCAAGAGATTTATAGGATAATAACTTACGCTGAAGAAATCGTATATTTTCATGCTTACGGATAAGGATAGAAAGAGACATACGCATACCATAGAAAAAGGAAAGGTGGTGCAATTTGTGGTTCAATACGAAACCCTCTTTGAGGGGAGATGGGTAGAGGTTGTAAGGTATGATACTTCACATGGGTTTGCACATAAGGACATGATATACCCCGATGGAGGTCAGGAGAAGATGGTTATGGGAGAGGCGGACCTGAATGAGGCATTGGTATTGGCAGATATAGATATCAATGAAAACTGGGAAAGGTATAAGGCGAGATATTTAAGGAGGGTAAGGAGATGACAAGGGAAGAGTTGTTTCGGAAGAATCAGCAGCTTTCCACTGAATTTGATTTATACCTGCTTGAGCATCCGGAGATAGAAGGGAGAATTCCTGACAAAGCGATGATCGTACTACTTCCCGAGTATGATAAGGAACTTTCTGAAATTAATACCAAGCTTGCTGAGGCAAACCGGGAACCGGGACAATCTATTGTCTATGTGAGGGTTGAAAAATTGAGAGCCTCACGAATTGAAGGATTAACCCTCCAAGTCGCTTGAGTCCTCACGACAGTTTTCGTTTAAAGTCATACTTGTCCAAAATTAGATTCTCACCCCAGACGCAGAGAGTACGGAGAAAACCTTTTTTATTTGGAATACGGGCAATGGGGACATTGGTTCTAAAACAACTTATTTCAGGAAGGTGAAGCTGGACGCCCTGGAAGCGCCGGCCCAAACCGGCGTGGTGCAGGGGGTGAAAGTCCACTACGGAGTAAGGAATAGCGATCCGTTCTGGTCGCAGGCTATGCGTCGACGTCCAGCGATGGGCGTGGTCCCGCCGAGGCGGAGGATTATCAGAGGGTCGTACAGGCGCAGTATGGATCTCCGAAGTCACCTCTTGGGAGCGCCGACCTTGTAAAGAAATATTCGGGACGATTTTGACTAAATTAAGCAGGCTTACTTTTGAGATGAAGAATGCTGGAGAATTTTTGAGGAACGGCCTTTCAGCGTTAATAATTTATTTAACCTTGTAAACAACGTCCCGGAAATCACTTCCCTGACGATTTGAGTCAGCTGTGGCTGTAAGCCCATCCGCTGGAGTGAGTTAGGCCTTGCTTCTGCCTTTCAACTGCGTGACGCTGGAGACTGGGCCATCTGTAAGACCTTGACTTCGCGGCTAATGCGCTTTGCCATTTTGGCCTCCGCTACTTCCAGGTCATACCGAGCTTGTAAACGTAGCCAGACTGCTGCACTTGTGCCAAAGTAACGTGCGAGTCTCAATGCGGTATCTGCCGTGATTGAACGCTGACCACGCACAATCTGACTAATCCGTAAAGTTGGGACCCCCATATCTTTCGCCACACGATATTGGCTCAACCCCAATGGTTTCATGAAATCTTCCAGCAACACCTCGCCAGGATGAATGGGAGGAAGTTTCTCCATATTTGACCTCCTACGTGTGATAATCCACAATTTCTACATCTCTTCCCCTGCCCTTGTTCCATCTGAAGCAAATGCGATATTGATCGTTAATCCGAATGCTGTATTGGCCTGCACGGTCTCCGTGCAGGGCTTCCAGCCTGTTGCCAGGAGGCGCAGACAGGTCCTGTATATCGTCGGCATCTAGGTAGATAAGTTTACGTCGAGGCGTTTTCTGAATAGTCAAAGGCAACTTTCTCGAAACAATGCCTTCGAAGATTTTTTCTGTCTCGGGGTCAGAAAAGGACTCTATCATAATGGTATAGTATCACGTAATGATATTATCGTCAAGGACTTGCGGATTGGGAGCTACTGCCTTCTGGCGACGCGGTCCAACGACGACCCTCAGCGCGTTGCCGAGAGGCAAAGCGTGGAGGCAATCCGCTGCAGGGCGTTGTTCGTCCTCATATAAGTCACAGGGGCGTTGATGAAAATTTACACTTTTTGCCTCTGTTTTGGCGTCATTCAGGGTTTCAAGTCTATGCGGGTCCAAGGATTCTCCCTTGAGAAGAGGAAGCCATGGAAGACTTAGCCCGTTACATCATCCGGGCCTATTTCTCCCAGGAGAGGATGACCTATCTTCAGAAGGAATCCAAAGCCCTTTACCAGTCCAAATACGGAAAGATGGAAAAGACCTTGGATGCCCTCGAATGGCTTGCGGTCATGACATCGCGTGTCCCGAGCCGAGTAGAGGAACTCCCGTTGTTACGGTTTCTGCTATAGATCTTTTGTTTTGAGACCTCCGAAAATCTCTCGATATGATTCTCATAGATAATATCGGTCACGACTTCTATCAGTAATCCTTGGTTTCCAGAGTCATCGTAGGGTGTAGATAAGTGTAATCCTCAAAGCTGCGTGACTCTTTTTGCCATCGACTTCTGTCGCTTTCTACGTAAAAAGGCGACATTTTTGTTTTTTCATCCTTAGAAAGTCCTTGATTTTTCTCACCTGTGGATAAATAATTTGCGACATCCTGTCGCTTTTTTGTATAATAGACAACAAGAAGGATGCCTCCTCCCCCAGACCCCGAGTAACCCCCTTGATACGCCTCTTTTGATTTCTGTAGTCAAAGTCAAACCGAGACGCCAAGTCACAATCCCCAAAGAGATCTTCAAAAAGCTCCATCTGGAGGAGGGGGATTTTGTCGAGGGTAGAGCCGAAGATTAAAAGATTGTCCTGGTCCCCAAAAAACGGGTGACCAAAACCGCTGTCCTTTCGCTCAGCAAAAAGGAAACCCTGAAAAAAACCCAGGCTAAAATTGAGAAAATCAAACAGGATATGGCTCATTCCAAAGGGTTATCCGAGGAGAAAATTGCTGTGGCGGTGAAAGTGGGGATTATTGATCATGACCAGGCTTGGTGGTGGACTGAAGAATGGCAGAAAGACGAAAGAGAGGCACAAAAAGAGATAAACAAGGGCAAGCTCATGGTTCCATTTAGCACAGTGGAGCAGTTTAAGAGCGTGATTGAAAGCTAAAAGCAATCATGGAAATAAAACCGCTCTTGGGACATGACCGGTTGACTACTACCGAAATCTTTAGATATCATTCAATCTCTCTCCAGAAAACCCATCCGGGAGTTTCAGAATAGATGGTAGGCGGCATCAAGATTTGATTTGGGGTGCTCACCGGTTCCAAATGGGTTGGCCTTTTTCTGTTAAAGAGGAGTCCCTATTGACAGGGTTTTTCTATCTGATATAATTATATCAATTATAGTAACCAGTATAGGGAGTTACGAACATGTACAAAACAATATCAGCTCTTAAAGCCAGGCAGAATCTTGGCCAGATGATGAATGAGGTGGCGCTTAAGGGAGACGATTACATCATTGAGCGTGCCGGGAAGCCCCTTGTAGCGGTGATTCCTATGGAGAAATACCAGTCGCTCCAGCGGGACTGGGATGAGTTTTTTGAAGGCCTACGCGAGATGAGCGGCAACATTAGAGAGGAAGACTACGAACTCGTGGATACACTGGTTGATGAAGCAGTACGCGCAGCCAGGAAACCTAAGGCCAGAAAACAATGACCAGGGTCGTTCTCGACGCTAATATATTCGTCAGCACGGTGCTGAAATCCCGTTCCACCCCGGCCAAGGTTTTTCGGCTAGCGAAAGAAGGGAAAGTAACACTCATTTCATCAAAAGATATCCTGTCTGAAGTCGGGAGAGTACTCCTATATCCCAGACTCCGGAAACTTCATGGTCGCACACCAAAGCGAATTGACGCATTTATTAGAAAAGCCACCCGTGTCAGTTTCATTGTCCCAGGCGAAACAAAAATTGATGAGATTAAAGAAGACCCCCCGGACAACAAATACCTGTCTGCTGCTGTAGAAGGAAAGGCAGATTTTATTGTTTCCGGAGACCACCATCTCAAGGACCTGAAAATCTTTGAAGGAATCCGGATTATAGACCCGGCAGCCTTTCTGACGTTAATGACAAAAATTTAGATGAACAGGAAATCCTCCCTTCGTATTCGGTTCTGATTCTACACTCTCTCAATCATCCCTTGTATGCAAGGCCCCATCAAAGGCGAACTTCACACGATTAGAAATCTCTCTAAATCTCCCTTTATGGAAGGGAGACTATAAACCTTCCCCATTTGAAAAAGACGGATTTAGGGGATTTGACGAAAGTGGGGGAGTTCGGATGATTTTGACTTGACAGATATCTCCCCTCTGAATAGACTGGAGCTATGAGGAAGAAGTTAACGATATTTGTTCTCACTCTGGTCATCCTTCTCCTTGCCGTCGTTGCTTACCATGGGTTCCAGGTTCCGACCAAGAAGGTCTTTTTCTCTCTCTTCCGGATTTTTACCTGGACTTCGGTTGACCAACCTGTCCTTTTCAATCATATCCATCATAAAGAAGCTGCCCAATTAAATTGTACCTTCTGCCACCGCTATGTGGAAGAGCACCGCGTGGCTGGAATTCCTAATATCGCACTCTGCCAGGCCTGCCACTCGACGGATGCGATCAGCAAGAGGCCTCAGGCAATTAAGGTTCTCGGATACGTTAAGTCGGGCAAAAGGATTCCATGGAAGCGGATGTATGAACTTCCCGCTTTCGTCGTTTTCCCCCACTGGGTTCACATCCGGGGTAACGTGGAATGCTCAACCTGCCATGGTCTTACAGGAACGTCGGAAAGACCCGTAAAGATGGTGGAGAGTTACCGCAACTATATGGAGTGGTGCATTGAGTGTCATGAAAAAAGAGGGGTCAGCACCGACTGTTATACGTGCCACTCCAGTTAGTAGTTCGGAGTTGGGAGTAATGAGTTCGGAGTATTTATTTCTGACTATTATAGCGAGCGGATTAGATATGTTGACCTACAATAAATCGTCTTTGCGAACGGAGTGAAGCAATCTCATCAGATTGCCACATTGCTTCGCTCCTCGCAATGATTACCTTTTGGAGTCGTATAAAGTGCGAATTTGCGTGCTCCGAACTCCGAACTCATTACTCCGAACTTGGGATCAAAACCAATGAGGATTAATCGCAGGCAGTTGTTGAAGATGATAGGGGTGGCAACCTGCGGGATGGCCCTTCCAGACGAGCTCCTCCAGGCCCTTCCCCACGAAGGGGAATGGATTCCTTACGAAGAGTACTGGTCCACGGGGATCTGCCTCCAGTGCCCGAGCGGCTGCGGCCTTCGAATCAGATCAGTCAATAAATGGCCGGTCAAATTGGAGGGGATAAAGGACTACCCGATTAATAAGGGCCGCCTCTGCCCGAAAGGCCAGTCCGGCCTTCAAGTTCTTTACGATCCGGATCGAATCCGCCATCCCTTGAAAAGGCGGGGCAAGAGAGGGAATGGAGATTGGGAGAAGATCTCCTGGAAAGAGGGAATCCGTCTTGTCACTGAAAGACTGAAAGGCCTTCGGCAGGAGGGGAGACCGCACAGTCTCGTGGTGATGGGAGGCCGGTACCGGGGACATATGGCTGAACTCATGGCCCGATTCCTGGAGGCTTACGGTTCTCCAAACCACTTTGGAAACCCGGAAAGGGGATCGGAAGGGATTGTGAAAGGCCATCTCTTTACAATGGGGGTAAGAGATTATCTCGCCATTCACTGGGAAGAGGTGAACTATATTCTTTCCTTTGGAGCCAGCCTTCTCGAAGCCTCTCGACCGTCTCTCAGAAACCTTTGGGGCTATGGCTACTTCAGAAGAGGAAGACCCGGGAGAAGAGGCAAGCTCGTGCAGGTTGAGCCTCGATTCTCCGTCACCGCATCAAAGTCGGACCAGTGGGTTCCTGTTCGACCGGGCACGGATGGCGCCCTTGCTCTGGGGATCGCCCACTGGATCGTCAAGGAGAAGAAATACGATCATGACTTTGTCAATCACTATACCTTCGGTTTTGATGACTGGAAGGGACCGGATGGAAAAACCCGCATGGGCTTCAAAACGATGGTTCTCAATCGGTACTCTCCGAAAACAGTCTCCCTGTTCACGGGCATTCCCGAAGAGATCATTGTCAAGGTTGCTCAAGAATTCTCGTCATACCGGCCTTCGATCGCCATCTCCGGAAGAGGAGTTGGGATGCAGACGAATGGGACTTATTCTCAGATGGCCATTGACAGCCTCAATGCCCTGATGGGATCGATCGACGCTCCAGGCGGACTCCTCCTTCAAAGAAAACCTCCTTTCAAGAAATGGGCCCCTGTCCAGAGGGATGAAATTGCGATGAAGGGTTTTTCCCATCCTCGAATCGACGGAGCCGGAGGCATGCCCTTTCCTTTTGCCGGGGACCTTCCCTCCGCCCTTCCGGAGAGGCTTGAAAAAGGGGAGCCGTATCCGGTCGATACGCTTCTTCTTTACTACACGAACCCCCTCTTCAGCATTCCCGAAACCGAAAAATTGAGAAAGGGTTTCGAAAAGATCCCTTTCATCGTCAGCTTCTCTCCCTTCATGGATGAATCGACCGCTCTTTCCGATCTCGTTCTTCCTGACGGAACTTACTTTGAAAGATGGCAGGACGATCATGTGGAACCGGGTCTGGGATTCCCCATGTTTGGATTGAGAACGCCGGCAATTCAACCGCTTCTTTACGATGTCCGAAATACAGGAGATGTCCTCATAGAAATAGCGAAGGGCCTGGGAGGGAATGTGGCGAAAGCCTTTCCCTGGAAAGATTTTCGAGAGGCATTGAGAGAAGCGATTAGAGGTGTTTTTGCATCGAAGCGCGGCTCCATTAAAGCCGGAGATTTTGAAGAATTCTGGAAAGTATTAATCGACCGTGGAGGCTGGTGGGACCCTCCCTATGTCTTCGGACAATGGAAGAAGAGGTTCGATACGCCGTCGGGAAAGTTTGAGTTCTTTTCACAGAAGATAGAGAAAGGCTTGAACGAAGCTGCCAAAAAGAGCTCAAAGACGCTGGGTCAGGTTCTGAAAGAATTAAAGATCGAGGCCGCGGATGACATGGCTTTTCTGCCCCATTTTGAAAAGCCCCGAGCTCAAGGAGAAGAGAAAGAGTTTCCTTTCTATCTGCTCGACTATAAACTGATGACCATGGCAGAAGGAAGGGGAGCCAATCAGCCCTTTCTTCAGGAGATCATCGGCCCCCATCTGAAAGAGAGATGGAACTCATGGATCGAGATCAATCCGGAAACGGGGAAGGAGCTGGGAATCAATGATGGAGACCTGGTCTGGGTGGAATCAAAGGCGGGAAAAGTCAAGGTGAAGGCGAGGCTTTTTCCGGGAACACATCCAGCGTGTATCCATCTTCCCTATGGCCAGGGACACAAAGCCTATGGCCGATGGGCGAAAGACAGAGGTGTTAACCCGAACGATATTCTGGTAAGAGAATACGATTACCTGGGAGGATTCGTTTCTTTTTATTCGACGAGAGTGAAGGTATACAAGGCATAATAAAGTTCGGTGTTCGGAGTTGGGAGTTCGGAGCAAGAAAGGGTAAGATCTTCACTCCGAACTCCGAACTCATGACTCCGAACTGTCAGTGAGGTTCACATGTACCGATGGGGAATGGTGATTGATCTGGACCGATGCACGGGCTGCCAGGCCTGCGTGGTGGCATGCCGGCAGGAGAATAATATTCCTATTATGGGAGAGGAGTATGCCAAATTGGGAAGGGCAAAGTTCTGGATGAACCTCGTCTCCGAGATCAAGGGAACGACCTATCCCGACGTGGAGATGCACTTCGTTCCTATGCCGTGCATGCATTGTGATAAACCTCCCTGTACCAAGGTCTGTCCTGTGGCGGCCACATATAAGAATCCTGAAGGAATCGTAGCCCAGGTCTATCCCCGATGCATCGGGGTGCGCATGTGCATCTCCAACTGTCCTTACACGGTCCGCTATTTCAACTGGTATGAGCCCTCCTGGCCGGAAGAATACAAGAGGGGATTGAATCCGGACGTTTATCATCGGAGAAAAGGAATCACGGAGAAGTGCAATTTCTGCATTCAAAGGATCCGAAGAGGGAAGATGAGGGCCAAAAAAGAGAATCGGAAGATTCGAGATGGTGAAGTCATCCCTGCCTGTGCGGAGACCTGCCCGAGCGAGGCCATCACCTTCGGGGATCTCAACGACCCTGAAAGCCGGGTATCGAAGCTGTCCAAGAGCCGCCGGGCTTTCCGGCTTATGGAGGAGCTTGCAACGGAACCGAAGGTCTTCTATCTGAAAGAAGGGGCATGGTATGATGGATGATGAGGCCATTGCTCGAAAACACGAAACTTTGCTTGCTCCGATTGCTCACAGGAGATGGCCCTTCTTTGTTACGGCCCTCTCTCTTGCGGCCATCGTGCTCTGGTCAGTCTTTGCTTTCTCCTGGCAGTTTTACTGGGGCCTTGGAGAAACCGGGATGGGACATCCTGTCTCCTGGGCTCTCTATCTCGTCAACTTCGTCTTTTTCATCGGGATCAGTCATGCAGGGGCCCTGGTCTCTGCAGTTTTGAGAATCACCCATGCCCGATGGGGAACGCCCTTTGGCCGCGCAGCTGAAGCCGTTACTGTCTTTGCTCTGGCAGCGGGCCCCACAAACATCCTTTTCGATTTAGGCCGATCCTATCTCTTCTATTGGGTGGGCCTCCATGCACAATTCAAATCGCCTCTGCTCTGGGATTTCTCGTGCATCACGATCTATCTAACCGTGAGCATCATATTCCTCTACGTCCTGATGGTCCCGGACATCGCCCTTCTCAAAAATCTATTCCCAAAACGGCGATGGTTTTACGGACCGCTCTCCTTGGACTGGAGCGGGACAGAAAAAGAATGGAGAACATTAGCAAAGGTTATCGGATTCCTCTGCATCGCGGTGATTCCCATTGCGGTGAGCGTTCATACCGTCGTCTCATGGGTTTTTGGAATGCAGACCCAGCCCATGTGGCACAGTACGATCTTCGCTCCTTACTTTGTAACCGGCGCCATCTATTCCGGCATTGCAACGATCGTTGTGGTGGCGATTGTTCTCAGAAAGGTTTATCATCTGGAAAACTATCTGACGCCCTACCACTTCAGGAACATGGGTTCGCTGCTGCTCGTCTTCACACTTCTCTGGTTCTACTTTACTTTTGCTGAACACCTGACGGCAGGCTATGGAGGAGGCGTTGAGGAATTGGCGGTCCTGTGGAGCAAGCTGACAGGGAAATATGCTCCCCTCTTTTGGACCATGACCGTTCTATGTTTTTTCTTTCCTTTTCCGATGCTAATCTGGAGGCGAACCATCCCAGGACTCCTGATCTCCTCGATTTCGATCATTATCGGGATGTGGCTGGAGCGGTTTCTGATCATTATCCCCTCTTTCACCAATCCCCGGCTTCCTTACGCCCGCGGGTCATATGCGCCTTCATGGGTTGAATGGTCCTTGACGGCAGGGCTGTTTGCAGGTTTCACGCTTGCCTTCGTCCTCTTTTCGAAGTACTTTCCGGTTGTCTCGATTTGGGAGACGGAAAAAGACGAAAGGGAAAAAGAAAAGAAATAAATGGTCAATAACCAATGAACAATGGGCAATGATCAATGTAAAGCAGATGACCAACCGAGAAGCATGTTAGGAAGATTTGGTTCCATCTTTGTGTCATGCTTAACTTGTTTCAGCATCTCGTTTTGTCCTTTAGGTGAGATCCTGAACCGAGTTCAGGATGACAGGTCTGCGAAATTTCAAATAATGTTTTGGTTAGGTTTTAACGTAGGGTCGGCGACCCCGCCGACCTGGCAGAATTAAGAATTTGCCGAGGAGAGTTATATGAAAAGATTTTCATTGATTTTCATTCTTGCGATGCTTTTTCTTTTTTCATCATTCGGTCAAATCTTTGCTCAGGCAACCAAAATTCCCAAGAAGACGCCCGAACTGTTGAGCCGGGGCAAGAAGCTCTATGAGCAGAATTGCGTGCCCTGCCATGGCCAAAAAGGAGATGGAAAAGGGGCAGCCGGGGTTGCCCTGAAGCCCCCTCCCAGAGATTTTAATATCCCTTTGAGTCAATGGACTTACTCAAAGGGCGATCTCAAAAAGACCTTCGACGTTATCTCGAAGGGAGTTCCAAATACAGGGATGGTCAAATGGGATCATCTCTCTGAAGAGGATCGCTGGGGGCTGGTTTTTTATGTGGCGGAATTCGCAGCTCCTCCGAAGGCCCCGGCAAAGAAAAAATAAAAGACGCATAGCGCTTAGCGTAAAACCTAGCCAGGTTCGTCATTTTTAGTCATTTGGATCTTATTTGGAATTCAGAACTTCTGATTTGAAATTTTCTGCGCTATGCGCCATGCGCTTTGCGCTATGCTAATTCTACAACCATGAAAGAGCTTACCTCCGAAGAGCTAGCAGCCTTTAACGGCAAAGACGGTCAGGCCGCTTATATCGCCTTCCAGGGAAAGGTCTATGATGTTTCCGGGAGTCCTCTCTGGACCAAGGGTGCACACATGCTGAGGCACCTCGCGGGACAGGACTTGACCGGTTCCATTTCCGCAGCTCCCCATGGTGTAGAAGTCTTTGAGCGTTATCCCCAGATTGGGGTGCTCAAGAAAGGTCCCCCTGAAGAGCTGAAACATCTTCCTTCCGTACTCCAGAAGGTGCTCCAGGAATTTCCCGTGGCGAGACGCCATCCGCACCCCATGCTTGTTCACTTTCCGATAGCCTTTCTCATGGGGGCATCTCTTTCCATTCTTCTCCATATCCTTTTCGAAAACCCCTTCTTCGAGCTCTTCAGTTTCTATCTCCTCATTCTGGGGGCGATTTCTTCTATCTTTGCAATGGCAAGCGGGCTCCTCACATGGTGGATTAATTATCGATTAAGACTCACCCATTTTGTCAAAAGAAAGATCCAGCTTTCTATCCTCCTGGCGATCTTTGAGATTGTCCTCCTCTTCTGGAGGAGTATGGTTCCGGAAATCTCCAATATCGTCTATTTCATCCTCGTGTTTCTTCTCGCCCCTACCGTCATGCTTCTGGGCTACTATGGAGGCCAGATCACCTTCCCCACTGAAAAAGCATGATGGGGGGATTGGGAGATAGGGTGCTGGGGTGCTTCAATGATCAGTGTTCAATAACCAATGATCAATGACCATTGATCTTTATCCCCCTGCCTGCTTGCTTCCGCTTCTATCTTTCAGTTTGGAAACTCCGAACTCTGAACTCCCAACCCCGAACTTTGTTTACTTTTAGGTGCGAATGCGTAAAAGATGACGGCGGCGGCCATGCCGAGGAAACAGATCAGAAAGGCGAGGTGATATGCCTCGGGCGGATAGGTATGATTGGTTCTGGGAAAGCATTGGATCACCCTTCCCAGGGCCGTCATCAAGAGTGCCCCGCCCACCATCGAGAAAAAATTGACACCGGCCAGCACCGTTGCCGAGATGGTGATGGGAAAGAGCTCCTTGGCATGGGTGAAGATCATCATTGCCAAGGCACTGGAGAACCCCATGAAAAAGAAAAGGAATCCATACCAGTAAGGATTCAGGGTTTTCGATACCCAGAGCAAAAGAAAGAGGCCAAGGAGGTATACGCTCAATCCGCCCAGGGCCACGGCCTTAGGGGATTTAAAAGTTCTGTCCGAAAGTCGACCTCCAACGGGAGCTCCTACAATTATTCCGATGGCCAGGAAGACCAACATGTTTCCCGCTTGAACCGGAGAATATCCTTTTGCATCCATCAGGTAAGGGCCTAACCACAGACCCTGAAGGCTGATGAAAGTTCCATATCTGAAAAAGGCAACCGCTCCTATCTGCCAGAATGCCAGGGACCCCAGGACAAGGCGAACCGATGGAAGAAGTCCTATCGCCGGTTCGGATGAAGAAGAAGTAACACTACCCTCCTTTTTCTTTTCCCCTCCCAACACCCAGAAAACCAGGAAGGCAAGCAGGATCGTGACTCCCCCGGCAATGAAGAAAGTCCTTCTCCACCCGATGCTGGAAGCTAAGTAGGCCAGAGGAGACCCTGAAAGCACGTTGCCCACCGTCCCAATAGAGAGGTAGAAGCCTACCAAAGTTGCAAATCTCTCGGATGAGAAGTTTAAGACGAATACTTTCATTGCCCCCATCAGCATGCAAGCCATTCCCGCTCCGATCAAGATCCTTCCCAAAAAGACCGTGATAAATGATCCTCCCGAAGCGAAAAGAAGAGCGCCCAGGCCTCCGATCAATGAGAAGAAAGCAACGATCCTGCGAGGGCCGATCCGGTCGAGCATCGGCCCCATGGGGATTTGGAGGAGGGCAAAGGAATAGAAGAAGGCACCTCCCAGGATGCCAAGGGTTTCTGCATCGAGGCCCAGTTCTCGAATGAGATCAGGGGCAATGACCGCGTTCGAGGCGCGATAAAACATGGATAGGATGTAGAGGGCTGACAGGGTTGAAAAGATAAGAAGGAGTCTGAGAGGAGGTTTATCCTCCGGCCGGCTGGCCGTCATGGAACGATCACCACTTTGATCGGATCTTCACCTTCGATTTCACCTCCTGCCACCTTCAGCGCCTTCTCAGCTTCATGCAACGGAAAACGATGAGTAATCATTTTCTCCAATGGATATTTTCCGGATTGGGCTAAGTGGATGGCCGGGATGACAGATCGAAAGTCATGGCTGAAGACTCCCTGAAGTCTTATCTCTCGAAAGACGATCTTATCAAGAATGAGAGGAATCTCTCGATCTATTCCATAGGTGCCCGGAAGGATGACCGTACCCTTCTTCTTCACCAGATCGACAGCGGTCACCGCAGCTTTTGGATTTCCCGTCACATCCATCACGAGATCAGCCATCTTCCCCTGAGTCATCTCCCTCACCGCTTCCACAGGATCCATCTTTTCCACATCGATGATCGCATTGGCCCCGAATGTCTTTGCAAGTTCAAACCGCGACCGATCCCGTGTCATCCCTGTGAGGATGATTTTTCCTGCCCCGGCTTCTCTGGCAACGATCACCGCAGCCAATCCCTGCTGTCCCGGACCTTGAATCACAACGGTCTCTCCAATAGAGAGATTGCCCGCAATTCGAAGCCATCGGATCGCATTTCCAAGGACTGCGCAGATCAAAACCCCCGTTTCAGGGAGAAGGTCCTTCTTTACCCGATGGACCATGGCCCTCGGAGGAAGGTAAAGATACTCGCTGTAGGCACCCCAGAGATGAGGGGGATCTTTACATGAAATCATGGAGCCGTAGGTGAGAGAAGAAACACAGTGCTTATAATCGCCTTCCAGGCAATGGTAGCAATTTCCGCATCCGAAGGTATATTCGACAACGGCCCGGTCGCCCTTATAGAGTCCCTTTCTTTTAGATACTTCCTCTCCTATCTCAGCGATCGTCCCGAAGATTTCATGGCCCATGATAATGGGATAGGGCCGTACTGCCCTTGTCACCTTTCCTTTGTACGTCCCGACATCAGAACCACAGACTCCAACCATTTCAACTTTGAGAAGCCCTTCTTCAGGACCGATATCCGGAACAGGGAACTCTCTTAGAACCATTCTTCCCGGTGACTCAAGCACCATCGCCCTGGAGGTTTTCATTTTCTTTCTCTTTCCGTGAATAGGATTTTCAGAACCCTTTAAATCTACTAAATATGCTGGTTTTGTCAAGTTTTTAAAGAGAGCTTTGAGAAACTATTTACGCTCCCTTGATTACATAGATTTCAAGAAATGATTACACGGATTCTTCTTTATTTTGATTGCTAATCTGTGTAATCCTTTCCTAATCTGTGTGATCAGAGATTTCTGGACTTTTTCAGAAATCTCAAAAAATACTGTCCTTTTTATCGAAAAATAGGGTTTGCACCCCATTTACCATTTCTGAACGGGTTGATTAAGATGGAGGATTGAGGGCTGAATGGAGATACCAAAAGTTCCGATCAAACTGATCGTCAATGGTAGAAAACAGGAGATCTATGTTGAGCCCCGGCGCACCCTTCTCGATGCCCTCCGAAAAGATTTGGGGATCACTGGAACAAAGAAGGGATGTGATGAGGGCACCTGCGGGGCCTGTACGGTTATTCTTGACGGTAAGGCGATCTATTCCTGCATGGTCCTCGCCATTGAGTGCGAGGGCAGATCGATCGAGACGATCGAGGGGCTCGAAAAAGAGGGTCAACTCCATCCGATTCAGCGGGCCTTCATCGATTACGATGGACTGCAGTGCGGGTTCTGTACCCCGGGTCAAATCATGTCCGTCAAAGCCCTGCTCGATAAGAATCCAAAACCGACAACGGAAGAATTACATCATTCCTTGGTCGGGAACCTCTGCCGTTGCGGTGCTTATCCGAAGATCATAAAAGCGGCCCTGAAAGCGGCTGAGAACTACCGCAAACGGTAAGGGACGTGAAGACGGCCCAAGACAACTTTCACCACAGAGCCACAGAGATCACGGAGGAAATTTTCTTATGATCCAATCGGGAGACGGCGATTGGATCATAAATTCCATCCCTGCCGCAATGATATGGTGAATCTTATGATTGGCTCTGGTACAGAGTAAATTCTTCTTTTCAAGAGGCAGAAGGCCTTTTGTTTGGCGGGTACCTCCCCGCCAAACAAAAAATTGTTTCTCCGTGTGCTCTGTGACTCTGTGGTGACAAATCTTTTTGGAGTGGTGAGGATTTGAAGATGGCGAAGGTTGTCAAGACAAAAAGGGAGTTCGAGGGACACTGGTTTGAAGAGTATGTTGTCGTTGAGGGCGAGGGCCTTCCAGCCTGGGAGGCAGGAGCCGAGCTGAAATCCGTTGGCCGGGAAGAACCCCGCATCGATGGACCGGAGCGTGCGACCGGCCGGGCAGTCTTTACATCAGATATCCAGCTGCCCGGGATGCTCTATGGAAAGATCTTAAGGAGTCCCCATCCCCACGCAAGGATCAGAAGGATCGAGACAAAACGGGCTGAAGATCTCCCCGGAGTACACGCCATCCTGACCCACCAAAATATTCCAAAGATCCAATTCTATGGCGGGCAGACTTTCATCTTCGATGAAACGGTGAGGTATGTCGGCGATGAAGTCGCCTGTGTGATTGCAGAGGACGAGGAGATCTGCGAGGACGCCCTCGATCTGATCGATGTCGAATATGCTGTGCTTCCCTTCGTCCTTGATCCCGAAGAGGCCAATAAACCGAAAGCCCGCAGGGTTCAGCCTGAAGGGAATCTTTTTAGGGGTGAACCGGATCTCTACGCGCGCGGAAACGTCGAGAAAGGATTCAGCGCCGCAGACGTCATCGTCGAAGACACCTTCAAGACCCAGACGGCCCTCCACAACTCCATGGAGACCCATGGCAGTGTTGCCCTCTGGGAAGATGGCCATCTCACTATCTGGGACTCGACGCAGCACATCTTCGGGGTGAGGTCGGGAGTTGCGGAACTCCTCAATCTGCCTCTTGATAGAGTGCGCGTCATCAAGAAGTATATGGGCGGCGGTTTTGGCAGCAAGAACAGGGTCGGGAAGTATACGATCCTGGCCGTGCTTGGAAGCCGGATGACAGGGCACCCCGTCAAGATCATGCTTGATCGGCACGAAGAGAATGTTGCAGCAGGGAACCGGCCGTCGAGCGTGCAATATTTGAAGATGGGTGCGAGGAAGGATGGAGCCTTGACGGCGATTTACCTGAAGGTCATCTCGGGAGCAGGGGCTTATACGGTATGGCCGGCAGCTGTGGGCGGCCCGGTCAGGCTTCTCTATGCCTGTCCAAACGTGAAGACCGAACAGTACACGGCTTTTACTAACACCAGTCCCATGTCCGCTTTTCGTGCTCCGGGCTATACGGAAGGCACCTTCGCCCTCGAATCGCTGATGGATGAATTGGCAAGGAATCTGAGGGTGGACCCTCTGGAACTGAGAATGAAGAATTATACGGACCACGATCAGGTTACCGGCCGGCCGTATTCCGCAAAGGGGCTGCGAGAGGCCTATGGGCGCGGTGCTGAGTTGATTCGCTGGCGCCAGGAGCAAGAACATCGCAAAGGTCCGAAGATTCGGGGCATGGGAATGGCCTCGCAGATCTGGGGTGGAAGCGGTGGGCCGCCCGCATATGCGGTGATAAAGATCAATCCGGACGGGACGGCGACAGTGCTCAGCGGGACACAGGATATCGGGACGGGCACGAAGACGGCTCTCGCTCAGATTGCATCCGAAGAGCTGGGTTTTCTGATCGAAAACATTTCGGTCGAGATCGGGGACACTCAAACGGGACCTTATGCACCGATCAGCGCGGGAAGCATGACCCTCCCCAGCGTTGGGCCCGCGGTCCGGACTGCTGCCTATGATGCGAGACAACAGTTGCTGGACGTGGCCTCCCAGGTGCTCGAAATTCCCCGTGACACACTCTTGGTTCAGAATTCCAAGCTAAGCAGCCCTCGACTCAAAAACCCTGTTCCGGTTAAAACAGCCCTTTCCAAACTCGGAAATTTCACGATCATCGGCCGTGGCAGCCGCAGCCCCAATCCTGAGGGGGTGGCCGTCAATACTTTTGGCGCCCAGTTTGCCGAAGTGGAGGTCGATACCGAGACCGGAGAGGTAAGGGTCGAGAAGATCGTTGCCGTACACGACTCAGGACGTGTGGTCAATCCTTTGACCCTATCGAGTCAGATCGAGGGAGGCGTCATTCAGGGGCTTGGATTTGGATTGATTGAACAGCGCGTCGTGGACCGTCCGACAGGTGTTGTGATGAATGACGATCTGGAGAACTATAAGATCCCCACAGTCCTTGATGTTCCTGAGATCGTGGTGGAGATGGTTGACCGGCCGGATCTCCTTGCGAATAATGTGGGCAGCAGAGGCGTTGGAGAGCCTCCGATCATACCGACCTCTCCGGCGATTGCGAATGCTGTGAGAGATGCTCTCGGGATCAGGATAAGAGAACTGCCGATCACCAGGGAAAGAATATTAGAGGCATTATGTAGAAAATAGCATAGCGCAAAGCGCATGGCGCATAGCGTAACTAACTAAAACAAAAAGCAAAATCTTAACTGAAAACCAATTTTCATGTGGTTCGAGGGTGCCCTCCGGGCATGGGGCATTAGCTGGAAAATAAGTTTCGTCCAACGGTAAGGGTATGGTTCGACAGGCTCACCATGATCGGGGAAAAAAACCGTTCGTCCTGAGCTTGTCGAAGGATGCCCGTATCGTCTTTCGGCTACGTTCTTCGTCTAAAGAACTTCACGCCTGCGTGCCGAAACGTTTACTCCCGAACTGCATTGAGCCAGGCACTTCGGCGTGCAGGCACGTAACCGCCGGCCCCAAACGAAACGGGCTTCTTGACCGTAACCTTAACCCTGGGACAAGGTACTTAAAGTGCATTCCTTTGAACATATCAATGCTCCTGACCTTTCAACCGCGACCCGGCTCCTGCGTGAGCCTTATACAGAAGCCATCGCGGGGGGGACCGATCTGCTGGGTGAATTGAAGAAACGAATAAGAAGCCCCCGGCGTCTTGTGAATCTGAAGACGATTCCCGGACTAAACGAGATTCGCCCTAAAGGAAGCCTTCGCCTCGGCGCTCTTGTCACCCTCTCTGAGATCGAGCATCATCAGGGTGTCCTGGAGAAATTTCCTCTTCTGGCGCAGGCTGCCTCATCGGCAGCCACACGGCAGCTGCGCAATGCGGGCACCGTGGGGGGCAATCTCTGTCAACATCCACGATGCTGGTACTACCGGAGTCCGCGCTTTCCCTGCTGGCTTAAAGGGGGCAAAACGTGCTTTGCCTTTGAAGGGGAGAATAAGTACCATGCGATCCTTGGCGGGGGACCGTGCCATGCAGTCCATCCATCCGATCTGGCGCCGGCATTGATCGCTTTCAACGCAAACGTGCAACTCACTGGGCCGACAGCAAAAAGGGAGATGTCCCTTGAAGAACTTTATGCAAAACCGAAGCGAGATCATCGCCGGATGACGGTCCTTGGTTCGGGGGAACTGATCAGAGAGATTCAAATTCCCACCCCTTCGAAGAAGTCCAGAGGGATTTATCTCAAGGAGATGGAACGGCGGGCCTGGTCCTTCGCCCTGGTAAGCGTGGCTGCTCACGTCACGTTTGAAGGGGATCGTATGGCTGAAGTACACATCGTACTGGGCGGTGTTGCACCGGTTCCCTGGCGCGCAAAGGAAGCTGAAAAGATATTGACAGGAGAGAAGATCTCGGAAGCAGTGGCAAAGGCTGCCGGGGAAGCCGTAGTTTCCGCCGCCAGGCCCCTGCGGGACAACGAATATAAGATCCACCTTTCGAAGGCTTTAATTGCACAGGCGCTTCAGAAAATTTCGGAGCGGAGGGATTGAACCGGAATCATGGAATATTGGAACGATGGAACAACTTACCCAATTCCAATATTCCACCATTCCAGTATTCCTAATTATACTTTTTCGAACATGTCTTTCGGAGCCCCGCATAGCGGACAGACCCAGGTGTCATCCGGCAGTTTTTCGAAAGGGGTGCCAGGGATGATATCTCCGTCGGCATCGCCTTTTTCCGGATCGTAAATATAACCGCAGACCTTACATTTCCACTTTTCCATCTCAACCTCCAATTGAACTTCTGGCATAGGGCATAGAGCAAAGGGCATAGAGTCAAATAACTAGAGAATCACTAAGAATACGGAGTATAGCACAAAGGGTTAAAGATTTTCTTTTTACTCTATGCCCTATGCCCCATGCTCTTTGCCATTATCTCAGGATTTCGTCATCATAGATCTTTTCCAGTTGGTATTTGTGCTTGGACTCCTCTCCGACAAGGAAAGTAAAGAGCTTCTTCAAATCGGGATCTGTAATGGGCTCTTTGAGCGCCGTATAGAGCTTGACCGACTGTTCCTCCCGCTTCATCGCCAGTCGAAGTATCTCAGCATAAGAGCTGTCAGACTTCAATTCCGAATCAATCATATAATCGCTGATCTTCAGGTCGGGAATGGACTCAATCCTTGCCTTGACTACTTTGTCCATGTCGAGACCCTGAAGGAGCTTCCGATGCCCTTCCTCCTGTTTGGCGAAATCGAGGAAGAGTTCTTTCGTTCCAGAAAATTTTGCAACCTGGCTCGCCTGATTATAGAAGTCGACGGATTCGCTCTCTCTCTGGATCGCAAATTGAATGACCTCTTTGAATTTCTTCTCGTCCATAAGGCCTCCTTTTTCTCGGTGAAGGATCCAAGATATTTCTATTTTACTGGGCAGAATTCCCACGGTCAAGATGAAATTACTGGAGACTCTGAAAAATCCTTGACAGGGATTTCAGCAACGCTCAAGAAATAATTGACATATTCCTCAATTATGGTATCTTGTGCAAGAAATAAACACCGCGGATTTGCTCAAACCTTAAAAAAGGACGGGGTACGAAAGGAGGAACGAAGATGGATGTATCGGAGGCGATCCAAAAGAGGGTTAACATAAGGAAGTGGAAACCAACGCCGGTGGAAAAAGAGAAGATTGTCAAGGTGCTGGAGGCGGGCAGACGTGCGCCCTCATGGGGAAACGTTCAACCCTGGCGATTTATTGTGGTCCAAGATAAGGCCAAAATAGATGAATTGGCCAACGCTGCCGGTGGGCAACCACAAGTTAGGACTGCTCCGGTTGTGATTGTTTGCTGTGGTTTAATGGAGGTCTTCTCTCAGAAGATGCATAGAGAGTCTTTGAAGCAGCTTATAGAGGCCGGTGTGATGAACTGGCCGGACGAATTTCTGGATAATGTTGTCTTGGGAAGCGATCTGCTTGCACCATACCGTCTCGGCGAACAGGTCATGACTATAAGAGCGGGTGAACAGATCATGATTTCCATAGCGTATATGACCCTTGAGGCTTTTAATCAGGGCTTAGGGAGTTGTTGGGTAGGAGCGGTATCACCCAAAGAGGCTCATCAGGTCATGAACCTGCCGAAAAACCTGTTTGTCCATGACTTTTTTCTTTTAGGATATCCTGATGAGGCTCCCAAACCCAGGCCGAGAAAACCACTTGACAGGATCGCTTTCTGGGAAAAATACGAATAAGTGGCCGACCGTACGGTTCTCTGACCTCTACTTCAGATCCTTCAAATAGCCGATGATCTGGTTTATCTCATCTTCGGTTAATTTAAGAGGAGGCATGACGGGCGGAAATCCCTTCACCAGATCCTTGCCGGGTTCCAGGATCGAATTCCGGATGTAGTTCTCATCCGCCGATAGGGTCCGCTCTTTCCCCTCCGTCAAAACGGTCACATTTTTCCCGAAGAGGCCTTTGAATGTGGGACCTAAAAGAGGCGTCCCGTCAACCGTATGACAGGCCCTGCATCCCCTTTCCTGAAGAAGCTGTTCTCCCCGGGGCATGGCCTTTTTTTCAGCCATTGCTTTCCCCAACGCGATCTCATACCATTTCTTAAATTCCTCCTCTGGAACGACTTCAAGCTTGGTCAGCATATAGGAATGACGAAGGCCGCAATATTCCGCGCACAGGACATCGTACGTCCCGACCTCCGTCGGTTTGAACCAGAGGCGATTTCCCATTCCCGGAACAGCATCCTGTTTGATCTTGAAGGCGGGGATGTAAAAACTGTGAATCACATCTGCCGTAGTGAGTAACAGCTCGATATCTTTCCCTACGGGAACCTTTAAGACTTCACTTTTCGCTCCCTTTTCATATTCGAAACTCCACGACCACATGCGTGAAATCACTTTAACCTTCATGGCCCCTTCGGGAATCTTCTTTAGAGTTTTGAAACCCGTCAATCCATAATAGAACATGGTCAGCACAAGGAGGGTGGGGAAAACCGTCCAGGCGATCTCAAGCCAGAGGCTTCCCCGGATATCCTCAGGGTTGGGATTCCTTTTCCGATGGTATCGGACGACAAAATAAATCATCAAAAAAGTAATGAATGCCAGGAGCGAGACGGATATAACAGCCACATAGATGAAGATATTCTCAACGACTCTTCCTGACAATCCTGTTGTTCCTAAAAGCATGGATATCCCGCCTTATGAGAGCCTGAAGGAATACTTCACGCTCTCTAAAAATCTCCTTATCGAAACGCCACATCGGTAAAGACGATTACGATGAAAAGGATGAGAATCGCCAGGGTCCCGGGGATGATCAGCCTAAAGATGAGCCCTTCCTCATCCCGAAGGTGCATAAAATAGTTGAGGACTAATGCGGACTTGGTTCCCGCGATGATCAACGCAACAAAGACGCTCAAAGGTCCCAGATGCATTCCCGCTACGGAAACCGTTATTCCTGTCAGGATGATCAATCCCAGCCAGACCCACACATAGGTTTTATACTTGGCGTCCTTCACTTTGTCTCCCCAAACCCCAAATCGCATAGCGCAGAGCGCATAGCGTAACTACGGAAACCCTAACCCATTTCAGATCCCCCCATCCCCCCGTTCGGTCTCGTCCCGGAATAATTTCACAGTTTGAGGGAGATCCACGACTTTCATTGCGGGACACGCTCCGTCATGACCCATTACGTAATCAAATAGAAAAGGGGAAAGAGAAAAATCCAGATGATATCCACCAAATGCCAGTACAATCCTGAGTTTTCAAGGAGTACAAAATCGGCCCTGTGGATCCTCTCATTTTTGATAAAAAAGAGCATCATGACCAGCAATAAGATCCCCGCCAGAACATGAAGTCCATGTAACCCTGTCATAGCATAATAGAGGCCGTAAAAAAGTACCTCCCCGCTCTTTCGCTCCAGTAGTCGAGGGGAATTGGGGTAGAGATGATGCTCCACCTTTGTCGCCCACTCCACATATTTCAAGGAAAGAAAGAGGAATCCAAAGATGATCGTTGCGATGAGAAAAAGAGCAGACAGCTTTCGATTTCCCTTCTGCATGGAAGAGACGGAAAGGACCATCGTTAGACTGCTGGTAAGAAGGACAAGGGTATTGACCGTGCCGATGATGCGGTTCAGTTCTCCTGCGGCCAGATGGAAATCGGCGGCAAACTTATATCGATAGGAAGAATAGAGGATAAACAACCCCCCAAAGAGGAGGATCTCCGAGAGAAGAAAGAGCCACATTCCCAGCTTTGCACCCATGTAGTCTTTGTGCGTTTCCATCGTCTCCCTGCGATCACCGAAATTCATAAGGGCCCCGATCCACAACAGGGATCGTTTCAAAATTCTCAGCAGGCGGCGGCGATGAAGTCTTCCATTCCAATGTCGCTGCCCCCCATGGATTGTCTCCGGTTTTCTCACCTCTGAAAAGGGCGTAGAAAAGATTGCCAAACATCAAAAGCATCCCGGCAATCAGTATCCAGGACCCAATCGTCGAAATCACATGAAGGGTTTGGAAGGGCGGCAGGTAGTCATAATACCTCCGGGGCATTCCCTCCCATCCCAGGATCAGCATGGGGAAAAAGAGGACGTTAAATCCGACAAAGAGAAGAACCCATGCTGGAACAACCCATTTTTTCCCATACATCCGGCCGAACATTTTGGGGAACCAGTAATGGAATGCCCCGAAAAATCCAAAACCCATCCCGCCAAAGATGATGTAATGGAAGTGGCCCACGACCCAGTAAGTATCGTGAAGGTGAACATCTGTAGCAAGTGCCCCCTGGAATAAGCCCGTAAGTCCGCCGACGGAGAAAAGAAAGATAAAGGTGAGGGCAAACAGAAGAGGGGGTTCGAGCTCGATGGAGCCTTTGTACAAAGTGGCCACCCAGTTAAAAACCTTGATCGCGCTGGGAACCGCCACCAAGAAAGTAAAAAAGGAGAAGATCACGGAAGCGAGATCGCTCTGACCGCTGACGAACATGTGGTGGCCCCAGACGAAAGAACCGACGGCTGCAATCGCAATGCTCGAAAAAGCGATGGCTTTGTAGCCAAAGATCGTCTTCCTGGCAAAAACCGGAATGATCTCCGATATGACCCCCATGGCCGGGAGAATCATGATGTATACCGCGGGATGGGAGTAGATCCAGAAAAGGTGCTGGTACAGGAGAGGATCTCCGCCCTTGGCCGGGTCAAAGACGCCTACTCCCACCAATCTCTCGATCAGCGTGAGCAGTAAAGTAATCCCGATGACAGGTGTGGCAAGAATCTGGACCCATGCCGTCGCATAGATCGCCCACACGAAGAGGGGGAGACGGAGCCAGGTCATTCCGGGCGCACGGAGCCGGTGAGTGGTGGTCACAAAGTTTATCCCCGTCAGGATGTTTGATATCCCCAGGACAAAGACGCCAAAAACGGCAAGGGGAACATTGACCGCTGTTCGCAGGCTATAAGGCGCATAGAAGGTCCAGCCGGTATCGATGGGTCCGCCACCGGTGAAAAGGGAAAGGAGGACCAGAACCCCTCCGGCCATGTACACCCACCATGACAGAAGATTTAACCTTGGAAAGGCCACATCTCTTGCTCCGATCTGAATAGGTAAGAAGAAATTCCCAAAAATGGCGGGAATCGAAGGGATGACAAATAAGAAGACCATGATGACCCCATGGAGGGTGAATAAAGCATTATACGTCTGAGGACTCATAATCGTGGGGCCGGGAGCAATCAGCTCCAGCCGCATCAGGAATCCAAAGGCCACAGCGACAAAGAAGAAGCTCAGAATGGGAAAGAGATAGAGGAGCCCGATTCTCTTATGGTCTGTTGAAAAGATCCATGCGAAGATCCCACGGTGCCGCCCGTGGTTCTCGTAAAAACTTGCCATTGCCGTCACCTTTCTTAAATGCTCACCCTCACTCTTTCCCTCTCCCCCGAGGCCCGGCCTACGCAGTCCCGCGCTTCGCGGGACGGAGTAGGAGGAGAGGGAAGGGATTAGGGTTGTCGTCTCTTACCCTTGAAAACAAGAAACGCGACAAAAAGTAAGGCAAAGAGCAGCGTGACCGTTCCGGTCACTTTAAGGGTGTTGAACACATACTTTTTGCCCTTGGGGTCGTAACTGAAACAGAAGCGAAGCGCTTTACTAATAGTGGGACCTACCCGCTCTTCCGTGGCCTCAAGGAGGCCCATCTTGATATCGAAGGGCAGGTATTCCGTGCCGTAGAGGTAGCGGACGATCTTCCCTTTCGGAGAGAGGATGGTCAGCACAACAGGATGCTCAAAGTCGTCGCCCTCCCTTTCAAAATGAAACCCGACGGCATCGGTGAGTCTTCGAATAGTCTCTCCATCACCCGTTAAAAATCTCCAGCCCTCTTCCGGGATAGGTTTTCCGATCATCTTGAGATAGAACTTTTTCCTTTCAAGCGCAAGGTCGGGCTTCTCCCTTTCATCAAAGCTGACAGCCAGGAGAATATAGTCCTTTCCCGGGTCTGCCGACAATCTGTTCAAGACATCCGTCAGATTCTGCAGGAGAAGACTGCAAACGTTAGGGCAGTGATAATAGACAAGGGCTAAAAGGGCAGGCGTTCGGATCAGCTGGTTCAAGGTGACGGGTTTGCCGTTTTCATCATAAAACGTCAGATCGAGCGGGATGGTCTGGCCCTGGTTTTCTCTTATCCCGATCTCGTAGCCCGCTTTAGGTTTTTCAACATGACCGTAAGCAGGGTTATTTAAGAGAATCGTTCCTATCAATAGGATGGCAAGCCCGGGGATCTGCAGCAATCGATTCCTCCTCTCTTTAGAAGGGCTCAGGCCGATCGTGGTAAGTCCCGCGGGGCGCGGGATCAAACCATACCGTTGCCGAGAGGCCCTCCACTTATTTTCTAACTAACGTTCCTCCTTGTAAATAGGGAATTTCCTGTATTTAGGGGACGATCTGACTGTATTTTTTCAGCCTGCGAAGGTTTGAATGACCCTGTTTACAGGCCAACAAATGATAAAATACTGTGTTTATATCGAGAAAATACACACTTTAACCCATTTATTTTCTCTGTCTTGTCTTATATCCTAGAATTTTACCACTATCAAGCGGTAGAATGCACCTAAGAAAGGAGGAGAGTATGGCTTATAGTGCGAAGGATTTCAACCGGCTTTTGGGGATGGAGGGATTCAGCGAAACCCTCCTGAAAAATCACTTCACCCTTTACCAGGGTTATGTGACCAATACCAATAAACTGATGGAGATCTTCGGCCAGATGGCCAAGGATGGCAAGGCAGGGACTCCCGAATTTGCCGAATTGAAAAGGAGGTTCGGATGGGAGTTCAACGGCATGAGGCTCCACGAATATTACTTCGAGAATCTCGGCGGCAAAGAAGGATTGGAAAAGACGGGGAAGCTCTATAAGAAGATCTCCGATGATTTCGGAAGCTATGAAGCCTGGGAAAAATTGTTTAAGGCCGTAGGATCGATGCGCGGGGTCGGATGGGCCGTTCTCTATCAGGATAATCTCACAGGAGGGCTGATCAATTTCTGGATCAACGAACATGACGTGGGGCACCCGTGCGGCTGTACCCCGATTCTTATCTTGGATGTCTTTGAGCATGCCTTCATGATCGATTACGGATTGAAGAGGGCAGATTATATCGAAGCCTTTTTCAAAAACATCAACTGGAAGGCAGCCGAAGGAAGACTGCGATAAATTTGGAAAGATGGAATATTGGAACTTTGGAATACCCCACTGTTCCACTATTCCATCATTCCACTCAGATTGGAAAGGAGGTCCAACGAATGACGCACCATCTGAAACCGGCAACAAAGGTGAGTGAAGAATTGAAGAAGATGTTAAACGATGCTATCGCCAGGGAGATCGCGGTCAGTATTCAATATATGCTGCAACATATTCAGGTGATCGGGGTCAAAGGGGTTGCCGTTCAGGATCAATTCAAGAAGACGGCCATCGCGGAGATGAAGCACGCTGAGAAGGTTGCCGAGAGGCTCTGGTATCTCGAAGGAACGCCAACCACTCAGCCTGCTCCCATCAAAGTCGGAGAAAGTCTGAAGGAGTTTCTGGAACTTGACACAAAGGCCGAGGAAGATGCCATCCTCCTGTATAAGAAGATTATCGAAAAGGCCCAAAAAGAGGGGGATGTCACGACAGCCTTTATATTCAAGGAAATCCTTGAAGCAGAAGAAGAACATCACGATCTCTTTACTACCATGCTCGAAGAAGTCTAACTCTCAAAATCCCATAGCGCAGAGCGCGTAGAGCATAAACTCTCAGGTTGAGGTTAAGGCTGAGGTTGAGAAGTTCGCAACCTGAACCTCAACCTTTTTTGCCCTAGCTCTTTTGCTTTCCCATGATGGATGCTCTCTTTCTCTCGCGAATCCAGTTCGCAGTAACGACCCTGTTCCACATCCTTTTTCCCACGCTCACCATCGGTCTTTCCGTCTATCTGGTCGTCGTCGAGTCTCTGTGGTTACGGACCAAAGAGGAGGTCTACTACCGATTGTACCGGTTCTGGGCGAAGATCTTCGCAATCAATTTCGGCGTGGGAGTCGTCACGGGAATCGTTCTGGAGTTTGAGTTCGGGACAAATTTTTCTCAGTTCTCGCAGAGGGTGAGCAATATCTTATCTCCCCTTTTGGCCTTTGAGGTTATGACCGCCTTTTTTCTGGAGGCGGGTTTCCTCGGAATTATGCTTCTGGGCTGGGAAAAGGTTCGGCGAAGCGTGCATTTTCTGGCCACCTGCCTGGTCTCCCTGGGGACCGTTATCTCCGCCTTCTGGATTCTGGCTGCAAATTCATGGATGCAAACACCCGCCGGATACAAGCTGGTTAACGGCAAGTTCATGGTAACCGATTTTTCAGAAGCTATTCTCAACCCGTCTTCCCTTATCCGGATGGGTCACATGACGATGGCTTCTTTTGAGACATCCGCTTTTGTCGTTGCCGGAATCAGTGCATATTTCCTTCTCAAGGGGAGGCAGGTCTTCCTTTTTCGCCGTTCCCTGGGGATCGCCCTGGTAATGGCTTTGATCTTTGCCCCTCTCCAGATCCTCCTCGGCGACACGAGCGGCCGTCAGGTATTTCACCATCAGAAAGCCAAATTGGCAGCCATGGAGGCCCACTGGGAAACCAATATCACGGGAGGCGCCTCCTTCCCGGTGATCGCTTTCCCCGATATGGAGGAGGAGCGAAATCTCTTTGAAATATCCATTCCAAACGGCCTCAGCCTCCTTGTCACCCATTCCTTGGAGGGCCGGGTCCCGGGACTCAAAGAGGTCCCCCGAGAGGATCGGCCCAACGTGGTCATCCTGTTCTGGAGCTTCCGGCTGATGGTGGCTGTCGGGTTCATTCTTTTTCTTATCATGGTGTGGGCCGCAGTTCTTTTGAGACGAGGGCGCCTGTATAAGCATCGCTCATTTCTTTGGACTTTGGTGATCGCTCACCCTCTTGGTTTTGTCGCAACGGAGCTGGGCTGGATTACAACCGAGGTGGGCCGGCAGCCCTGGCTGGTTTATCAGCTTATGCGGACCTCGGAAGGCGTTTCTCCTATCCCGGCAGGAAATGTCATCTGGTCTCTCGGCCTTTTCCTGATCATCTTTCCTGCCATCGGAGCGAGCTATCTTTATTACATTGGGAAGACACTTGAACGGGGCCCGGACGTAACCACCCCCATCCCCCAAATTCATCGGGTCGCCGGCCTGCAAACGCTTCAAAAGTCGGAACAGGGCAATGGGATCAAGTAGCGAATGTTCCTCATGCTTTACTTGGATCGGCATAGTATGATGATCTCGTAAAAATTCGTCTCACCGGTGAACCCCGGATCGGGGTCCGGGGCGGGCACCGGAAGCCAGTGTTTAAAATGGTTCCCGGCGTTCGCCGGGACTACGACTGGATTCCGGCTTTCGCCGGAATGACGACCATGAGTCTTTTGCGGCTTTTTACGAGTTCATCAAATGTTCAAATCTTTCGTTTGGGATTTACGGGGTATCTGATGGATCTCGTGACCATCTGGTCTTGTCTGGTAGCTCTGATCATTATCCTTTACGTGGTTCTGGATGGCTTCGGTCTCGGGGTGGCCCTCCTTTTTCCGACCACCCGGGATGAAGAAGAGCGCGATCTTTTGATCGGTAGTATCGCCCCGGTCTGGGACGCGAATCAGACCTGGCTGGTATTTGGCGCCGGGGCTCTCTTTGTGGCCTTTCCAATGGTTTATGGAGTCCTTTTCAGCGCCCTCTATATCCCCCTTTTTACCTTTGTCTTCGGATTGATCTTCCGCGGCACGACTTTTGAGTTCAGGGAGAGCGCCTTCCGGAAAGGGATCTGGAACAAGGTCTTTTTCTTGGGAAGCCTGATAGCCGTGGGGTCTCAGGGACTTACCCTCGGGGGTGTCATTTCGGGGATCGAAGTGGAGGCGGGCCGTTTTGCAGGGGGGTCTTTTGACTGGCTGAATGCCTTCTCCATAACAGTGAGCGTTGCACTGATCGCAGGGTATATTCTGCTCGGATCCACCTATCTCATCATCAAGACGACAGGGCAGGTACAAGAGAGGGCTTTCAATCAGGCTCGGTGGTCAGCACTGGCAGTCCTGGGATTCCAGGTCGTGGTCACCATTTGGACTCCGCTCCATTATTCGTCGGTCCTGACCAATTGGATCACCCCGCCCAGGATTTACTATATCTGGACTTTTCCCGCCGTGGGTCTTATAGCGTTTTTTATCCTTATCAGAAGCCTGAAGGCCCGGCGTGAGATCCTTCCCTTTGTCTGCAGTGTCTTTCTCTTCCTGGCAGGGTACCTTGGCCTCATCGCTTCCCTTTATCCGTATGCTATTCCTCCGAGCCTTACCCTGCAGGAAGCCATCGCACAGCAGGAGACCTTAGTCTTCACCCTCTGGGGAGCGTCGATCATCCTGCCGGTGGTTCTGGGTTATTCCATTTACTCCTACTCTGTGTTCCGGGGCAAAGTCGGAAAAGAGAAATATGGATAGGCTTGATTTTTGAAGCATTGGATGTTAAATAATATACCATTGTGATAAAAAGCTTTGGTCGTCTCTTATCCCTTGCTTTCCTTGCACTTTTTGTGGGCATCATCCCTTCGTTTGCTGCCACAGATCTAAAGATTCCTGCAGAATACGGTGAAGTCGTATGCCGGTACAATGAAAAAAGCCCCAATCAGCTCTTTATTATCGGCATGAGTCACCGGGATACGTTGAGCCGCCTGAATGGCAAGAATACCTCAAGGGTGCAGGCCGAAGTCTACAAAATCGGTGATTGGTTAATCCATAATGAGCAATTAGACCTCCTGTTGCCCGAAGGCTTTTTCAAGAGCGAGAAGCCCAAGGTTGAAAAAGAGAATATCAAAGCGGTTTCTACGCGGTCCTTAGATATTAATACCGTGGAAGAGAAGCTCTCCGACAACAGGGTTTTTGTGAATGCAGAAATGTTATTGAAGGAGCATTTCGGGCTGAGAACGCAGCAAGTGGAAGATAAAGAGTGTTATAACGCTGTTGGGAATGCGATCCATAAGCTGGTGAGTTGTGGAAATGATTCTAATGAATACTCCCTAGTGAAATCTGACCTGGACTATCTGCAGGAGAGAAGAACGGCTGTCATGCTCCAGAAAATACCTAAAATCATCAATGACGAGTTCCGGCAAGGAAATATAAGAAGCAAAAAAGCCATTTTCACCATCGGAATGTCCCATCTCCATTTAATTATCAAATATTTGAATGAAAATAAGATAACGGTCTATGCTCCTTCGTTCAGCAAGAACAAAGGCGAAGATTACCTTGCTGATCTCAGGTTATCCAAAGAGAATTTTGGTGTTTGTGTCATCCTACCCAGAACGCTGGCGAATGATCAGAAGATTCTGGAGACGAACAGGCTGGAAAAAGTCGTCGCTGGTTTCAGGAAACAAGCTTCTCTTCCCATACAGTAACGCAGCTCCTCGAACATCCTTCTCCCCTTAAGACGGAGAAAACTTCCCTCCTTAGCGCCTGTTCGAAAATAACCTGAACAAATCGGTCTGGGAGCCGTTCGCCTTGACCCTTCGATACCTCAGGACAGGCTCAGGGCGAGGGGTCTTTCCGATCATGGTGAGGTATCGAACCATACCTCAGCACGAACGGATCTGCTCGACAACTTGTA
>Ga0214473_10001340_pt1 | contig 32790 bp, 30 predicted proteins | sample RVTome_7_FD_203509 | JGI IMG/M metagenome (GOLD analysis project Ga0214473, IMG submission 203509) | Soil microbial communities from uranium-contaminated site in the Upper Colorado River Basin, Wyoming, United States - RVT98D197 | ecosystem: Environmental > Terrestrial > Soil > Contaminated >...
CGAACTCCGAACTAAGAACTTATTTGTGTTCATTAAACAGCCCGGTGCTGAGGTACCGCTCACCTGTATCAGGAAGGATGACAACGATCATCTTCCCTCTGCTCTCCTCCCTTTTCGCCACCTCAATTGCTGCCCAGGCCGCGGCGCCGGATGAAATCCCGGCAAGCAAACCTTCTTCCTGTGCCAATCTTTTTGTGAATAGGACTGCGTTCTCATTCGATACCCTGATTACCTCATCAACCAAATCCATCCGGAGCACTTCCGGAATGAAACCGGCCCCTATCCCCTGTATCTTGTGTGGTCCAGGTCTTCCTCCCGAAAGCACAGGAGAGCTTTCCGGTTCTACAGCGATGGTTCTCAATTCCGGTTTCTTCTTTTTAATGACCTCTGAGATGCCGGTGATCGTTCCACCGGTTCCAACGCCTGCAACAAGAATGTCAATCTTTCCATCCGTGTCCTCCCAGATCTCTAAGGCAGTGGTCTTCTTATGGATCTCCGGGTTCGCAGGATTCTTAAACTGCTGGGGGATGAAATAACGGGGGTCGCTGGCAGCCATTTCTTCTGCCTTTCTCACCGCACCGGACATTCCCTCATTTCCAGGTGTCAGGATAACCTGAGCCCCAAAGATCTTGAGGAGATAGATCCTCTCATCAGACATAGTACCGGGCATCGTCAACACCAGTGGATACCCCCTCGCCGCACAGACAAATGCCAGGGCGATCCCTGTATTACCGCTTGTAGGCTCTAAAATGATTGTATCTTTTTGAATCAATCCTGCCCTTTCCCCTGCCTCGATCATTGCCACGCCAATACGGTCCTTCACACTTCCACACGGATTGAACGACTCCAGCTTTGCCACCACCTCTCCCTGAGAGCCTTCTGTAATTCGTTTCAGTTTCAACAAAGGCGTATGACCAATCAGTTCGGAAATCGAGTGAGCTATTCTTGCCATCTCTTGTCTCCTAAAGGCGCCAAGCGCTTAGCCTGCCTATCGCAGGCAGGCGCTATGCGTATAGCGTAACTTATATCTGGTACATCGGAGGCGACTGCCCCTCCTTCTCCTTTTTTCGATTCACCATCTCCTCGAAGGTAATGGAACGGAATATTTTATTGATCGCATCAGAAGCTTCCTTCCAGATATCCCGGGTCACACAAAAAGGGGCTTTCCTGCAGCTTTTTGGATCTTTTAAGCATTCAATGAGTTGGATTGTTCCGTCCAGGCTTTCGACTACATCATTGAGACAGATTTCGGAAGGCGGTTTGGCAAGAGAATATCCTCCCTTTGAGCCACGGACGGATTTCACAAGACCGGCTGTTCTCAACGGAATGATGACCTGTTCGAGATACTTCAAAGAGATATCTTCCTTCTTTGCGATCTCTTTCAAATCAATTGGCCCCTCCCCGTAACGGAAGGCAAGCTCGAGCATTGCCCTTGCCCCATACCTAATTTTAGTTGAAATTCTCATAGGTTATAAAACTATACTTTTTCTATAGGAATTAATGTTTCATAACTTACCCAATGATGGGTTGTCAAGAGATCACACAGGTAAGTAAGCATCTCTTTTCCCGTGATAGAAATCCATGGGAATGTCAAATCCAGAGGGGCAGGCGGGCCAGCGGAGAAAGATTTAGGGCGGCACCGCTTAAGGATTGACTCCAGACGCTCCAAGACCAATAAAAACCTCATTTTCATTGACTACGAAAGTTTCCCTTAAACGTCTAATGATCCGCAATCTTAAAGATTTCGGAGTCTGTTCCGCCTGCCCCTCTGGAGTCCATTCTGTCATCACGAAATTGGAGATGCTTCCCACAGTTAAAATCTCGGAAAGTTTTCTGAAGAATGACGGATAGGCAGGGCTTTGAAAAACCGTGGATAAAGGCTAAATTCTAAATCGGGTTAAAAAATAATTCAATCAGTTGACACGGCGGTCATAGCCTTTCCAGAAGGATTCCTTCAGGGACTTTCGGTCCACCTTATTGTAGGCGGTCTTGGGAATCTCTTTGATGAACTCAACGGTTTTCGGTTTCTTGTAACTGGCCAGATTCTCCTTGCAGAAATTAATAATCTCCTCCTCAGTGATCCGGGCTCCAGGTTTAAGCACCACCATCGCTTTGACTGCCTCTCCCCAGGTATCATCAGGCACGGCAATCACCGCCACCTCTAAGACAGCAGGGTGGGTCATGATGACCTCCTCCACCTCTCTGGGGTAGATATTGAAACCGCCGCTGATGATCATGTCGCTCTTGCGGTCTACGATATAAACATAACCTTCTTCATCAATCGTCCCCATATCTCGCGTATGAAGCCAGCCATTCACAATGGCCTCGGCCGTATCCTGCGGTTTCTTCCAATATTCTTTTATCATCTTGTTGGAACGGATACAGATCTCACCGATTTCACCAGGCTTGACCGGTTGGCCATTCTCATTGAGAATCTTGAGTTCGACCCCAAGGGCTGGTTTGCCAGCTGATGAAAGCCTTCTAAGCTGACTTGGACCCCCTTCGAGAATATGATCTTCTGGCCCCAGAAAGGTGATAGGTTGAGCCATCTCCGTCATGCCGTAGTTCTGGCGGAAAACCGATCCAAAGACCTTGATTCCTTCTTTGAGCCACTCCACCGGCATAGGCGCTGTGCCATACCATATCCGCTTGATCGATGAAAGATCGAAGTCTTTGATCCGCGAAGAACGTAGAATCATGGCGAGCATGGTTGGAACGAACAGGACTGAGGTTACCCGTTCTCGGTCGATCGTCTCGAGGACAAGCTCCGGATCGAAGCGAGGCAAGATGATGCACTTAGCGCCACGGCAGTAATAGACCATCATCATTAATCCTGCAGCGTGGGTCAGAGGGCCTACACTGAGGTAGATATCATCAGGGCCAATGGGCCGGTCGAGGTTGATAAGAATGTTGGTGATGATGTTATACAGGGTGCCAAAAGTCATGACCCCACCCTTAGGTCGGCCGGTGGTCCCTGCGGTGTAATGGATACGCTCGATGTCCACCCCATAATCTACATCAGCGTCAGGGAGTGTGCTGGGCTGGCCTTTGACGAGTTTCTCGTAACTCAACCGTCCAGGTAAAGAAGGACCAACGACAATCACGTGTTTGAGGGTGGGAACGGATCCTAAGACCGGTTCCATGGAATCGATAAATTCCTCACCCAGGATGAGCGCATCCGTTTCGGAGTCGTTCAGAATTTCGGCCTGCTCCCGGGGAGAATTGCGAATATTCAAGGTGACATAAGTCAGCCCGGCCCTGGGAATTCCAAGGATGGATACAGCACTCTCTATTCCGTTGTTTAAGAGAGCAGCAACCTTGTGGCCTCTCTTAAGGCCCAGGGATAAGAGGCCATGGCAGAGTCGATTGATTTGAGTATCCATCTCAGCATAGGTCAATCGATCCTTGCCAAAGACAACGGCCGTGCGCTCGGCGTAACGGGTCATTGGCCAGGTAAATAGAATTCCCGGTCTCATATCGATGCCTCCTAAAGTTTTTTGATAAACTGAAAGCCTTTCGTACCGAATAATGAGTCCCTATTGAAAGATTAGGCGTTTCGGATATTAATAAATTTAAGAAAAATTGTCAATTCTGAAGTCTATTGTGAAGTCTATTGTGTCATTTATTAAGGGAAGCATAATATTGTTTACATCAAAATATATCATTTTCCTGCTCTCGGTAATAATATCTAAAAAAAATTTAAAAAGGTTTGACAATATCAGTCTTGTCATGTATAAGGGGTGAAATTTAAAAGAATATTTTTCCCCTGATTTAAAATAGGGCATTCTGGCTCGCATGATTTGGAAACGGAGACAAGAGGCAAATGAACCTGTAGATGAGACGTTGAAATAGAAAGGAGAGGAGAATGGGAGAGGTTATTTATGAGGTGAGGGACAGGGTGGGATATATCACTCTGAATAGACCCGGGCAAAGGAATGCCATCAACAAAGATATGGCTGAAGGGATTTTTAAGGCCTTAGACGATGTGAAAAATAACCCGGATGTCTGGGTTTGTCTCATCACCGGCAACGGTAGAGACTTCTCCACCGGCCATGACCTTACCTGGGCCAACCCTGAAATTGGTTCGGGGAGATCCACTGAGGATTTATATGAATATTTAGTGACAATTTGGAAGCCAACAGTGGCGGCTATTAATGGATACTGCCTGGCCCAAGGTGCAGGTATTGCCTGTTCTTGTGATATAAGGATTGCAGCAGATGACGCTAAACTGGGTTGGCCTCAGTCGAAACGGGGTTTTCCATCAACCAGCGGACCGTGCATCCTCGCTCGCATACTCCCTTTCAACTTAGCCATGCAATTCCTCTATACTGGGGATTTTATAGATGCACAAGAAGCATTGCGCTTGCATTTGGTCAACACGATTGTACCTGCCTCAAAACTCCTGGAGGAGGCCGATAATTTCATTCGGAACAAAATCTTGCCGAATGCCCCTTTGGCTATGAGGATCATGAAGGAGGTAGCCGTAAGGGGGCGCAACATGACATTCCCTGACCAAGTCCGATTTGCAGGTGTTTCGCGGGCCAGGGTTGAGACTAGCAAAGATATGAAAGAAGGTATCACCGCTTTCCTTGAAAAGAGGGCACCCAAGTTTGAAGGAAAATAGGAAAAGGAGGTATAAGATGATGAAGTCGCATAAAATTGTTCTAGTCATTCTATCTACCCTTATGATGAGTCTGGGATTTGGGGCCGATGGATCATTCGTATCAGCCCAGACAGCGGAAATCAACAAAGCCCGCTACTCTTATCATTGGTTCCCAACTCACAATCTGGCCGTCTATTCGGAAAAATTTTCACAGCTATGCAAAGAGGAGACGAAAGGCCGGTTGGAGGTGACGACCTATCCCTCAGGCCAGCTATATAGTGCCCGGGATGCGATCGCTGCAGTCTCTCAAGGTAGCGTGGAAATGGCCGGCGTCATTGCCTTGACGTTGGCTTCGGTTGCCCCCGAATTTGGCGTGGACACATTAATGATGCTCTTTGACAATTATGAGCAACAGCGAAAGGCCTGGGAGACAGAACCTGGAAAGGCGGCCATTGCCAAGGTGGAGCAGAAGCTGGGTGTCAAGTTACTCTGCCGTCTTCCCAATGGCCCGGCCTGTGTATTTACAAGCGGTAAGAATGTTCAAAAGTTGGATGACTTCAAGGGGCTCAAAGCCAGGTTGATCTCTGCCTCGGAAAAACCTTTCTGGGAAGCCCTGGGAGCAAGCACTGTTTCCATGGGGACGGAACAAGTCTATACGGCCATACAACAGGGCATGATCAATGCGATCTTCACTGTCCCTTCAGCCATCAAAGCCTATAGCTGGTGGGACATGGTTAAGTTTGGGACCTTGCCTTACACGGCCTACCCTGACTCTCTCTTAGTTGTAAACGCTAAATGGTGGGCCAGTCTATCCCAGGAGATCAAAGATATCGTATTGAAGAAGGTGGTCCCGCGGATTGAGAAGGATTCGACTGATTTTGTCGTGAACGATGCCAAGGCCAATCTGGACGAGTTTGTCAAACAGAAGGGCGGTGCGGTTGTGACGTTGAGTCCTCAGGATGTCAAGACACTCAAAGCGATCTGTATAGAGAAAGTCTATCCTCCATTGATCACAAAATATGACCCGGCATTCTGGAGTGAAGTAGCCAAGCAGCAGGGCTTGAAAAAGTAGGGAGCCAATTCAATAGAAAGGGTGGAGGTGAAGATGGTCTGGTGGAATAGACTGAACAATTTCTTGGAGAAGGTACTGATGGCAGTGGCATGTATCATACTGGCCGGGACCACCCTCAGCCTCTCTGCCGAAGCGTTCGGCAGAACCCTTTTCAGCCGAACCTGGGGATTGTTGGAGGAGTTGCCCGCGCTCTTCATGCCTTATGTTGTATTCTTACTTTTAGGAGTGGCTCTCAGACGGGGCCTCCACGTATCTGTAGATTTACTTCCGACCTTCCTCAGGGGACGCGCCAAGGATCTTCTCATGGTCGCCATATATGTGGCGATTGCGATGGGTTCCTGCTTATTCCTTTACGGTGCTTTGCTCGGGGTCCGTGGTTTCTATCAGATGGGTTTTAAGACGACCACAGAGATCGCCTTTCCCATATGGATATTTTATCTCTCTCTGGTCATCGGTTTTGCCATTCTGATCCTATTCTCTACCGAGATGTTTCTTAAATCGATACTCTCTTTGAAAAAAGATTCCCAAACCAAAGGGAATCGAGAGGAGAAAGGCTGATGTTTGCTTTTGGTGTTGGTCTTGGCCTTTTTTTGCTGATCATCGGCGTCCCTGTCTTTGTGGCTTTTGCCCTCGGAGCAGGCACCATCTGTTACTACCATCTCAACATCTCCTGGTTTGCCCTTTCCCAGCTCATGCTTGAATCCACCACCAAGTATATCCTTCTGGCCATACCTTTATATATCTTGGCGGCAAACCTGATGGTTCAGGGAGGTCTGGCTCAGCGTATGGCAGATGTTTTCGTCGGCTTCGTCGGCCACTGGAGAGGAGGGTTGGCCATAGCCTTGATCCTGACAGAAGGGTTTTTCAGTGCGATCTCGGGTTCGATTCTGGCCAGCATTGTCACGATTGGTGGCATATTCATACCCCTGATGGTGGCCAGAGGTTATAACAGGGCTTTTGTAGCGGCTTTGGTGGCTTCAGTGGCTGGAATAGATGCCTTGATACCGCCCAGTAATGCTGCCATCATCTACTGTGCCATCACCGGGGCCTCTGTTTCCAAGGCGTTTGCTGCGGGTATTGTTCCAGGGATCTTCCAGATGGTCGTGCTGATGGTGGTCTCCCGGGTGTTATGCCGGGATATGACGCCAGAACCCAAAAACACATGGCGTGAAAAGTGGGGAACCATCTATCGAGGAGGCACAGCCCTATTCATGCCTGTGGTAATTCTGGGCGGTATTTATGGGGGCATCTTCACGCCCACCGAAGCTGCAGCGGTCGCCTGTATCTATGCCATAGTCGTCAGTGGCTTCATACACGGTGAATTGAATTGGTCAAAAATATGGAAGGCACTGGAAAGCACGGCCCTGACCACTGCTGTCATCTTTGCTATCATCGCCGCTTCCAGCTTTCTTTCCGTGATTCTGGCTTATACTCGGATCCCCCAGCAGATTACTCAATGGTGCCTTTCCATAGGAGTCAACCCGATCACCCTCCTTTTGATGGTGGCCGTGGCCACTTTGATCCTTGGGACTTTTCTGGAGGCAGTGCCGAACATGTATATCACCATACCATTGATCCTCCCAGTGGCCTTAGCTTTCAAGCTCGACCTGATGCAGTTATATGTGGTAGCTGGAGTATTTATCGGGATTGGGTTGTTGACACCACCGGTCTGTGTGGGTGCCTACACGGCGGCAGCCGTGGCACAGGAATCACCTCAGAAGGTGCTCAGAGAGTTGTACCCAACGTTTATTTTGGTTCTGGTCGGCTGCGGACTCTTATATATCTTCATCCCGGGATTCTCTACCTGGCTGCCAGACTTGATATCCCGCTAAAGGAGAAAGAGGAAATGGCTCAATCTTCCAAGCAAGAACCTTTTGAACCCTTTGAATTCCATGTCACCCCTGAGTTCAATGAGCAGTACCTCTTTGCCGCTGAGGATTACCATCCAAGGTATCTGGCGACAGATTCAGGTCCTCCGCTGGTTCACCCTGGTCTCCTTCTCAATCAGAGCAATGTGACCCGAAGCCCATCCTTTAGTCTGAGGGGCTGGATGGCAGGCATTCATGCCGCAGAGGAAGTGGAATTCATCAATCCAGCAAGGGTGGGTAAGAGATTTAGAGTCACATGGAAAGTGCTGGAGGAGTATGAGAAGAGAGGCAGGCACTACACGGTGATCGAGGCCCTTGTCGTCGAAGAAGATGGTTTGGAGATTTTGCGGAGAAGGACCCATGGCCTTCTCGTAAAGAGGGGAGAAGGCGGATGAAGATGACAAGAGAGACCCCGATGGGAACAGAATTTATTGGAAAGAAGAAGAGGCTTTCGGAGGCCCGGGTGCTGGCCTTTTCAGGAGGACGATTCAATGCTTCGGCCTGGCCCGGGAAGAATATTCACACCGATTTAGAATTCGCCAAGTCCTATGGTCTGCCAACCCGTTCGGCTTCAGCCACACAATATATGGCTTACCTTGTGGAATTGATGATTGACCTATTCGGAGAGGGTTGGTTAAACCATGGAAAGATGAACCTTAAATTCATAGCCATCGTCGATGTGGACGATGAGTTGGTCTCGAAAGCAGTGATCACTTCAAAAGAGGTTAAGGATTCCAAGGTTTCCTTCACTCTCTCTGTTTGGTGTGACAATCAACAAGGGGATAAAGTTGCCATTGGAACTGCCACGGGTTTGATTTAATTCTTGATGAGGACCCATTCGATTTGGCCGCGCCAACAAGGGCTTTGTAAAAAAACGACCAAATTTCATGGAATCTCCTAAAGAACCTCAACTCTCAGAACCCTTTCAGTTTTAGCGGTAACCTTGGACTGTTCATGAATTCTGTACCCGACGATCCAGGCGATCATCTCGCCTGAGATGAGAAGAGGGATACTTGGCCTTTCAAACTTTGGGATCTTGTGGTCGATAAAAAACTCCTTCAATTTCTGGGTCCCTTGGGTTCCCATGGGTTGAAACCGGTCTCCGGGCCTGAAATTTCTCATCCTTAATGGAAATTGGAGGCTATGAAAATCGAGGATAGCGACCTTTCGAAAATCATCAGGCCGCATCGATTCACTCCACTCTCTCTCTTCGACCACCACCTCCCTTTCGATCTCTCTGATATAAGTCCGGCCGGGCACATTGATTTCCACTTCAAAGGGGGGGATCGTTCTCGGCCTCTCCCTCCTTAACAGAACCCTGTCATATCGCTTCTCAAGAGAGAGACCATGGGATAATTCTAAGAGAAGGCTTGCCGGAGGTTGCTGGAGCCTCCTGTAGATCAAATTCACATCCGACCATTCACCCTCATCCATATTCGATCCACCATCCATCCTTTCCAATACCCTTTGAATGACCCTCCATTGGATGGCTTTATGGAGGGATTGATACGCTGAGAATTTAAAAACAATTTCTCCCCCCTCTTCATAGGCGATCTTTTGATAAGCCTCACCTGCCTCCTTTTCAATGAAATCATTCTCTTCCCTGAGGATGGTCGATGTCCTGATGATTGCCTGCCGAAAACCGGGTTGATAATCCTGCTCGATCAGAGGGATGAGATTGAGACGAAGCCGGTTTCGGAGATAGTCACCCTTCAAATTGGATGAGTCGGTTAGATAGGAAATGGAGTTTTCACGGGCAAAACCTTCAATCTCCTCTTTCCAGACCTCGAGGAGCGGACGGATGACCCTTCCTTCCCGGATGGGAAGCATTCCTTTGAGGCCCTTTAATCCCGATCCTCTGAGCAGTCTTAAAAGGACCGTTTCTACCTGGTCATCCGCATTGTGGCCAAGGGCGATCTTGCCCCCACCATATTTTTTTAGGAGATCATGAAAGAACTGAAAACGAATCCTCCTCGCCGCATCCTGCAGGGAGAAGCCTTCTGACTCCCCGAACTCCTTCACATTGAACTGTCCGTATTCGAAAGGAAGGCCAAACCGGACGGATTCCTTCTGAACGAGTTCAGCTTCTCTCTCCGATTCAACCGGCCGGAGGCCATGATGGATATGGGCGACAATGAGAAAGAGGTCAAATTCCTGACGGAAGGCGTTCAATAAGTGAAGGAGGACCATTGAGTCCACTCCGGCGGAGACACCCACGATCACCCGGTCTCCCTTCTCCAGCAGATGGTAGTGATCAATGGTCCTTCTGACTTGTTCGAACAGCATGGAAAATTCTCACATCTTCTTCTCTCCCAGAGGACCAACCCGGATCTCTACTTCTGTCATGCTATACCAATTGTCGCTGATTTTGATCATGCAGGTCTTGTCGGGTTTTGAAAAATAGAGAATGGATTCCTTCCCCTTGAAACTGTTCACCAGTTTCCAGTTGTCCTTCTCCATTTGGTAGTTAAAGAAATCGATCAGGGATTCGACATCAAGTCTCCATTTGGTGAAGAGCAGGACTCCTGTTTTAAAACGGGGGGTCTCATAGATAAAAGATTTTTTCTGCTTATAATTTAATTCCTTTGGAACGCGGACGTCTTCAAAATGATAATATTTGCCCGCTGCCTCGCCTTCCCTTTTCACCGGTTCCTCTCTCCTCTCCCTTACGGTTGATCGACACCCCGCACAAACCAGACTGAGGAGAAGAAGTGCAAACAAAAAATATACTGCCTTTCTTCCAGAAATCGCGTGTCTCATAATTTCCCTCCTTGATTATGTGTATTATCTGTGGATATGGAAAATGTTTACCACCCTGTGGTGAGAAAAGCAAGAAAAAAACAAAACTACCCTCGCCTCGAAGGCGAAGGGTTCTTAAACATAATGTCTACTTGAAGTCAACTTTGCCTATACTCGTTCTTTTGCACGTCATTCCTGCGCAAGCAGGAATCCAGTCTTTGGCCCCCTGGATTCCCGTCTTCACGGGAATGACAACCTCAATGCCAATGGATTCAGATGCTCATGATCGGCCTAATTCTAATCTCATGAAGGATATATCACCGACGATTGGCCGACCATTTCGCAAAACTTCGCTTCGCCTGAAGGCAAAGGGTTTCCACCATCCCCGAAGGAGATTTTTAAAGCCTCCATAATCGGAGCCTTTAAAAAGTTGAAGCATCTCCGGATGATCTGTTTGATGAATAGGCTTATTGATCTTGCCATGCATCCACTCCCATCAGTGTGGGTTCAAAGAGATCGATATGGATGTAACCCAGTCTCGGCAACCCCTCTTGATCAAAAGGAGCAGGAGGTTTGGATCCGCGGCGGGCTCCGGAGACAAATTCGAATGGAAAGACAACCTCATCGCTTTCATGGCCTGCCTTATCAAAGATGGTTATCTTCAGGGTAATATCAGTCCATTCACTCAGATAGGCTGTCCTGCTGCTATACGTATTCCATTGAATATATCCCCTCAGATGTTTTCGATAGGGAGGTTTCACGATAATCCAATCGGTTGGATAATGGCCATAACCTCTCTGGTCGACGACCGCTGCAATTCTCGACATATCCCCATCCGGATCCTCTGCCTCAATATAGATCTTCCAGACATATCCGTAATATCCTTTCTCCACAGCAAAAGAGTTTGTAATCACAGGGGGATTCTTTTTAGGTTTGTTCTCCGACCATGCCATCTGCGGAACCTGCAGTGCGACACAAGCAACAATTGCAACCCAGTAGATGAATCTTTTCATTTTCCCCTCCTTTAATAAAAATATAAGGATGGGCAGTGCGAATTTCAAGGAAAAAATGGGGACAGGCAGGTCCTATTTGCGACTGCGTGACCGATTCCTGAATTGACCTTCACGAAATATCATCCCCACCCTCCTCGCTTCGTCGAAGATCTCTTTGATGGAGACCCTATGGCTTAATGCCAGTCTTTTACAATCGTCATATTCCGGAGAGAAGTTTGCCACCCTCCCCTCCCATTTTGCCAGTTTAAAACGAATCTTTCCGTATCTTGTCTGTAGTGGAAGAATTTCCCTGTCTGCACAACTCCTCTCTTCTTCTCGCCATCTTAAACCGAGCGTGGTCGTCTCCCTGATGAGAAAATCGATGACCGATGAAAGCTTCTCTGCGGAGCAGATGGTAGTGATCAAGGTTGCCGGCCGGCTTTTCTTCATCAAAATGGGTGTAAGAAAGACCTCCTGCACCTCCATGCCTAAAAGCTTCTCCATCACATAGTCATACAACTGGGGATTCATATCGTCGATGTTTGTCTCAACGACCATCACCTTCTCTTTTCGGGCAACCGTCTCTTCCTTCCCGATAATCAGCCTGAGGAGGTTCGGATGGGGAAGGCCATCCCTGCCGGCTCCGTAACCGACCCTCTCCGCTTTCATCACAGGCATCCTTCCGAATTCGGAGCCCAACGAAGTCAGCAGTGCCGCACCTGTGGGAGTAAGGAGTTCCCTTTCCACACCCGAAGAGTAGATGGGTTTCCCCTTCATCAGAGCAAGGGTGGCAGGCGCAGGAACAGGGAGGATGCCATGTTCACATCTGACAAATCCCGTGCCCACATTAACTCTGGAAACATAAAGTTTCTCGATCCCCATCTCACAAAAACCCCAGATCGCTCCGACGATATCGACAACAGAATCCAGGCCCCCGATCTCATGGAAATGAATCCCCTCCATGTGCCTCCGGTGAATCTTCGCCTCAACAGAAGCTATCCGTTCGAAGACCTCCCTGCTCTTCTCTTTCACCTCGGACTCCAGTCGGCTCTGGTCAATGATCCGAAAGATCTCCTTCAGGCTCCGGGAGTGCCTCTTCTCATCCTTCCCCTCCACGATCGCCTGTGTTGCGGAAATTCCCCCTCTCAGAACTTTCTTAATCTTCAGAGAAACATTTCGAAGCCGGAGTTTTTTCAGCTCTTCCCTTAATCCCCCTGGATTCAGTCCCGCATCGATCATCGAGCCAAGGATCATATCCCCGCTCGCCCCAGAAAAACAGTCAAAATAACCGATCTTCATTTCTTCGCTCCCATCGACATTCAAACTTGTTTCATTATCCAAAAGAAATGAGGGAAAATCAAACGAAATTTAAGAACCTCAATGCCCTTTCCCTCACTCTTCAAATTGGGATTGATTTTTAAGCCGAAAATAAGATATATAAGAGGCGATTTTCGAAAAGTATCTTGACCGTCGATTGTAGAAAGGATGGATAATGGACTCTGTAAAAAAGAACATTGCTTCTCTTCCGGGCTGGGGGTTAATGATCGGGATTGGACTTTTCTCAATTTTGATTTCAAAACAGATTGTTGTAGGATCTAAAAATCCTTTAGAAAGCGTCACGATTGCCATCCTGCTGGGTCTCTTGCTGAAAAACCTCTTCCCTCTGCCTCCCTTCTTCAATCCCGGCCTTTCAAGATATGAGGTGGCCCTCAAATCAGGCATCGTCCTTTTGGGGATCGGACTCAGTTTCTTTGCTCTGCTTGAAATCGGGACAAAGGCCATCACTGTCGTCGTCCTCTGTCTTCTCATTGCCCCGATACTTTTCTTCTTTATAGGCCGGAAGGCAGGACTCTCTGAAAAGATGAACATCCTGATAGGAATCGGCACGACGATCTGTGGAAGCACCGCCATTGCGATCACAGCTCCTCTGATCGAAGCCGAAGGAGATGATGTCTCTTATGCCATCGCAACGATCTCACTCTTCGGCCTTGCTGCGATGTTCCTCTTTCCAATCGTTGCAAAGCTTCTGGGATTAAACGAATCGATCTTCGGTCTCTGGGCTGGAACGGCCATCCATGCAACACCACAGGTTGTGGCAGCAGGCTATATGTACGGAGAAGTGGCCGGACAGGTCTCAACAGTGGCCAAGCTGACCCGGAACATCTTCATGGCTCCAGCCGTCTTTCTCATCGGTTTATGGTATATGAAAAAGAGGTTGAAAACGGCCGGGGGTCTTTCGAAAAAAGGCCAATATTCGAAAGCCATCCCTCTCTTCTTATTCGGGTTCGTGGCCATGGCCATCATCCGGACCATCGGGGATGCGACATGTCCTATTCCTGCCTCCCAATGGCATTGGTTGGTTCAACATATCAATGAATTGGGCAAGTTTCTTGTACTGATTGCCATGGCCGGGATTGGACTGAATACGAAACTCATGACCATGCGTCGGACCGGACCCAAACCCTTTCTGGTCGGGCTGGTGGCCTCCATCCTCCTTGCCATCATCAGCCTCCTCCTCATTCACATTCTGGGGATATCCTAAGGCAGCCCCTCTCTTCTGGAATCAATCCCCTAAAATAATTTAATTCTTTCCCCCTCTTCCTCCAATGGAGGGGAAATTATTGGGTTTGATCTTTCGAATGTCTATTTTTTGGGAATAATATCTTATTGACAACAGACAGGGGTTTGAGTAAGAATTTAGTGGGTCTGGCGGTGTAGCTCAGTCGGTCAGAGCATGCGGCTCATATCCGCAGTGTCCGGGGTTCAAATCCCTGCACCGCCACCAAATTTTTCCACTACTTAAGTCATTACCCTTACCACCAAAACCCTCTCCCGTGCTAATCTTCGTGCTAATCCTTTCGATCTGGTCAAGGATATTCACGGCCCTCATTCTGCGCTCTTTCAAGGAGTAGAGATACTTCTTGGTGGTGTTAAGGTTTGTATGCCCCAGGAGCTCACTGACGGTGACTATATCAGGGGTATATTCCTCACTTCCCATTCCAATTGTAGAGGCGAAATAATCCCTCAGATCCTTTGCCGTGATCTTAATTCCGGTCAGCTTATGAATCTTCTTGAAAATCTTATCCCTTCGTAGGATCCTCGATCCGTCCTTATGGTGAAACAAATACGGGGAATCGTCCTTAAAGCCTTCCATACCCTTTAGACTCTCGAATAATCCCCTGCAGATCGGGACCTTCCTTAAAGATTCTCTTGTTTTTGTGCCTCTCAGGAGAATTTCAAGGTTTAAGTAATCAATGTCCTCCCAGGCGGTCCTCAAAGCCTCAGACAATCTCGCCCCTGTGTACTTCAAGAACCTAAAAAAGAGGAGCTCCTGCCCTTCAAGCGCAGACTCACATTTCATTATTTCCTCAATGGTAAACCCCTTTTTGAGAATTTTATCCGGTTTGATTCTCTTCCGGTTCACCTTCCTAACCGGATTCGCTGACAAAATTTCTTCCCTTACTGCCCAGTTAAACAACGAATTCAAATCTGTAATGTAGTGGTAAATCGTATTTTTTGTTATCGGCCTCTTTAGTTGATTATCAATGAATGACTCGATTTCAAGATGGTTTACGTCCCTTAATCTATTACCCTCCCCAAAAAAGGGAATTAAAAAGCTCTTAAAATTGCAATAAAGCGCCCTGATCCTCCACTCCGATTTTCCAACCCTTGCCGAGTATTCCAGGAATTTATTTACAGCTTCGACAAAAGAAATGTTTGAATCGATAATGGGAAGCTCTCTCTTTAGCTTATCCAGGAACTCTTGATAAGCTTCAACCGCCCTCTCCCGCGTGTCCCAGGCGTGCTTTCTGTAGTTCTTCCCACGGTAATAATGACGGTACCCCCACTTTCCGGTATCTTTCCTTCTGTTGATGGGCATTCTTTATCACCTCCTTTCTCTCGACTTTTGAATCTATATATTCTTTAACATCTTCCTTCCTATAAACGATCTTACCTCTCCCGTTCCCGATCCTTGTTTTCTTAAGCCCTACAAAGCGCGGAACCATGCTTGGTCGGCATCTTAGAATCCTTGCAACCTCCTCTTTGGTCATTAACTCCGGATATTCGTTCAACCTCCACTCCTATCCCTTCTCACCCCTGAGCCTTTTTACCTTTGAGCCTTTTTACCTTGTTATCCCACTTCTCAATAAGCATATCTTTAACTCTTTCTACTTCATCTCTTGGTATTAACACCAAATTCTTAAGCTGACTGAGAACCGACCTAAACCACCAAGGAGTTTTCCCATCGTAAATTACATTTTGGTCAAGCCTCACTGTTTTTATTTTTCCTTTTCTTTCAAGTTCAAAAATATAAGATTTTGTTACTAACAATTCGTCAGCGGCCCAACTCGGAGTAATTAATTTACCGTCATACTCCTCAATTACTCTCTGAAACTCCTCCCAAGACTTGCATTCATAGGTCATCGGCCCCTTTTCTTCTTCCTTGCTCTTCTTATATGAACTGCACCCTTCCAAAATCTCTCTGTACGTCCTCCGCTTCTTCATTTGGCTCCACCCCTTTTCTATCATCCATAATCTATTTACTTATCATATGTAAAGTAATTTGTCAAGTAAAATGTTATTTACATATGAACTTTACTTTACACTTGTTGAGATATGGCATTATTGACAAGCCCAGGAACAACCAGTCGAATGTATGAATGCCCGAATGACGGTGCCCCCCTTGAAACGCGCTCGGCCAAGGGAACCCCCCGTCAGATACCTCAGTGCCTTCGTTTATCTTCGTTTCCTCTTGTAAGGGAAGGATCGCTCGCGTTTTCTCTTCGCTCCCTTCCTTCTTATAGCGCCTTTATCTCTTTGAACGTGTCCAGAACCACGTTACCCTCTCCGCTTCAGTCCGCGCCTGAATCCTATTTCCCGATTCTTTGTCATAATGAATTGTGTATCTTCTTCAAACAATTCAAACCAGCCTCGAAACCAAAGTCATTTTCTTCTTGATATTCTTATAGATTTCCGTAATATCTAAAATACTATGAGGCGAATTTCCGATAAACGAAGAGCATTTCTAATCAGGAGCCAGAAACGTTTATGGTTGAAACAACGACGTCATGCCAACATTCGCCGCCACCAAAAATATGCTCATCAGATATTTAAGAAGAAACACCGTGAATACTTTGAGACAAAAGAAACTCGTGAACGACTTCGCCGCAAACTTTACATCGCTTCATATAACGCACCCCCCCTGCAGGTTCCAATAACAGGCGAATTTGGTATTGAAAAAAGTGCTTCCCTTGACTACTTCCTTCAGACAGCGAGTACCTTCATAGATTTCAATAACAAACACCTCACATTTGAATTATCAAACTGTACTAGAATGTGGCCAAGTGCCATCACTCTCCTTTGTTCGCTCATGCAATGGGTCGAATTGACAACCCGCCCCCCCAAGAAGCGTCGCAAGCCCCAAATCGCATCTACTCCTTCTAATAGCGATAAGGTCAATTCATATCTTGGTCATTGCGGTTTCTACGATTATGTAAAACGACTCCGCGATACAAAACAAGATTACTATTCCGATGAGGAAATTGTTAAAATTCAACGCGAAACTACCCCTAAAAACATAGAAAATCGTGAAGACGAAATTATTGGACTTCTTTCTAAATATAGTTTATTCTCTCCAGATCAAATCAAATTGTTCGATTCTATAGTATTGACTGAAGCATTCGCTAACGTTACCGAGCATGGGGTATCTTACGTCGATAAAGGCTGGTGGGTTCTTGCTCAATACCACATCACACACGCCATAATTTCTCTCTGCATCGCAGATAATGGTATTGGCATTAGACATTCACTTATGACAGGTCCACAGGCGCCAGACATTTCGCAGGAAGTTGATAATACTTCCAGCAATGACGGTGAATTCATAAAGATGGCTTTAGAAAAAACTGTTTCTGGTGCTATTGCGGCACCACAAAAAAAGAATGGGTTCATTGTAAAAGGATATGCAAGGGGTGTGCATCGTGGCAATGGCTTGCGACGAATTACTGATACTTGTAAGCAATTAGAGATACCGTTTTCAATTCTCTCCCATTATGGCTATGCTTTTGTTGATAAAAATGGTATAATTAACAAATATGGTTCGATGCCTAGCAGAATTTTTGCAGGAACTCTCTATCACATGGTGATCCCAGCAAGAAAGGAACTTCAAAATGCAAGCAATTGATGTTGGTAAAGAATTCTATCATCGACTGGCCAATAGAGATGACAAGCAGGGTGACGGAAAGCATACGGGCGTTGAATTCCGGAACCGTTTCCTTTCCCACTTAAATAATCTTGAGGCTTGGAAATCACCAAGTGAACCAATCATTCTTGATTTCAAGAATGTAAAAAAAATCGGCCCTTCTTTTGCCAGCGAGGCATTTGGTTATTTCATGAAGTATGTAAATCCCGAGGAATTTCTAAAAAAAATCCAATTCATTAATATCTCTGGTGTCCATTTAATGATTATTAAAGAAGAACTTGAATCCGCATATAAAGGTAAATGAAAAAAATAATACTCATATTTATCATCACTCTTTTTATCTTTTTCATCTTATATCTCTCTTTGTCTCCCATCCTTCCAAAATGCATTAGAGCATTCCCTGCACCAAATTTAGACCTTAATTCCCCCAGGGATTACTTTACTCTTTTTTCTTCTTCCATCACCTTCATTCTAGGTACTATCGCCTTAATACTCGGTTATTTCTACTACAAAGACAAGCGCAAGTTCGAAACCTTAATCTCTGAAATTGAGAGGAAACGCAAGAGACTTGACGATCTAATACACGAGCTTGACTTTTTTGATGACGGAGTAGATGACCTTTTGCATTACCGATTTAATAATGCTGGGGAACTTAAACAAATCCGTAGCAGAATATCTCGTAGTTTTGAAACCATTGAAATAATGCTTGAGCTAAGCACAACGCTATTGGGTCTTACCGATTCGGATATGCAAACCATTATAAAAGTAAACTCCTTTGTGGATAAAAACGTTATTCTAATGCATACTCCGTACCATCAACTAGACGAATCATCTTTATCATCCCTTAAAGACGACTATGTTGATCTCATACAAGATGCAAGACGTGTTTGTTACAAGAATGTATGCTAAGAAAGTTTGAATAATATATCAAAGGACTCAAATCCTCAACTTTATTATCTGATCCACTAACGACACCCCGTCTAAAGCAATAAATCCCTTTCCTTTCCATCTCCACTTTATTCCAAATTTCCTTAGATGAGCTTTATACCAATTACGAATCAATTTTATACTCCAAACAAGTTTGAAATACTGCTCTCTCATTTTATAAAGTTCCCTAGTTAACAGATCTCTTGAAGACCCCCAGAACCGACCCACATTTTCAAATCCTTCTGGTGGAGTCTTTTGATCCAGCTTTTTAATGTAGCTTAAGAGATACCCGTATAGATGCCCTTTTGATCTAATCGCACTTATCCCCGTTCCTGCTCTCAGATGCCTTTCATCCCCTGATCCAACTATTCTATACCACCTCTCTGCAATCTCCTCTTTAGGAATAAATCCTGACACTATAACATGGTAATGTGGAGCTCCTCTCGACTGAAACTCAAGAACCCACACGCACTTGATTCCCTTCCTCCTAAGAAATTGAAGAAATGCGTTAAGGTGCGCCTTTGTCTCTCTTCCATTGCAGGGGTATTCTGCCGGGTAGGTCAATGTTACGAAAGCTTTCCATACGTCCTCTGAATTCCGTACCAAGTGTCTTAGCCGTCTCGCGGACCTCCATGAGAATTTTATAATCTTCGATCTTTTCGCCCTTCGCCCCTCCTTCTCTTCATCCGTCAGGAAATTACTATCTCCTATACGCGAGAATTTCACCCGAACGTCTCTTTTAAAGACCTCCACCGTCAATTCCAAAAACTGTTTGCTTCGACGCTTTAATGGATGCATGTCATTCCCGTGCTAATTCCGTGCTAATGTTGAGATAAAAAAGCGCAAACAAACGCTTTTAGACGTTTATTCGCGCTTCTTAACCTCTTGACTTTCCGGGCTTTCCTTTGTTAAATTATCTTTACGTGAAGTATCGGTGTCGGGCTCATATCCGCAGTGTCCGGGGTTCAAATCCCTGCACCGCCACCAAATTTGAAATGATTACGGTTCTTATACCAAAAAAAGAACCGATTCGATATCTTAAATAAAATCTTCCATAACACCTCTTTTTAAAATTTAATTAAGACAGGGTCAAGGATGAGATATCCTTGTGTTTCTTCTTTAAGTCAAAATTGAGAGCATAAGATACATCAGACCATTTCGGGGTGATCAAGACAGGGAGAAATTTTCTCCCTGTCTTCTTTCCTATAAGGGGCTTTTTATGTATCATGCCAGCATTATTGGTACGGGATCCTATGTCCCTGAGCGGATTCTCACGAACCACCACCTGAGAGAAATGGTGGATACCAGTGACAAATGGATTGTAGAAAGAACAGGCATCCGGGAGAGAAGGATTGCAAGCGAGGAAGAGACCAATGTGACCATGGGTAGGATAGCGCTCGAACGAGCCATCGAAAATTCAGGAATCAGACGCGAGGAGATTGAATTTCTGGTGGTGGGCACAAACACAACAGAACCCGTATGGCCCTCCGCCTCAGGCTATATTGCAAATTTGCTGGGTCTTCGTAAAGATCTGCCTTTCCTTGATATTCAGGCGGGATGCACCGGGTTCAATTACGCTCTTTCGGTTGCAGAGATGTCCATTAAGGCCGGACAATACGGGACGGTTGCGGTAATCGGAACGGACAAACTTTCAGCCATCACAGATTATCAGGACCGCAACACGTGCGTTCTCTTCGGGGATGGCGCCGGTGCCCTTATCTTGAAACAATCGATGAGCGAAGGAATCATTCGTTCCCATCTCGGAGGAAATGCCAGATTACGTGATCTACTCATTCTTTCGAAAAAGGATGGGATTGGCAATGGATATATCAAGATGGAGGGAAGAAAGGTTTATACCTTTGCAAAAAGGGCGATGGTCGAAAGCTGTTTCCGTGTCCTTGATCCTTCGGGGAAAGCTGAAAAAAAGGACCTCCGAGAGCTATTTGAACAGGTGACCAAAATCGTCCCTCATCAGGCCAATGCAAGGATCATTATGGGGGCTGCGGAGGAACTCGAATCGCGGCTGGAGCTCCCTGCCGGTGAGGCAAAAAATAAAATGATTATGACCATTGAACAGTATGGGAATAACTCCTGCGCCTCCATCCCCCTCGCACTGGATATATCCCTCCGTACGGGAAAGCTCAGAAAAGGAGATCTTGTCATCTTTGTAGGCTTCGGGGCGGGCCTGACCTATGCCGCAAACCTCGTCCGGTTATAAAGACATCCTATAAAGAGTAAAGAATAGGATGTCTGATTAAAGAGATTAATGGTTTAATCTTCGTAATCTAAAATAATCTTAGTAATCAGGTATAATCCGTAATTTTTACCTTAGGATTATACCAGGAGGTTTTTTGACCAGAAAGATTAAAAGATCGGTCTGCCCCTATGATTGTCCGGATGCCTGCGGCCTTCTGATAGAAGTGGTGGAGGGAAAAGCGGTCAAAGTCAAAGGTGACCCGGACCATCCATTTACAAGGGGCACCCTCTGTCCTAAAATGAATCGGTACCAGGACACGGTCCACTCCCCGCTCCGCCTTACCCGTCCTCTTCTCCGGACAGGAGAAAAAGGCTCGGCCCAATTTCATCCCATCTCATGGGAAGAAGCAATTGAGCGGATTGTCAATCACTGGCAGGGTATCATCAAACGGTCTGGAGCAGAAGCCATCCTGCCCTATTCCTATGCCGGGACAATGGGGTTGATTCAGAGAAATGCCGGTCATCCTTTCTTTTATCGAATGGGAGCCTCCCGCCTCGAACGCACGATATGTTCTCCTGCCAAGGAAGCAGGCTGGCAAGCGGTGATGGGAAATACCCCTGCTCCCCATCCTGATGAGGTGGCAGAGAGCGATCTGGTCATCTTATGGGGGATCAATGCCGTCGCAACTAATATCCACTTCCTGCACGGCGTGAAAAAGGCCAGAAGAAAAGGAGCTGCGGTCTGGCTGATTGATACCTACAAAACCCTTACCTCTTCCGTTGTTGATCAAACCTATATCGTCCGTCCGGGAAGCGACGGCTCGCTCGCCCTGGGTTTGATGCATCTTCTGGTCCGGAACGGTCTCATTGACAATGATTTTTTGGCCAATTATGTGCAGGGTTTTGAAGAATTGAAGGAGAAGATCCTTCCGGACTTCCCACCCGAAAAAGTGAGCCACCTGACAGGGCTCTCTCCTGAGACTCTCGAATCTATGGCCAAAGCCTATGGCAGGGCAAAAAAACCCTTTATCCGGCTGGGAAGCGGCCTTTCCCGGTATGGAAACGGGGCGATGACTATTCGCACGATTGTCTGTCTGCCTGCCCTTGTGGGAGCTTATGGAAAGAGAGGGGCCGGATGTTTTACAGGCACCAGTACTGCAGAAGCCTTTGCTATAGATGAGGTCTTTCGAGAAGATTTCATGAAGGGGAAGACCCGTATCATCAACATGAACCGGATCGGTTGGGCTTTAAATGAGATCAAGGATCCTGCCGTTCAAAGCCTCTATGTCTATAGCTCCAACCCTGCAGCAGTCGCTCCGGATCAGAATCAGGTTTTAAAGGGTCTGGCAAAGACCGATCTCTTCACCGTGGTTCACGAGAGGTTTCTCACGGATACGGCCCGTTATGCGGATATGGTGCTCCCCGCCACCTCTTCTCTCGAACAGAGTGACCTCTATCGGTCCTACGGCACATACTGCATCCAGCGCGCAAAACCGGTGATCCCTCCTGTCGAGGAGAGCAAGTCAAACTGGGAGGTCTTCAGCCTCCTGGCCAAGGCCATGGGCTTTGATGAACCCTTTTTCCGCCAAACTGCCGATGACCTCATCGACCATCTGATTTCCCTTCCCGCTCCGATAAGAAACGTTATTGACCAGAAAGCCTTTGCAGCCGGGAAGGCGATCGAAATTCCTCTTCCATCGGATGCACGAATCAGGTTCAGGACCCCTTCCGGAAAAGTTGAAATTCTCAACCCAAAACAGTCTCATCCCCTTCCTCTCTACATCCCTCCTTATGGCGGCGATGAGCCATTCTGTCTGATGGCGGCCCCCAGTTTCTATGCCTTAAACTCCTCCTTTCGCGAACGGAGCGACCTCCGGAGAAAAGAGGGGGGCATGCTCTTTAAGATGAACCCCGCTGACGCAGAGTCAAAAGGCCTGAAAGATGGAGAGCCTGTGATTGCCTTCAATCCGTTAGGGGAAGTCTCTTTTATATTACGCATCACTCCGGATGTTCCTCAGGGTGTTGTGGTGGCAGAAGGGATCTGGTGGCTGGAACACTCTCCGGGATCCCGTTCTGTCAATGCCCTGACCTCCCAGCGTTTAACAGATCAGGCCCAAGGAAGCACCTTCTACGACAATACTGTGGATGTAAGGCACGCTCGAAGAGAGCTCTGAAAAACTACTTGACGCTCTCTTGATTACTCAGATTCCCAAAAATGATTACACAGACTTTTAGAGATTTTTGAACTTTTTCAGAAATCTCTCGAAAATTCATTGACAATTGAAGATGTGGCCCCATTTCCAGGTTAACTTACGCCACACTTTAATGTGATCTTATCAGGATTGGACTCCCAGGGCCAAAGAGCTGCGTATATCACCTTGTTACCATCTTGCCTGTAGTAAAAAGATTGTTCCTTTCTCAACCCCCCTAACCCATCAACCCTTTTCTGAATTTCTTTCGGCAGGCTTGCTTCTTTTCCAGATTCCTTAGCCGCCGGGCCTAAATGTTTTTTTAATAAAGAATGAAGCAATTCAAGGTCCTTCTTGTTAATGACCGCCTCCAGATACTCGGACCCTTGTGAGTCCGGTCTAATCTCCATGCCAAGAGATTCCTTTATCTCTTCAATCAGGTTCATCGCTCTCGTCCTTTTAAGAAATTGGAATTCGTTCCTAAGGGTTAAATTTTTATTTTAAGAAGTTTTGCTTCAATATATCAAAACGTTTTTGTGCATAGCTGAAAAATTCCTTGTAGGCATCACAAAGATAATTTTTCCCATCAGATAAGCGATAATGCTGACATCCGGAATGACATATAAAATTCCACTTACAGCTATGGCATCCGGAAGATTGCTGAATTTTACGGTTGTTGAATGTCTGCATCTTCCGGTTTTTAATAATTTCATGAATCGGCGTTTCAAGCAGGTTTCCTGACATCCATTGCTCTTCCACAAAAAAATCACAGGGATACACATCCCCGTTATATTCGATCACAACATAACTGCCGCACTGGCTTTGGAATGCACATATCTCAGGATCCATTTCCATATAGATGGCTAGGATATTCTCGAAAAGCCTTATTGAGGCAAGAGGTTTGCCTTTGTTATACCAGACATCAAAAAGGGAGCAGAGAAAATCCCTGTAACTCTCAACACTGACAGAATAGTCTCTCACTTCCTGCGTATCTCTGTCAAACTCAACACAGGGGATGAACTGCAAAAAATAGAGTTCATTTCTTATGAAAAAATGATAAAGCTCCACCGGCTTCTTGACCGTCACATCATTGAGGACGGTGAGAATACTGAATTCCACCTGATGATCCCTGAGGGTCTGGATCCCTTTCATCGTCTGGTGAAAGCTATTGTTGCCGTTTAGCGAATGACGGTAGGTGTTGTGATATTCTTCGGGACCATCCAGGCTCAAACCGATGAAGAAGTGATAACATCTGAAGAACCTGGCCCATTCGTCGTTGAGCAAGGCGCCATTGGTCTGCAGGTTGTTGCTGACGAGCTGTGCCGATAAACCATATCGTTGCTGATAGTCCACTACCCTTTTAAAAAAATCAATGCCAGCTAGAAGGGGCTCCCCACCCTGCCAACCAAATGAGGCGCACCTTCCGGCTGATTTCATATATCCGGATATCATGGTTCGGAGGGTTATATCGTCCATGACAGGATGCTCTTCGGAACGATAGGGATCACCGGGCCGTAAATAAAAGCAATATTGACATCGCATATTGCAATCTGCGGATACAGGTTTTATCAAAAGGCTCAGCTCGCCGGCCATGGAGGAAATTATCCTTTAAAAACTTATTAGCCCATTCTTCCATCATTCCACGATTGATGACCTCGTAAAAAGTCTGAAAAGGAGGTTTTTGTCATTCCTGCGGAAGCAGGAATCCAGTATTTTCATATACTTAGAATTCCCTGGATTCCCGTTTTCACGGGAATGACGACTTTTTACGATTCCATCACGATTCCATTATTCCACTCTTATACTCTTCTTATGATGTCTTCAGGTATTTTGCAAACCAGTTCAGAACCCGTTTCCATGAGTCCTTTGCCGCTTCCGCATGGTAATTCGGCCCTTTCCCGTGAAAGGCGTGTTTCGCATCCGGGTATATTTTGATATCAAATATCTTATTGTTTTTCGTCAATTCTTCTTCAAGTTTTTTAACGTCGGCAACTGGAATACCCGCATCCGCTTCTCCGAAATTCCCGAGAAGCGGGGCAATAATCTCCGGTACAAAATCGACCGGCGATTTCGGCTGCAAAGGGGTTATTTTGTTTATCGTACGACCATAAAAAACCACCGCCGCCTTTAACTCTTTTCTGTGTGCGGCAAAAAGGAGAGAATACCTTCCCCCCATGCAAAACCCCATACAGCCGATGGAATTCGTAAATACGACGGGCTGCCTTTTAAGATATTCGACTCCTGCATCCAGATCAGCCATTGCCTCGGCATCCGATAATTTACCCAGGGCATCACGCGCCTCATCTGAACCGCCGGGATAATCCGGTCCGAGGCTGCGGGATACAAGATTAACGGCAAGGCCCACATATCCTTCTTTCGCAAGATTTTGGGTGACCTCTTTAATATAATCCGTGACACCTCTGTTCTCATGGATCACGATGACCCCCGGATAGGGCCCTTTCCCTGAAGGCCTGGAAAGATAACCTCCCAGCGTCCCCCCTTTGCCCTCAAACCGAACATTCTCAGATAGGACATCTGATTTTTCCTGTGAATGGGCAACTCCGGTTATTTTTGTAAAAACACCTGTCACGGTTAACCACCCGACTACTTTCAGAAACATCCGCCTTGAAAGACTCTCCCTCGTATGATGCTTCTGATGACTGATATCCATATGATTGCCCCCTTTCTGAGTTGCAGAATCAAGGGCCCGGTGGCCCATTCTAGAAGCTCTTTTGATCATACGCCACGATCCGCTCGGATTTTTCCCTTCTACCAATGCGAGTTCTTCAAGGAGATCCCGCCTGCTCCAGTCAAACTTCCCGAAAATAGCCCCCTCCCCTTTTTATGGATGACGCCAAATCTCAACTTCTCAAGCCTGACCCCGAAGCCCTTTTTTTCGCTTTGAGCTTCTCTTCCTCTCGCAGGGCACGGCGGAGGATTTTGCCGATCATGCTCTTGGGCAATTCTGTGCGAAACTCAACCTCAGAGGGAACCTTGTACGGGGTGAGCCGCTCTTTGAAGTAGGCGATGAACTCTTCCGGCGTGGTCATCTCGCCCTCCTTGAGGACGATGTAGACCTTGATGCGCTCTCCTTTGTGCGGATCGGGGAGGCCAATGGTGATACCCTCCTTGACCTTGGGATGCTGGTAAATGAGCTCGTCAATCTCTCGAGGAAAGACGTTGAACCCACCGACAATGATGAGGTCTTTCTTACGGTCGGTGATGTAAAAGTAACCGTCCTCATCCATATAGCCAATATCGCCGGTGTAAAACCAATCCTCCACCATTGTCTTTTGGGTTTCTTCAGCGTTTTTGTAATAGCCGAGCATCAAGGTGGGGCTTCTGAGGACGATCTCACCCAACTCGCCAGGCTCAAGATCGTGGCCGTCGTCGAGGCTGACGATTTTGACATCCACATCAGGAAACGGGATGCCAATGCTACCGACCTTGTGCATTCCCTGGTAGGGATTCGCCATGATAGCTGTCACCGCTTCGGTAAGTCCATAGCCCTCGATCATCCGTCCCCCTGTCTTTCTCTCAAACTCGTCCTTAATTGCTTTGGTCAAGGGCGCTGCGCCGACAAAGGTTCCCCGCAAGCCGCTGAAATCGAAGCGTTGAATATTCGGCAGGTTGCTCAGCTGCACAAACATCGTCGGTACACCGATAAAAAAGGAGGGTTTGTACTTCTGGATGGCCTTAGCCACCTCCTTTGCATTGAAACGTGGCACCAGAAAAATCTCGCCACCGGCCAGTACGGCTGCATTCATGGTGACGCTCATGCCAAAGCCGTGAAAGAGAGGCAGGACAGCCATTACCCCTTGCTCGTCAGTGAGGTGACCCCAGGCAATAATCTGGTGGGCATTGGCGACTAAGTTAAAGTGAGAGAGCATGATACCCTTGGCAACGCCTGTCGTGCCGCCGCTATAGATCAGCACAGCCATTTCGTCTGGTTGAACGGGTTCTGGATACCAATCAGGCCGTAGGGCTTGCTTCAACAATTCTTTGAAATCCACCAAGTCTGAACCATCTACCCTGCGAACGAGTCTATACTCTCGGAAACCTTGGACAAGGTTCAACGGAAACGGGAGAAAATCAGCCAGACGACTGAAGACGATGTGCTTTAGAGGCGTCTTCCCTTTCATCAATAACACTTTATTGACAAAGAGTGGGATCGTGATGACAACTTCAGCTCCTGAATCCGTCAAGTAGAATTCGAGTTCGCGCTCAGCAGAGAGAGGGTTCAGAGGAACGACCACTGCCCCGACTTTCAGGAGACCGTAATAAGCGATGAGAAACTGCGGTGAGTTAGGAAGCAATAAAACCACCCGGTCACCTTTTCGGACGCCCAGGTTACAAATACTTGCGGCAAAGCAGTCTGAAAGTTCTTTGATCTGTTGGTAGGTAAGCCGTTTGCCAAAAAAGGTTGTGCATGGACTGGCAGGATTCTTAGCGGCAGTCTCATCCAACAGGCAATAGAGAGGGATATGGGGATAGGTCAGGTGCCGAGGGACCTGCGAATCATAGTACTTGAACCACGCGCGCAACTCAGAAACGTCGGATATACGTCCACCGGTGTGTGGCACCATCGTATCGTATCCTCTTACAGGTGCTGAAGGAAAAAGAATTTTGGCCCCATCGTAGTATAAAGTCTTATGATCTCACAAGTATCCCTCGGAATGCTTAGATTGAATCGGTTTCATCTCGCTTCATAACAAAGATCAACCATAATATGCCCTAACCGTGGGATATTCCATTGATCGAACGGAGCGGGGAGTTGGTATTCATATTGATTTTTTACCCCGGACTCGAATGTAAATGGGAAAACCACTTCGTTGCTTTCATTTCCAGCTTTGTCAAAAATGGAAACCCTCATGGTAATCCTTGTCCACTCTGGTAAAAACGAAGCTTTTGAACTGAAGGTATTCCATTGTAGGTATCCTATAAAATGCTCTCGATATTGGGGCTTTAGAATGGTCCAATCCGTTGGGTAAGAACCGTAGCCCATCTGGTCCACAACGACGGCAATTTTATCCATATCCCTATCTGGGTCCTCTGCCTCGATATAAATTTTCCAGATATAACCATAGTGACCCTTGTCTACAGCAAATGTACGGGTAATGATTGGCGCTTTTGTTCCAGAGTTATTTAGAATCTTTATTTCTTTCATTTATCCCTTTTCTGCCCATGACTTCCGAATTGAAAGTGATTCGGTCGAGAGTCTTCATGGTTACCCCCACATCTATTGAGTAAACTAGCACAAAATGATACTGAACTCTATATCTTCTTTCGAGTAGAAACGGTGTATCCGAGCTCCATAATGATCATATTTTTAAGCCTGCCCCCAAGGTTTCTTCTCTTCTAACAGGGTTCAATAAAGATGCTAACGGTCTTTCAACGCATCTGCAAAGGGGTTATTGAAAAGCTGCTTCTGAGCCATTCCCTTACGAACGGGATCTTTTCTGTCCCCCTTTTGTTCCCTTGTTTGACCCGCATTTACCCCGTTAGAAATAATGCCCCGCTGCTCTGTCGTGGGGTTTAATGTCTCGCCTGCGTGGCCGGAGTCACTTTGGCGCGGCGAATGCCCGCTGGAATTTCTAACGGGGTGAACTCCATGCGTTTGAACAGGCTGTAAAGGGGCGTTTCGCATGGAAAGGGAAATCCGCTTTCGCTCAATCTCCACATTGAGCACCGTCACCATCACCCTCTGATGGACCTTCACCACCTCGTTTGGATTCTTAACAAAGCGGTTAGAAAGTTCGCTGATATGAACCAGGCCGTCCTGATGGACACCGATATCTACAAACGCACCGAAAGCCGTGATGTTGGTGACAATTCCCGGAAGCTTCATGCCCGGTTTAAGATCCTCTATCTTTTCAACCCCTTCGGCAAAGGTAAAGATCTCAAACGATTCCCTGGGATCACGTCCAGGCTTGGCAAGCTCGTTCAAAATATCATTGAGTGTTGGCAGACCCACTGTCTCGGTCCTATACTTCTTTAAGTCAATCTGTTTTCGAAGATCCCCGGTCCGCATCAGATCGTCCACCGAGCAACCAAGGTTTCGGGCCATGGCTTCGACGATGGGATAGCTTTCAGGGTGAACGGCGCTTGCGTCCAGCGGGTTTTCTGCGCTCCGTATCCGGAGAAATCCGGCTGCCTGCTCAAATGCCTTTGGGCCCAGACGGGGAACCTTTCTCAATTCCTCTCTTGAGCCAAACGGGCCATGTTCATTCCGATACCCCACGATTGCCCTGGCGAGCTGAGGCCCCAACCCGGAGACATAGGTTAGGAGCTGTTTGCTTGCCGTATTCACCTCAACGCCAACAGCGTTGACACAGCTCATCACCACGTCATCGAGGCCCCTTTTTAGTGCATGCTGATCGACATCATGCTGATATTGGCCGACTCCGATTGACTTCGGATCGATCTTGACCAGTTCGGCGAGAGGGTCCATCAGTCGCCTCCCGATAGAAACCGATCCCCTCACCGTGACATCGTAATCGGGAAATTCCTCCCGCGCCACTTCGGACGCAGAATAAACGGATGCCCCGCTCTCATTCACCATCATGACGGGAATTCGCTTGGGCAGATTGAGCCCTTTCACAAAGGCCTCCGTCTCCCTCCCCGCGGTTCCGTTCCCCACGGCAATCGCCTCCACCTGAAACCGGTCGCAAAGCTCCACCAGCTTTCCCGCTGCCCCGGCAGCTCCTTTCTCCGATTGATGGGGAAAAATCGTATCGGTATGAATGAGCTTTCCCTGTTGATCGAGACATACAACTTTGCAGCCTGTTCGGAAACCGGGATCAATGGCAAGCACGTTTTTCTGGCCCAGCGGCGGCGCCAGAAGAAGCTGACGGAGGTTTTCCACAAACACCCGGATGGCCTCTTCGTCGGCCCGCTTCTTCGTAAACGTCCGTATCTCTGTCTCCATCGATGGAAGAAGGAGGCGTTGATAACTGTCTTCAAGGGCTTGCCTCACCTGCTCAGAGGCTGGACCATTCCCTTTGATGAAAAAAGCTCCCAATATCGCAATCCCCTCTTGCTCCGGCGGGACAACGCGAAGCGTCAGAACCTCCTCCTTCTCCCCACGCCTCATCGCGAGAATCCGATGAGAGGGCGCCGCATCAACGGATTCTTCCCAGTCATAGTAGTCCCTGTACTTGATCCCTTCCTTCTCTTTCTCAGGGATGACCTTTGACCTGAACCGGGCCTTCTGGAGGAAGAAATCCCTTATCCTGGCCCGTGCGGCTGCATCTTCGCTGATCCACTCTGCGATGATGTCCCGTGCTCCTGCAAGCGCTTCCTCAGCACAATGGACCTCCTTTTCGGCATCGATGAAGGCCGAAGCCTCGCCAAGTGGATCCCGGTTTACAGGGTCGATGCCGTCTTGCGCAAAAAGACGTCGCGCCAGGGGCTCGAGCCCCTTCTCTCTCGCTACGGTGGCCCGCGTCCTGCGTTTAGGCCGGAAGGGAAGGTAAAGATCCTCCAGGGCGGCCATCGTTTCCGCCGCATGGAGCTTCTCTTTAAGCTCTTCGGTCAAAAACCCTCTCTCTTCGAGAGATCGGAGAATGGCCTCCCTGCGGCTGTCCAAATCGGATAGCTTTTCAAGCCGGTCCCGGATTGAGGTGATGGCCACTTCATCCAGGGACTGGGTTGCCTCCTTCCGGTAACGGGCTATAAAAGGGATGGTGGCTCCCTCTTCAAGAAGCTGGGCCACGGCGCTCACTTGCTTCGCCCCAATAGAAAGCTCGACGGCAATCCGTTCGATATGCATTTCGTTCATGACTTCCTCATCAGGTTAAGGTGGTTTTCCTAACGTAATACATTCAAGAAGAGATTTAAAGGTTTAGGTCGTGAGGAGTGAAATAAGGTTGAAAGGTGATAATACAAGACCCTCAGCCCTGCTTATTGTTTCACAAAATTCAGTCAGCTGTTACTCAATGGCCCAATGACTCTGTGACTTACCAATTTAACCAACCATTTATGCAATCGTTTCTCCATTAAATCTGAATTCCGCATTCCAGAATTCTTTTGTCTCCCTATCTCCCCATCCCCTCATCTCCCCATCTTCATTTTAATAGGCAGGGCCAACTTTTTTAGGGATGACACCAGAGTTTTGAATAATTAGTTTGTATCAATCTGTTATTTAAAAAGAATATGAGAACCGTCCCCAAACACTACATTTGCTCCCTAAGCAACGCCCTGCTCTTGGCGCCCTCCTATTGCCATCCGGAAGAATTTCTTTTATAGTATTTATCAAACATCATCCGAGGAGGGAATTGGCTTATGAGAATGATCAAGTTATCGCTATTCGTATTAGTGGTTTTTGGTCTGGGAATGGTATTGGCGGGTTGTTCAAAACCACCCGAAGCAGAAAAAGAGGCTGCCAAGAAAGCAATGGACGCCGCTGTCTCGGTTGGCGCGAATCAATATGCCTCCGCTGACCTGGAAGCTGCCAGGAAGGTATGGGATACCGCAGAATCGCAGATGAAAGAGAAGAAGTACAAGGAAGCGAAACAGGGTTATATTGATGCCAAGGCTGCTTTTGAAAAGGCGGCTGCAGCCGTTGAGACCGGAAAGAAGGCCATTGCCGATCAGGCGAATGCGGCCCTGAAAACCCTTGAAGAGGAATGGGAAAAATTGCGTATCACGGCCAACAAAATGGAGAAGAAACTGAAAGCCAAGAAACAGGCCTGGACGGCCGATGCCAAGGCTATTAGTGATGGTTTAGCGAAGTCAAAAGAGATGGTTGCCTCGGCGCCTGCCGAAGCGAAAGCTAAATTGGATGGGCTGAAAACCATGATCGATAGGTGGGAAACCACTTTCAGGGAAATGGCTAAGTCTCCATCAAAACCTAAAGCCACCAAAAAGAAGAAATCATAGTGAAAGCATTTTAATACAGAGGGCATTTCTGTCTGATAGCAGAAATGCCCTCTTTTTTGTTGTAAATTGAAACCCGCCCCCAATGATTAATCAATTACCTAATTACTGGTTCGTTGCTGACACTATCCCCTTGGCGTTATTCGATATGCTGTTTTTAGTTTTGAATTCTGCATCCCGCATCCCCTGCCAACCCTGCCTGCCAGCAGGCAGGCACATTCCGCATTGTGATCGGCCAACTTCTTTACGGATGACACCTAAACTCGATTTCAGAATAATTCAACTCAGTCAACAACGTCCCCTTCTCGAGAGCCCCTATCCTTTTGAAAGGTTATATTTCAGGACCTAACCCTCAGCCCCTCTATAATCCAAGACCAGGCCCCAGTCCTACATAAGGGCTCCGGAGTTTGATCGGCTGTGCCTCCTTCTTCCGAATTCGGAGATTGACCATCTCTACAAAAACAGAAAAGGCCATAGCGAAGTAGATATACCCTTTGGGGATATGGAGTCCGAGGCCATCTGCAACCAGCGTCATCCCAATCAATAAGAGAAAGCTCAGGGCAAGCACCTTAATGGTGGGGTGTTTTTCAACAAATCCGCTGATACTGCCAGATGCGAACATCATGAAGATCACCGCGATAACCACAGCCAAAACCATAATGATCAATTGATTGGCCATGCCAATGGCCGTGATAACCGAATCGAGGGAAAAGATGATATCAAGGAGCATGATCTGGATGAGAACTCCTGCAAAAGAAGAAGCCGTGCGTTCAGAGGTGTGGCCCTCTTTTCCTTCGAGCTTGTCGTGGATCTCAAGGGTGCTTTTGGTTAATAGAAAGAGACCCCCGACAATGAGTATGATATCCCTTCCCGAAATGCCATGATCTAAGACGGTGAAGAAGGGCTTGGTCAGCCTCATGATCCAGGTCAGAGAAAAGAGAAGCAGGACCCGGGAGATCATGGCCAACCCGAGACCGATGATACGGGCCTTCCGCTGTTTGTCGGGCGGGAGTTTCCCTGCCAGGATCGAGATGAAGATGATGTTATCGATACCGAGGACGATCTCAAGGCCGGTCAGGGTCGCTAACGCCACCCACGCATGGGGTTCCGTCATCCAATGCATTGATC
>Ga0214473_10001341_pt1 | contig 32775 bp, 29 predicted proteins | sample RVTome_7_FD_203509 | JGI IMG/M metagenome (GOLD analysis project Ga0214473, IMG submission 203509) | Soil microbial communities from uranium-contaminated site in the Upper Colorado River Basin, Wyoming, United States - RVT98D197 | ecosystem: Environmental > Terrestrial > Soil > Contaminated >...
TTTCTTCCTATCCCTGGGCGGCCGATTGGGCCGCCTTGCGCGCCATCGCCGATTCCGTGGGAGCTTATTTGCTGGCCGACATTGCTCATGTGGCCGGCCTGGTGGCGGCGGGTGTGTATCCGTCCCCGATCGGCCACGCCCATGTGATCACCTCCACCACCCACAAGACTCTCAACGGTCCGCGCGGCGCCATCATCCTCACCACGGATAAAAAGCTGGCCGAGAAAATCGACCGCGCCGTTTTTCCCGGCGAACAGGGCGGGCCGCATGTCAACGTCTTCGCCGCGCTGGCGCTCACTTTCAAGCTCGCCCAGACCAAAGAATTCAAAACTCTGCAGGGACAGGTGATCAAGAACTGCGTGGCCATGACCAAGCGCCTGGAAGCGCGCGGCCTGCGCATTCCTTTTGGCGGCACCAACTCGCATTTAACCAACGTGGATTGCAAATCGATCAAAAGCCCGGATGGCACGGCGCTTTCCGGTGACATGGCTGCCCGCATTTTAGACCTGGCCGGCATCGTGGTCAATCGCAACACCATTCCCGGCGACCGCTCGGCGCTCAATCCTTCCGGCATCCGTCTGGGCACGCCCTGGATCACGCAGCGCGGCTTCAAAGAAAAAGACAGCGAGCAATTAGCCGACCTCATCGCCGACGTGCTGCAAGCCTGCACTCCTTACCGAGACCGTTCTGCAGCCGGTCTCAGCCAGCGCGCCAAAGTGGATTTCATTGTGCTCGAAGAAGCCAAGATGCGCGTGCGCGCCCTGGCCGAAGCGGCGGGCATCGATTTCAAACCGCCGCGGCATGGCTATCCCCATTTTTATTACATTGACGATCAGCCCAAGGGCAAAGCCGCCTGGGTGGGGATCGAAGTGAGCGGCGAACGCGCCACGGATTTGCTCAACATCGCTCTGGCCAATGACGTTGAAACTCTAAAAAAGGGTGAGAGCCAGCCCTTTCAGATGCACACGCCTCAAGCTCAGATTGAAGGCGGCGTGAAATTCTTGGGGCCCTGCAATTATCTACTCAGCGTAAAAAAGAAACAATCCGGTTTGGCCGCCGCCTGGTCGCGCGCCCTCTCCGATGGCTACGTGGCTATTGATCCGCACGACCTGCAGCGCAAAGCGCCCGGGCCGGTGGCCGTGCGCGCATCGAAATTGAAAGCCTCCGCACCAAAAGGAAAGGCCCACACTGCGCCCAAACCTTTCTTTATCGGCATGGGCAAAGAGCAGGGTGAGCCCTTGCACGATTTCTACTGGCAGGAGCCACCCGAAGGGGAGCTGAAGCGCACCACGCTTTACGAGGCCCACCTTGCCCTGGGCGCCAAGATGGTGCCCTTCGCCGGATGGGTCATGCCGCTGCGCTACAGCTCGGTGCGCGAAGAACACCTGGCGGTGCGCCAGGCGGCCGGCCTCTTCGACGTCACCCACATGGGCGTTTATCAAGCCGATGGTCTGCAGGCCAACGCCTTCTTGGACAGCGTCTGCGGCAATGACGTCGGCGCCATGCAGGTTGGCGAATCGGTCTATACGCATTTTCTGGATCCGGATGCGAACGTGCTCGATGACTTGTTGGTGTATCGCTTGGAGGAAGCAAGTTACTTAGTGGTGGTGAATGCCTCCAATGACGACAGGAATTGGGCCTGGCTGAACGCGGTGCGCGACGGGTCGGTCCGCATAGATCGCCAGCGCCCCTGGACACGCGCCTTCGGCCGCGGCGTGCGCCTGCGCGATTTGCGCGCCTCCAAAGCCGGCAAAGACATGCGCGTCGACCTGGCTTTGCAAGGGCCGGCCTCACGCAAAATCCTGCTCGACCTGGAAATGTCTAAGGAAGACCGGCAGCGCCTGCGCAAATTAAAGCGTTTCGGCGTCGCCCAGCTCAAACTGGGCGGCTTCGACCTGATCGTTTCCCGCACCGGTTACACCGGCGAAGCGATGTCCTTTGAATTATTTGTGCATCCCAATCAAGCCCCTGCCTTATGGTCTGCCTTGCTAAAAGCGGGCGAAGCCCACGGTCTCAAGCCCTGCGGCTTGGGCGCGCGCGACTCGCTGCGCATCGAAGCCGGCCTGCCGCTCTATGGACACGAATTGGCCGGACCCTTGAATTTAGGCGTGGGCGATTCCGGATTCCGTCATTTTGTAAAGACCTACAAGCCCTGGTTCATCGGGCGCGACGCGTTCCTTGCCAACGAAGGTAAACGCACGCGTGAAGTGGTGCGTTTCCGCTTCCCGCCCGGCGTGCGCATCGCCCACCAGGGCGACCCAGTGGCCGACAAAGACGGCGGCATCATCGGTGCAGTCACCAGCTGCTCGCTGGATAGCGAGGGCACGCTGACCGGTCAAGCCCACGTAGATAAAAAATTCACCAAAGAGGGCAGCCAGATCTTAATTTATCAGGGATTGGCGGGCAAAGAGATTTCGGGGGCAACGGCGACTAAAGCTGTGGTGTTGAGCAGGCTCCTTTCGTAAGCAAAATTCTTTTAGGCGTAAGGGCGACGCGAGCGTCGTCCTTTACTTTTGTCATTCCGAGCGAGGGCGTTTAGCGCCGCCTTTAGCGGCGCTGCCCGACGAGGAATCCTTAAGGCACTATCGCATGGATCACTAATCTATAAGCTTAATCCGCTTGCAATTATCTGATCTCCTCGTCCGATAACTCCTCATTTTTACTTCGCCCGCATTCGATTGCCGCGCGGGTTGTGCTCCACCTCGGCCAGGCCCAGCGCTTCCAGCAGCGGCGGCATATACATGCCAAAGCGGCCGCGCAAGCCCTTCTTGGTTCCGTACCAACCCTTCACCGGGTTCTTCGGCGAGCGCCCCCAGGCTTCCACAGTGCCTTCTTTGGCTGGCTTGTTCTCGTCGGCGCTGCCCAGCTCCATCCAGTCGCCGTGCTTCTTGAGCATGGCGTGCAGGTCATCCACGCTGCGCCACAGGTAGCCTAATTTCGTCGAGCCCACCTGGCACACGATCACCGCCGGGTCGGCGCTCTCATCTTTATACATCGTATATTCGCTCGTTCCCGGGGGCGTCTTCAGCACCCAGGGATCTTCCTTAGTTCCTTTACCTTTTGCAGCCATCTTGCCTCCTGACGAATTGCTATTAGCCCGAATTATAAGCCTAGGCGACAACCTTCCGAACCAGCCCGCCCAAACGCGAGTAAACTATCAAACGGAAGCAACAATGACAAAACCTACTCAGCGCATCGCAATCGCCGCCCTTCTTCTAGTCATCCCCATATTGGCCTGCAAAACTCTTTTCCCTGAACCTGCCACCGGCACTCCTCTCCCCACCACCACCCCGAATGGCCCCACCCCTTCTGCGGACAATCCTTTTCCTGGCCCGGAAGGCATCGGCGATCCTTATTTCCCTGATCTAGGCAATGGCGGGTACGACGCGCGGCATTACCACATCGATCTCGACGTGGATATGGAATTCAATGAAATTAGCGGCAGCACCACCATCGAGGCGGTTGCCACGCAGGAGCTGAGCAGTCTGAATTTAGAATTTCTTGGCCTGCAGATTGATCAATTAAGTGTGGGCGGCGCAACCGCTCAATACGAACGTAACGAGGGAGAGCTAACAATCTTTCTGCCCGAGATTCTCGACTCTGGGCAGAGCTTCCTTGTGGAAGTACAGTATCACGGCACACCCGGTGAGGGACTAGGCAGCAACTTGCCCGAATATTCCATTGGCTGGGGCTACTACAACGAAGGCGAAGGTGTTTATGTGGCCGGCGAGCCTACCGGCTCATCCAGTTGGTATCCCGTTAACGAACATCCGCTCGACAAAGCCACCTACTCTTACACCATCACCGTTGATGAACCTTACGTAGTGGCTGCCAACGGACTTTTGCAAGATACGATCGATGAAGGCGATAAGACTACCTACGAATGGGAAGCCGAGTTCCCCATGGCCAGCTACCTAACCACAATCGCCATCGGCGAGTTCGATGTGCAGAACATCGCCGGGCCGAACGGGCTGCCTATCCGCAACTACTTTGGAATAGAGGTCCCCCAAAACGTCCGCGACGATTTTGCGCGCATCCCCGAAATGATCGCTTACTTCAACGAGATCTTTGGTCCTTATCCCTTTGAAGCCGCCGGCGTGGTGGTGCACGATGCCGACTTTGGTTTTTCGCTCGAGACCGCCACACTGGTGGTATTCGGCCGGAGCTTTACGGATGAATACGTGGTCGCCCATGAGCTCTCCCATCAATGGTTTGGCGACTCCGTCGGCCTGGCCAGATGGCAAGACATCTGGCTCAACGAAGGCTTCGCCACTTACGCCAGCGCGCTGTGGGAAGAACATGCCTACGGAAGCGACAAGCTGGATGAGAAAGTGCGTGGTTTTTATGAAGGCATGGCTTTTGGCCAAGACTTATTCCCGCCTCCAGGCGACCCCGGCCCCGATGCTTTGTTCAACGGCAGCGTATACGAGCGCGGCGCGCTCACCTTGCACGCGCTGCGCTTAGCAGTTGGCGACGAGGCCTTCTTCAATATTCTGCTCACCTATTTTGAGCGCTACGAAAACAGCAACGCCACTACGGACAATTTCATCGCCGTGGCCGAAGAAATGAGCGGCCAGGAACTTAGCGATCTGTTCGACGCCTGGCTCTACCAGGAACAGCTGCCCGACATCCCGGAAATGGATCTGTTTCAAGCCGATTTTATTACGGAATAACCTAGTCTGTCATTCCGAGCGAGGGCGATTACGTCCTCCCCGTCTGTCATTCTGAGCCAGCGTGGCCGCCGCAGGCGGCCTCAGCGCCCGCGAAGAATCCCTAAAGCCCTATTAGTAATTCACGCAATCTATAAGCTTATATATCCCTCTTCTTGCTGGAGTTGCGCACAACTCCAAAATCGTCCGCTTCCTTTGCGGACGATACCTCGCTAGGCTCGGAATGACAAGATTATGTGTCTGGAAACACCACGTCTTCTTTCCCCGCTAGCTTTTCCTCAATTTTTTCCACGACAATATCTAAATGCTCAGGGTGATGCACAAAATCCAGATCGCCGGAGGGCACCGTGAGCACCGGGCAAAGGTCGAACTTGGACAGCCAATCATCGTAGTAGCCCTCTAGCAAATTAAGATACTGCGCGCTGATGCCTTCTTCGATCTGGCGGCCGCGGCTTTTGATGCGCTTCAGCAACGCGTCCACCGGGGCGCGCACGAAAATGAGCAGATCCGGCCAGGGTAGATGTTCGATCACCATTTGGTACACGCGCTCATAGGTAAAGAAATCTTCTTCGCTCAAATTGCCCAGCTGGCGCAAGGCGCGCGCAAAAATGTGGTAATCCTCGTAAATGCTGCGGTCCAGAATGTAGGACGCTTCCGAACGATAGGCCTCAAAATGCTGCTGGGCGCGCTGGCCGAGCAGAAACACCTGCAGATGGAAGGCCCAGGTGCGCATGTCCCCATAGAATTTGCCAAGATAGGGATTTTCTTCAATGGTCTCGAAGCTGGTGCGCCACCTCAGCTTGCTGCCCAGCTTCTCCGCCAGCGAGGTCTTTCCCGCCCCAATATTTCCGGCCACAAGGACCAAGCGTTTCGCCGCCATCCCGCCAGTATACATCGGTGCCCTGGATAAGCTTTCTCATCTTTGTCATTCCGAGCAGGAGCGTTGGAGCGAATATGGTTGGAGAATCCTTTCCGCCCAGTGCTTCTTTTCGCACGCGACTTGCTTAGTCATTTCAAGCAAATCAACGAATCGAAATGCCATTGCGAGCAAGCGAAAGCAATCCCGTTCTTTGTTGGGGATTGCTTCGTCGGCCCTTGGCCTTCTCGCAATGGGTTCAGCAGCAAAGGCTAGCGAATAGGTTTAATCAAAGCGGGCAATACAACTCAATTTCAAGGCCCGCTAATCAGTCGCACACTCCTTGCGTAGGGGTCCGGGGGAAACGCAATTCCCCCGGCGGGGTGTGGGGCCGGAGGCCCCACAAAAAAAGATTCATCGGCTCCAATTCTTTGCCTTGATTTTTCTCCCAGATTCCCCATAAATCCCGCCCTTTCTGCATAAATCAACAATCAGAGATCAGCAATCAGAAATGGCCGTCCACCCCGCCTCCCTCCTCGCCCAGCTCGTCGAATTCGGCCACGCGCCCAGGCCCACCCGACCCCTGCCCCCTGAATGGCAAGTCGCCTACGACGCCGTGCGCTTCACCCACGGCACGCGCCAGGATCGCATGGAGGCCTTTGCCCATGCCACCGAATCTAGCCCAAATGCCTACGTTTTAATGGTTGACCTGCTCGAAGCCATGCAGCGCGATCCAGGCCCTTTGCCCCCAGAACCGCAGCCCATCACCAGCTTTCCCCGCCCCCATCCGCTTTATCCACAATTCGGGCGCTCGCATACCGACGTCTTGAATTTCCTCGCTTCCAATGGCCCCGCCACCACACCCCAACTCGCCCGTTTCATGGCCCACTCCTCGCGCAGCAAACCCATCACCCCTGACCGCACTCGCAGAATAGCCGGCGATCTGAAGCTATCTGGCTTGATCGCCCGGGGCGACGGCAACATTCCCGGAAGAACCGCGCTGTATCACATCACAAAAAAGGGTCGGGATTATCTTGGATCGAATTGATCTCTGGAGGACGCAATTACACTAGATCAGCCGTAGGGGCGCAGCCTTGTCCTGAGCGAAGCGTGAGGAACGCTGCGCCCACCTTCCCCAAATGCTGTCTTCCTGAGCGTAGCTCCTGTGTGTCTTCCTGAGCGCAGCGAAGGGGTACCCATATGCCAAATGTGTCTTCCTGAGCGAAGGAGTACCCATATCCAAACCCCGCGCGTCTTCCTGAGCGTAGCGAAGGAGTACCCATCTCTAAAACTTGAAACAGCGCTTAGAATCGAGCCACACATGAGCCGCAAGACCTCCTACGTCTACATCATGGGCAGTGTCGGTGGTGCTCTCTATATTGGCATGACGAATGACATTGAACGCCGAGTCTGGCAGCACAAAAGGAAGCAGGTAAAAGGCTACTCAAGCAGGTTTTCAACAACTCGTCTTTTATATTTCGAAGAATTCAATCACCCTGCAGATGCGATTGCCGCCGAAAAGAAGCTAAAGGGTTGGCTAAGGAAGAAAAAACTGGATCTGATTCGGACTATGAACCCAAAGTTTCGGGATCTGAGTGAGGACTGGCTTGCAGGTTAGCTGGGATTCGGGGAGCCCTTCGCTTCGCTCAGGGCGACACGGGGGAACGCGGATGCTGTTCATTTAATGGTGTCTTCCTGAGCGACCCACACGTGTCTTCCTGAGCGGAGCGAAGGAATATCCGTATCTAAAAACTGAAGGCTGGCGTGAAGGCTAACTGTGACTTAGGGAGCCCTTCGCTTCGCTCAGGGCGACACGAGGACGCAGATTCGTCACAACCCTCAAAATCCACTGAGGCCTTCGGCGCGGCGGTGCCTTTCAAGATTGTGAAGGCGATGATCGAGAAATGAGAGTAGCTAGAGTTGTGGCTAGAGTTGTGGCTCGCGTTGCACGAAGCACAATTTGGTCTAAGCTCTTGGGTCCATGGCAACGTATCTTACGTTTACCACTCTCTTGCTCGGTCTCATAAAAGGCAACGCCCGCAAGTATATAATTCTTCACCGAGATCAATCCACTATTGGGATCCATTAGCAATGGCACTCTCCATAGACCACCACCACTTGTACCTCGGTACCTCATAGGACTTTCTAGGACGCCCGAATCCACGAGCACTTCGATGTAATCATATTTACCCCTCGTTAAAATGCTTTCTCGATAGCTCATGGTTGACAAAGTATGTAAACCTTTCACCTTGGCAAATCCTTTAGTCGAAACTTCATTCGTTGTTCTTTCTCCAATCAATCCGTGTACAAACCACGGATCCTGTTTGGCATCTTGGCGTCCCGACATGTTGTCTTTTTTCCCGAGGAGGTAGAAAGATTTATGAGGTCTAATCCTACTTAGATATATCTCCGGAAGAACAAGTAGCGACATATCTGGCCCATATTCTTCATTCAACCATGGTTCCACATCAATTCGCGTTATGTGCTGCCAAGGGACAGTAACATTATGTTCACTTTTGATGAGCGTTAATCCAAGAGCATCAGCATTTGAGAACTTATCACACACATGTATTGCAGTAAGAATCCCAGATGCGCTGCCAACAGTTACGAAAGTACCCGTTCCGAATGGATGTTGATAAGGTACGCCATTTTCATGAATTGACAATTTGATCAGAACTGTAGAAAAACTACCGATGACATGGCCAATATTTTCAACCAGGTCATTGGGGATTGCGGATGAATCAACTTGTGAATATTTAATTTCTCGTTTCAAAGTTACCTGGTAGATAGTAATACGACAGAGAGCTTTCAGATTGTCTAGCCAGAGATCTACCCATCAAGGCGCTCTAACCAGGTCTGACTTTCGCCGCTTCGGACTCGGGTTTCTTATTGTTGGCAATCGCACTCGCAACACGACCAAGCATAAGTAGGATTTCTCTAAGCTCATTATATTTAATGTGCCACTCAGTACCTTTCTCACCTATGCAGGAGACACCATCTTCAGTCAGCCATATTGCGTGAAGATATCCCTCAGGCAATGACTCGGGATCAAAATGCCTAGAAAAATTATAGATACCGTTGAGCCTTTCGTACTCACTGCCATCATGTTGTGAAAACACATCTATTTGGAGGGATTTCCTGGCGAAATCAATTCCCTGCCACATTGCTGCTATCAGGTGTTCCACAGATTCCAAAGCATCGAAGTATGCCGAAATATTCTGAGGATTTATAACTGAAGCAAGGTGGCAGATAGTTTCCCAACTATTCAGAGCCGCTTGCGCTCGTCTGATTGTTAAATAAGCAAAACCTTCTCTCCCCGGTTCTATATGCGAATGAAACATTAGATTTAAAACGAAGTTTCCATACCAGGATTCGCGTTCTGGGAATTCCTTCTTAAGGTTCGTGATACTTAAATTATTTAGTTTTGAAATACCTTGAGAAACAAACTTCTCTAATGCATACGGTGACAAAGGCATAACAAGTTTCTGCGCTCAACACTCACTAAAACTGCACGTATAGCACTTCTTACATCCCTCTTCATTTACAAGAGTGGAGTGCCCGCACTCCGGGCACAGCTCGCCCTTGACCATCGGCGCAGAAACAGCTTCCACAGGCGCACTTTCACCTGATAAATGTTTTCCGTTGCCCGCCACCGCGCCGCCATTCGAAGCTTTCTCGCCCTTGGATACATCCGTGACCTTGAGATATTCGTCGATCGCCTGTGACACTCCATCCGGCAGCGAACGCACCCGCTTGGGGCCCAGCCCACTTTGGCGGTCGCCACCCAGGCCGGCCAGTTGGGCGCGCACGTCCATCAGCCGCTGGCGCGGTGCAACCGGCGAAACGATGCGCAGAATGTAAGAGATCAAGCGCCCAATGGCCTCGGACACTGCCGCCGTCTCTGAGCCGGCCTTGGCGCTGGTGATGAAGGCCTCGAAGGGCTGGTCGTCGCCGTTCTGATTTATGGTCACAAAAGCGGACCCCAGCGGCGTCTCCACTTTAAAAGTTGACCCGTGCATCACGCCGGGGCGCTGCTTCTTGCTTTCATTCCACAACGGTTCGCCCACCGTCAGCGTCGGTGCTTCTTTGCTCTTCGCGGTGGCGTGCGTCTCCAGCACCACCTTTTCGCGCGAGCCGGTCACGTACACGGTGATGCCTTTGCAGCCCAATTCCCAGGCCAGCATGTAGCCCGTGGCCACATCTTCCTCGGTGGCGCCGGCCGGGAAGTTGATCGTCTTGGATAGACTGTTGTCCACGAAGGCCTGCAGCGCGCCTTGCATGCGCACGTGCTCCTCGGCGCTGATATCACCGGAGACCACGAACACATTGCGGATCTGTTCGGGCAGCTCGGCCACATGCTGGCACGAACCTTCAGCCACCACCTGGTCAATAATTTTTTGACGCTGCTCAACGGTCAAACCAGATTCTTCCAGCGCTTGCTTGAACAGCGGGCTGGTGTAGGTCAGAGTCAGGTCCTTGCCCTGGTCGTTGACGTGCCGCAGATAAGCCAGCGCGAACACCGGCTCGCAGCCGTAGCCCTCGCAGCCGGAGATGGTGGCGATGGTGCCGGTGGGCGCGATCGTGGTTTGGCAGGCGTTGCGGATGCCGTGCTCTTTAATTCCCGCAACGATCTCGTCCCAATCCAACTCCGGGCGCCCGTAATCCGCTTTGAAGGTGAGCAGCGGCTTGGGCGGCTGCCAGGTCATATTTTCCGCGTCGTAAATGCTGCCCGCAATGGCGCTGAAGGGTCCGCGCTCTTTAGCCAGTTCGATGCTGGTGCGCATGGAGTGATAGCGCACGAACTCCATCACTTGCGCTCCGAATTCCTGCGCTTCCTCGGAGCCGTAGCGAATGCCCACGTGGTAGAGCAGGTCGGCCAGCGCCATGATGCCCAGCCCGATGCGGCGGGCGCGATACGCGGCTTCTTTTAATTCGGGCACGGCCGGCACGTACGCATTTACTTCCACCACGTCATCCAAAAAGCGCGTGGAAAGTTCCGTGCTCTCGCGCAATTTTTCCCAGTCCACGCTGTGCTCCGGCCCAAAATGTTGTGCGAGGTTGATCGAGCCCAGGCAGCAATTTTCATAAGGCCCCAGCCATTGCTCGCCGCAGGGATTAGTGGCTTCCAATGGATAGAGGTGCGGCACCGGGTTGCTGCGGTTGGCCGCGTCCAGGAAGAGCAAGCCGGGCTCGCCGTTGTGGTGCGCCTGGTGCACGATCTTGTTGAACAGTTCGCGCGCCTTCACCGTTTTATACACTTTGATCGGCAGGCCGGCCGCCACCGCCTGCTCCAGCGTGCCGTCGAAGCCTTTGCTGCGAGGGTCGGTCACATCCATGAAGCGTAGTTCCCAATCCGCGTCCTTTTGCACCGCGCGCATGAACGCATCCGTGATGCCCACCGAAATATTGAAATTGGTGATGGCGTTCTCGCTGGTCTTGCAGGTAATAAAATTTTCCACGTCGGGATGGTCCACGCGCAGCACCGCCATGTTGGCGCCGCGGCGCGTGCCCCCCTGGGCGATCTCGCCAAAGGCCTCGTCGTACACGCGCAAGAAGCCCACCGGCCCCGTGGCGCGGCCCGCCGAAGTTTTTACCAGCGCATCCTGTGGACGCAAGCGCGAAAAAGCGAAGCCATTGCCGCCGCCCGTCTGTTGGATCAGCGCCGCGTTGCGCAGGGTGGAGAAAATGCCGGAGGAGGCGCGGCCCATGTCGTCGCTGATCGGCAGCACGAAGCAAGCCGCCAGCTGCCCGATGGGCGTGCCTGCCCCGGTAAATGTGGGAGAGTTGGGAGTGAAGCGCTGCTCGCCAAGCAAATAATAAAAGTCGTGCGCCGTCTTGAGGGAATCGCCGCCCCATTTTTCTTCCACCTTGCCCACGTGGTAGGCCACCCGCCAATAGGTTTGCTCCACGGTCTCAATAGGCTGGCCGTCCTGGCCGCGGCGCATATACCGCCGCTGGAAGACCTTCAGCGCGTTCTCGCCCAGCTCGACCGGGCTCAGGTCTTTGGGCAGCGCCGGCGTGGGCAGCAGGCCGGGTTTTTCTTTGCGGGGCTTGGCTTGTTTCAACATGGTTCTCTCCTCAATGTCCAGACATCCTTGCTTCCAAATAGAGAGGGCGCGGCACTCCTCTCAGAGTGCCGCGCCGCTTAGTACTGCTAACTTGCGATTAAACTATCGACTTCTTTGCGAATGGCCTGCAGATCGTTGAGCCCCAGGTAAACCAGGGCAAAACGGATGTAGGCGATCTCATTCAATCCCTTTAACCCGGAGATGACCATATCCCCGACCACCCGCGAGGACACTTCCGGTTTTTCCATTTGCATCAGCTTGGATTCGACTTCGCCCACCAGGCGGTCGATCTCCGCTGCCGCAACAGGCAGCTTGACGCATGCTATTTGAACGCTGCGCGCCAATTTTTCGCGATCAAACTCCTCCCGGCTGCCATCGTGCTTGATAATCAGCGGCGCCGCCAAAATGGGGCGCTCATAGGTACTGTAGCGTTTTCCGCAATTCTTGCATTCCCGCCTCCGCCGGATGCCGCCACGTGCATCGTGGGTGGTGTCGATCACCTTGCTGCCTTCTTGATCGGGATCTTTGCAATGCGGACAAAGCATCCGGCCTCACTACTGAAAGAAATCCCCCAAGATACCAACATATGGGGGAGGCTCATTTTAGTGCCCTATATCTTGGGCGAAAGTGCGCCATTCTAGCATGAGGCCGTTGGGGACGCAAGTGTTTTATGGGCAATTTCGGCCCAATTTGAAAACTTTAAGGTTGGCGCTAGTGGATTCGAGCCTGACAAAAAAGCTACCCCACTCGCCGGCGAGTGGGGTAGCTTGGCTGCGCCCGTGGAGGAGGCGGGCCAGCTAATAAACTATCTCTTGTTAGTTGTTGTTTTCCTTAAGCCTCTCGGCTTACTAACAACAACTTCTGGACGCCTGCTATCAAGCCAGCCAGGGCTAAGGCCTAGCTAGCTGAGTCAGCATTAGCTACTTACCTACCCGCTTACGCAGGAAAGTGGGGATATCCAAGTCTTCGGTGTTGAAAGAGGCCGGCTGCAACTCGACTTCGCTCATGGCGTTCTCGCGGGGCATTTGGACCTGGCCCAGGGCGGTTGGTTGCGGCTGAACGCCCGGTCGGGTGCGCAGCATGCGCCGCGGCATGCCCTTGCGATCGAAGCCGGTGGCAATGACGGTGATGCGGATACTGTCGCCCATGTCGGGGTCGATCACTGCGCCGAAGATCAGGTTCACATCCGGGTGGGCCGTCTCTTTGATGATGGCGGCAGCCGTGTTGACCTCAAAGAGGGACAGATCCGGCCCGCCGGTCACGTTGAAGAGAATGCCGCGGGCGCCATCGATGGTGATATCGAGCAATTGGCTGGTGATGGCCGCTTCGGCCGCTACCTGGGCACGGTTCTCGCCCGAAGCTTCGCCCACAGCCATCAGAGCTGCGCCGCCTTCGGACATGATGGTACGCACGTCGGCAAAGTCCAGGTTGATCAGACCGGGGACGGTGATCAATTCGGAGATGCCTTGAATGCCCTGGCGCAGCACATCATCGGCCACGCGGAAGGCATCGTTCAAACTGGAACGCTTTTCAACGATCTGCAGCAAGCGGTCATTAGGGATGACGATGAGCGTATCCACCTGCTCTTTGAGTTTGGAGATGCCAGCTTCGGCGACCTGGTTGCGCCGGGCGCCTTCAAAGGTGAAGGGCCGCGTCACCACGCCGATGGTCAGCGCGCCCACTTCCCGGGCGATCTGCGAAACAATAGGAGCCGACCCGGTGCCGGTGCCGCCGCCGATGCCGGCGGTGACGAAGACCATGTCCGAACCGCGCAGCACTTCATAGAGCTCTTCAGCCGATTCTTCGCCGGCCTTGCGCCCGATCTCCGGGTCGCCGCCCGAGCCCATGCCGCGGGTGAGCTTGTCGCCGATGCGCACGCGCGTGCCGGCCTTGGAGAGCAGCAGCGCCTGGCCATCGGTGTTGATGGCCACGAACTCAATGCCGGGCATGCCCTCCTCGATCATGCGGTTGACTGCGTTGCAGCCACCGCCGCCCACACCCACCACTTTGATGCGGGCAAACGATTCCATTTGGTTACGAGACTTCATAGCTTCCTCCTAGCTTTCACAACAAGATTGCTTTTTGCCTTAGGGCAAGAAGCGTTTGACCACTTCCTTGATCTTTGGCCAATCGATGCCAACCGAAGAATGGCCATTCTGGGATTCATTTTGCGGGTTCGCTTCACTCATTAAAACTGCCCACTTCAGCAGGCCGACGCTGGTGGAAAACGCGGGGGATTGCAACTTATCCACTATGCCGGTGAGTTTTTCGGGCTGACCCAAGCGCACCGGCATGCCCAGCACGCGGCTGGCCAGCTCGGGAATCCCGCGCAGGGCACTGGAGCCGCCAGTGAGCACCAAGCCGGCCGGCAGCAAGCCGTCATAGCCGGAGCGTTTGATCTCCTGCATGATGAGATTGAAAATTTCTTCCACACGCGCCTCAATAATTTCAGCCATCTCATGTTTGTTGATCTGCAACTGGCGATCATCGCCAAAAGCCTTCACTGAAAAGGTGTCGCCCGGCTCGACCTCGGCAGGGATGCAATGCCCATGGCGAATCTTAATCTCCTCGGCCTGCGAGAAAGGCAGGCGCAGCCCATGGGCAAGGTCCGAGGTGATGTGATTGCCACCCACGGAAAGAACCATGGTGTGCCAAACTTCGCCTTCAATAAGAATGGCCATATCCGTGGTGCCGCCGCCAATGTCGCAGATCACCACGCCCATCTCGCGTTCCGTATTGGTCAGCACTGCTTCCGCCGAGGCGAGCGGATTCAGCACGAACTGACTCACACCTACGCCAGATTCGGCGACGCACTGACGCAGGTTATCCACTGTGGAAGCCGCAGCAGTGATGATGTGTGCCTCAACTTCCAAGCGATAACCGTGCATACCCACGGGAACAGCAATGCCATCCTGACCGTCCACGCTGAAGTTGCGCTGAATGACATGCACCACTTCGCGGTTATGCGGGACGGCCACGGCGCGGGCCACTTCCATGGCGCGGGCCACATCCGCGTGATCAATCACGCGGTCGGCGATGCCCACCGCGCCGCGGTTGTTCACCGAACTAATATGCGAACCGGCCAGACTCACCAAAGCAGAAGTGATCTCCAGGCCGGAGGTGCGCTCGGCCTTATCGATGGAATGGCCGATGGCGCGCGTGGCGGCGTTGATATCCACCACGGTGCCTTTGCGTACGCCTGCGGAAGGTTCAATGCCCACACCTAATACGCGCACGCGCCCATCCGACTCGACGCGGGCGACGATGGTGCAGACCTTGGTGGTGCCGATATCAATACCGACGACAATAGGCGCGCTCATCGCTAATAATCCATGCGGTAGTATGGCGCATGCAATTGCGCCACGCTAATTAATGTCGGGGTCAATCTACGCGCGGAGAGCTCATTCAGAACTGCTAAATACACCGCCAGGCGCTGATCCATATTTTTTCCATCCTGGCCGAAGAAAGCCTGCCAACCGCCCGGATCGTCCCAGCCGAAACCCAGGCGGGGATCGTAAATTAACGGCGCGCCCGCCGGGGCAATCCTGCTCAATGCTTGAATGGCCACCGCCATTTCGGGGCGAATGAGTTGATGATGGGCAACGGCGTCGCTTTGCAAAATCGGCGGTGCGGCCAAGGCGGAAACCTTAATCAAGTCAGCTCCGCCCTCCTGAGGGATGAAGGCCACACCTGCGGCGTCCACCCACACGGTGAGGCCGGCTTGCTCCCAGGCAATGATGGGCAAACGCTCACGCACCTCCATCACCACGCGGGCGGGGAAACCGACATGCACGGAAACAGTTTCCAATTCCGGGAATTGATCCTGCAAAATGGCCAATAACTTATCGGGCTGAATGCTGAAGATGGCGCTGCCCGCCACTTGCAAAGCACCATTGACCGCGTTGGCATCCAGGCGTTCGGCGCCGCGCAGTTCCGCCCTGCCTACGGTGAAAATAGAGGAGCGATACATACTGAAGAGCAGTAATAAACAGCTTGCAACAGTGAGGCTGGAAATTGCGCGCCAGCCCAGATGGATGGAAGGCAGCGCAGGCAAACGAAGTTCAGCGCCCTGATCGGCTAATTTGAAATAGCGCTGGCGGCGCGCTTCGCGCGCAGAGGCGATCTCCATGCGCCGCTCCACCTGCGCATTGCGGGCGACCATGCGCGGAATGACGCCAATATGAGAGCGCGGGCGGCGGGCTAAAATCGGCCGGCCCTCGCGGCGCTGCAAGCGCCGGGCGCGGATTTGGTCGGCGCGGCGCAGGGTTTCTGCGTTGGTGGACATTTAGCCGCCCCTCCGGTATTCGTAGCTAGAGGCGGCGCGCTGGGCGTGGCGCTCCAGAGCCAGGTCAATCAAGCGGTCCACCAGCTCTTCCCCGGGGACGCCGCTGGCCTGCCAACATTGCGGAAACATGCTGATCTGAGTGAAGCCCGGAATCGTATTCAATTCATTCAAAACCACTTCGCCGCTATCCTTATCCAGGAAGAAATCAACGCGCGCCATGCCAGACTGATCGCTAGCTTTGAAGGCTTTAACGGCCAGCTGGCGAATGCGCTCTGAGGTATGCTGCGGGATATCTGCGGGCACATAGGTTTTGGAACGATCATCGTGATATTTCGCCTCATAAGAGTAAAACTCAGCTTCGGGCACCACCTCGCCACACACGGAAGCCTGAGGGTCGTCGTTGCCCAGCACGCTGACTTCAATTTCGCGGGCGTTATAACCTTTCTGCACCAGGATGCGGCGGTCATACTGAGCCGCATACATCAACCCTTCCAGCAGATCGGAGCGGGAGTGCACCTTGCTGATGCCCACTGAGGAGCCCAGATTGGAGGGCTTCACAAATAAGGGATAAGCGCCGGCAGTCTCAGCCTTGCGCATAGCGGCTTCCATATCGTTCTCTATTTCGCTGCGCAAAATCAATACGTTCTCCACTGTCGGAATATCGTTGGCGCGCATCACAGCTGCGAACACGGCTTTGTCCATGCCCAGCGCGGAGCCCAGCACGCCGGAACCCACATAAGCTAGCCCGGCCATCTCAAGCAAGCCTTGCAGCGTGCCATCCTCACCGAAGGTGCCATGCAGGACGGGGAAGACCACGTCCAAGTCGCTCATGTGTTGAAATGTTTCGCGGCCATTTTTCTTTTCAATAACCTTCAAGCCGGCACGGGTCGGGTCAGGCAGCAGCGCGGCCGCTTGCAAAGATGCGAACCCCTCGGCGCTGAGCGCAGCCAGCACATCCCTGCCCACCAGCCAGGCGCCGGTGCGAGTGATACCGATCTGAGTAACGTCATATTTGGCAGGCTTGAGCATGCTCAATACGAATTTGGCCGACATGAGCGAAACGGCGTGTTCGCCTGAACGCCCACCAAAGACCACTGCCACGCGCAATTTCTTCTTTCCAGCCATCGTGCATGTCTTTTTGGTCAGTGGCTTGGCTGCCACTCGCCGACCAGTTCGATCTCCAATTCCAGTTCAATGCCAAATTGCGCCTGCACCGCGCGGCGCGCTGCTTGAATAAGTGCAAAAACATCCACGGCGCGAGCCTCTCCCAGGTTGAGGAAGAAGTTGCCGTGCAATGGGCTAATCTGTGCATTGCCAATTCGTTTTCCTTTCAAGCCGGCCGCTTCGATCAAGCGGCCCGCGGAATCTCCGGGCGGGTTCTTGAACATCGAGCCCATGCTGGCGCCCGGCGGCTGGGTGAGACGCCGATAGGCCAGGAAGGTGTCCATCTGGGCGCGGATCTCACGCTCCGCACTATGCGAGAGCGCCAGCTGCGCCGAAAGCACCACTGCCTGGCCGGGGTTGCGCTTGAGCCAGCTTTCACGGTATTTGAAAGCCAGGTCAGGGGCGCTCCACTGCAGTTTGCCCTTCTCTCGATGCAAGATGTCTGCCAAGTCCAGCACCATGGAGAGGTTGCCGCCGTGCGCACCGGCGTTGCCGACCAGCGCGCCGCCCAAGGTGCCGGGAATGCCGGCCGCCCACTCCAAGCCGCCCAAGCCTTTGCGAGCCGCCTGGCGGGCGATGGCACCCAAACTCGCCCCGGATTCGGCCCACACGGTGGGTTGTGATTCGTCGCCAAACTTCACCCGGCTGCTCTGGTTAAGCAACACCACCTCGCGTACGCCTGCATCGCTCACCAACATGTTAGAGCCGCCGCCCAGCACGATAAAGGGTAAGTCCAGCTTCCACAACATCTGCGCTGCCTCGGCCAGCTCCTCGGCGGAATGCACGTCCACTAACGCGTCGGCTGAGCCACCGATGCGCGCCGAGGTATAGCGAGCGATCGAGACCCCAGGACGCAAGCGCTTGCCAAAAGCAGCGCGCAGCGCCTGGAGTGGAAGTATGGCCGCACTCACTTGCATCAGATCTTTTTCACGCGCTGAACGATGCGGTTAAGCACCTCACGGGTGGCCTCTTCTTTGCCCAGATGGGCGCCCGCTTTCTTTGGCTTGGGCGCAGCAGCCCGCGCCGGAGAAATATCAGCCTGTTCATAGGCCACGACGAAAGGTGTGAGCATATTGGTTTTCTCTACTTGCTTAAGCATGGTTTTTCTCCTTTCTCTTGAGCTCTGCGAATAGGTCAGCGCTCAGTTGCAGCGCGTCACCCGCGGAAAGCACTAAGATCAGATCGCCGGGCTTTAGTTCTTTCATAAGCAATTCCTGGGCCTCGCGGAAACCGGCTGTGTAGCGCACCTGTGAATGCTGAATGGCTTTTGCGATCTCGGCCATGTCAAAACCCTGAGGCCGCTGCTCGCGAGCGGCGTAAACGTCGGTCACCAAGACAAAATCAGCGTCCCCAAATGCTGTCTCAAAACCCCCACGCAAAGCCAATGTGCGGCTGAAGGTATGCGGTTGCCAGAGCGCCCACACGCGCCGTTCGGGATAACGCGCCCGGGCGGCGGCCAGGGTACTGCGGATCTCGGTGGGATGATGGGCGTAATCGTCCACGATCAACACGCCGTCCGCCTCGCCGCGCAGGTCGAAACGCCGGCGCGTGCCGCGAAAATCGGCAAGGGCCAGGGCAGCTTCTTTGACAGAGATGCCCAAGGTATCGGCCACCGCCAGCGCGCCCAGCGCGTTGAGCACGTTGTGCTCACCGGCAACTTGTAAGTGAACTTCCGCCAATTCTTTTTTTCCGTGCAGGGCCAAAAAGGAAAAGCCACTACCTGTTTGTGAGCGCAAATCAGCGGCTTGGTAATCGGCCTCTTTGTGGCTATGCGCATAAGAGCGCGTTGCTCTGCCCTGCTTTTCGGCGTATGGCAACAAGAGCGCCGCGCCGGGATCGTCGCTGCAGGCGATCAGCGTGCCCTCGGGCTGCAGCCGATCCACAAATTGACGGAAGGCCTCTTGGAAATCAGCAGGCGTCGCGAATAAATCCGGATGGTCATGTTCAACATTAGTGACCAGGGCGAGCATGGGCGATAGGCCCAAGAACATGTAGTCGTATTCATCCGCCTCGATGATAAAGAGCCGCCCCGCGCCCGCGGCTGCGTTGGCGCCCAAATTTTCGGAAACGCTGCCCAGGATATAGCCGGGGCGCTGATTAAGCGCGGTGAGCACCCAGGCCAGCATGGCCGTTGTAGTAGTCTTGCCGTGGGAACCCGCAACGGCAATGACCTGCTGGTTGGCAAGAAACTCCCCGAGGAACTCGGAACGCTTCAAAACAGGGATGCCCTTTTTAAGGGCGGCGAGGACTTCCACGTTGTCCTCGTCAACCGCTGAAGAGCGGATTACGCGGGACGCGCCGTTGACATTGCCTGCGGCGTGGCCAATGGTGACTGCGGCGCCGGCCTGGCGCAAAGATTGCGCAAGGGCCGAATCCTCGCGATCGGAACCACTGACCGACTCCCCGCGCTCGAGTAGGACGCGAGCAATGGCGGAAAGGCCTGTGCCGCCAATGCCGACGAAATGCGTACTGCCTTTCATATCAACACAACCACCACAAAGGTGAAGGCCACGGCTACGGCAAAGTACACCGCGGGAACAGTCAGCCAAGCGGGAGCCATATAGGCCATAAAGTTCAACACTTCGCCGCCGGGCGCAGTCACCCAGGGAAACGGATAGTTAAATTGATGCAGGTAATAAAGAAGAGAGCCAACCAACAAATAGCCATTCAATGCGCCGATGACGATGCCCAGAAGAGAATCTTGAAAGCGCTCGCGGGCCACAGCCTCAGAGAGCCTTTGCAGCCGCGGGCTTTGATAACCAAAAAAAGTAAACAACACTAAGATGACTGCACGAACCATGAATTGACGAGCTTCTCCGCCCGCTTCCAGATATGCTTGCATGAATGGAATGAACTGCAAAATCACAGCGATGACAAAAATCCCGAGGATGATGCTGAAGGTCACCAGCATCTCTTTGGACCAGCCCCTGATCGAGCCCATCATGGCGAAAATGACGACAAAAATCCAGAAGAGCGTACTTAAGGCGATCATGCCCGGGCTCCTTTCTCCAAACGCCGATCCCCGAGTTGGCGCAATAAGACGGCGATGCGTTTGGCTGCGTCGGGCGCAGCTAAAAAGGACATGGCCTGGCTCATTTTGCTCAGACGGGCCTTGTCCTTCACCAACTCAGTCACCGTTTTTACCAGTTCGCTATGCATGCTTTGATCTTTAAGTACAAGCGCAGCACCCTGCTTTTCCAAATACGCGGCGTTGTCGCTCTGCAAATGGCCGGCGAGTGGGATAGGCACCAGCACCGCGGGCAACCCAAATAGCGGCAACTCGCCCAAGGTGGAAGCGCCCGCCCGGCAAAGGGCCAGGTCGGCGGCGGCGAACGCCGCGCCCATATCGTCGTGCAAATAGGGGAAAGCGTGATAGCGTGCGGCAAGATCCGCAGTTAATAAACTTTGCGCGGCACGCGCAGCTTCCCAATTCCCTTCGCCAGTAATATGGATGATCTGCAGAGCGGAGAGCAAGACCGGCAAGGCTTGGATTAGCGCCTCATTGATGGAGCGCGCGCCCTTGCTGCCGCCAAACACGAGCAAGGTCGGCGCCTCTGGCGATAGCCCGAAATGGTCTTGTGCAGCCTCGCGGCTCCAGGCGCGAATTTCATTGCGCACGGGATAACCGGTTACCTGCACGCGCTCCGCTCGTCTAAAGAATTGACGCGATTCTGCGGCCACCACGGCGATCACATCGGCGAAGCGCGCAATCAGGCGCAGGGTGAAACCCGGTTTAATATCGGGGACAAAGGCCAAACTGGGGATGCGGCGCCCGGCAAGCGCCACCGGCGCGGCCACGAAACCGCCGGTGAAGAAGAGGACATCAGGGCGGAATTCGGCCAGCACGCGGCGGGCTGCCAGCCAGCCCCGACCCAAGAGCCAAGTGTTACCAGGCAAGGCGCGCAAGCCGACTCCATGCAGGCCTGCGGCGGGCAAGGCGGCCATCCGCAAACCGGCGCGGTTCACCAGGTCGGCCTCCATGCCGCCCTGGCCGCCCACCCAAAGCAGAGACAGATCTTCATTGCCCAACTCTTGCAGCACGGCGAGCGCGGGATAAACCCCACCCCCGCTCGCGCCTGCGGCCACGAGTAGTCGCATCCAAAATCCTTTCTTCCCTTTGAATTTTCCGGCGAGAGGCGCGCCCAATGTTAGCGAGGATGCCCAGCCCGCCCAAGGTGGCCACCAAATTTGAGCCGCCATAGCTCACCAGTGGCAGCGCGTTGCCAGCGAACGGGACCAAGCCGACCATGACGGCCATGTTAATGAAAGCTTCCATGGTGATCCACATGCTGATGCCGGCCGCCAGGAGCGAGCCGAGCATATCCGGGGCGCGGCGGGCGATGACCAGGCCGCGCCAAAGGAGAAGGCCATAGAGCAGGATGAGGAAGGCCGCGCCAATTAAGCCAAGCTCTTCTCCAATAACGGCAAAAATGCTATCGGTGGGCGGCACGGGCAGACCGGTGAGCTTGGTGCCCGCCTGGCCAAGCCCCACGCCAAACCAGCCCCCTTTCACGAAGGCTTCGAAAGAGCGCAACACGTGATAATCGGCCTGGGTGGGATTTTGCAGGCCCAAAAGATAGCTGCTCATGCGCGCCCGGCCGGTGGTGTTCACCGCAACTACCAACAAGCCCAGCAATCCTCCGCCGCCGACCATCAGGCCGATCTGCTTGAGGTCGCCGCCAGCCAAGAAGAAAAGAATACCGCCCAAGAAGACGATGGTGGCCGCCGCGCTCAGGTCGGGCTGCAACAGGATCAAGCCGGCCATCAGCCCCACGATGCAGATCAGCGGGAAAATGCCGCGGCCCACTTGGGACAGCTCATTGCGCTTGGCATGCAGCCAAACGGACAAATAAATGATCGTGGCGACTTTAGCCAATTCTCCGGGCATGTAGGAACCAGCGCTGAGGGCGCGCGCCGAGCCGTAGCGCACCTCGCCGATGATGAGCACTGCCACGAGGGCGAGCAGCATCAGGGCCATCATCGGCACGGCATATTTGCGCCAGAAGTGATAGTCAATCACCGCGCAAACGATGGCGGCGATAACTCCGACACCCAAGGTGAATAGCTGATGGCGGAACATGTAGGTGGCATTGGCGTAATTCAAGAGCGAAAAATCCCAGCTGGCGGAATAGACCATGAGCACCCCGAAGATCAGCAGGGTGAAGATCACCAACAGCAGAACCACATCCACGTTCAGCTCTAGATAGGGCCATTTTTGGCGCTTGCGCCGCGCGCTGCGACGCTTGAGTGGAGCATGTTCTTCCTGTATCTCTTCCAGATCCCGGAGATCGTCCAATGTTTGCTCACTCATAGCTGCTTCACCAGTTCCCGAAAACGTTCGCCGCGTGCTTCAAAATCCGTGAATTCGTCGAAGCTGGTGCCTCCCGGGGACAGGAGAACCACATCGCCGGACTGGGCGACTTTAGCTGCGCTTCGCACTGCTTGCGCTAAATTCGCGGCTTGGCTGAGCGGCAGCTTGGGCGCTACGCGGGTAAAGATCGGCTGCAAGATGGACGCGGCCTCGCCGAATAGCACGACCTGGCGCGCGCGTTCACCGGCCAGCTGAGCCAACTCTTCCCAATCAAGGCCTTTATCACGGCCGCCCAGGAGCAGCACCAGCGGGCGGTCAAATGCACGCAGTGCAGCCTCTGCGCGTTGGGGCGCAGTGGCGATGGAATCGTTGTACCAATTAGCGCCGTTCACGCTGCGCACCCATTCCAGTCGGTGGGGAGCACCGCGAAAGCCTTTGACGCCAGCCAGCATTGCTTCCGCTGGGCCGCCCACGGCTGAGGCCAAGGCGCAGGCGGCCAATACATTGAGCACATTATGTGCGCCGCGCAGCTCGATCGCGTAGAGCGGCAAGACGGCGCGCTCGCCCAGATCGTCGCGCAGCCAAACCGCGTCGCCGCGCACAAAACTGCCAAACTGATCCTTAGGCAATTCCCCAAGCCCAAAGGTCAAGAGATGTCCTTTTACCCGCTCAGCCAAAGCCCAAGTAGCGGCATCCTCGCGGTTGAGAACTGCAATATCACCGGCATTCTGAAAATCCAGGATGCGGGTTTTGGCGGCCAAGTAGTTTTCCATGGTGCCGTGTCTATCCAAATGGTTAGGCGCAATATTTAGAATAGCCGCCACCTGGGGGGCGCTCGTCATCCATTCCAGTTGAAAGCTGGAAAGTTCCATCACCGCCAAATCATCGGCTTGCATCTCATCCACTTCGGCAATTAATGGGTTGCCAATGTTGCCCCCTATCCAAGCGCGGCGAATCTGCTTTCCCTCCATAGCCTTGAGCATCCGCCCCAGTAAGATCGTGGTGGTGGTCTTGCCCGCCGAGCCCGTTATGCCGATCACTTTGCACGGCTCCAACTCCAGGAAAATCTGGGAATCATTGGAGATGGAAATATCGCGTTTGCGCGCTTCGGCCACCAGCGGAAGGTCGCTGGGCACGCCGCCGGAAAGGCAGAGCAGATCGGCACCATCTAAACTTTCTAAGGGATGGCCGCCCAAGGACCATTCAATATCCAGGCCGGCCAAAGACTCTTTAGCGCCTTGCAATTCTGTTGCGGGGCGCGCGTCGGTGAGCGTGACCCGCGCGCCGTGCTTGGCCAGATAAGCCGCCAATGCGCTTCCTTGCCGAGCAGCTCCCACGATCACGATGCGCCGTCCATTCCAATCCATGGCGTCACACAACCGCCAGCGCCACGCCTACCATGGCGAACAGCAAGCTCATCAACCAAAAGCGCTGCACGATCTGCGTTTCGCTCCAGCCGGAAAGCTCGAAATGCAGATGCAGCGGGGACATCTTGAAGATACGCCGGCCGCGGGTGAGTCGAAAAAAAACAACCTGCAAGATCACGCTCACGATCTCGCTGATGGGGATGACTGCGATAATGGGCAACAGGATCCAATGCCCGGTCATGAGGGCCACCACTCCCAGCGTGGCGCCCAAGGCCATGGCGCCGGTGTCACCCATGATCAGTTCGGCCGGATGCACGTTGAACCATAAGAAACCAAACAGCGCACCCACCAGCGTGAAACAAAACTGGGCCAGGAACACTTGGCCTTGAATCAAAGCAATGCCGCCAAAAGTGGCAAAGGCGGTGGCGGAGATGAGGCCGGCCAAACCATCCAAGCCGTCGGTGAAATTCACCGCATTGGCGGCGCCTACGATGACGAAGATTGCGGCGGGGAAAAACCAAAAGCCCAAGTCGAATTCGCCGCGAAAACCGGGTAAAAATAAATGGGGCACGCGCAGCACATCGCGCAAGGCAAAGGCGAGGACGGCGGCCAGCAAAATTTGCAAGAGGATTTTGTAGCGCGCCTTCATTCCCTGGCCAACTTGGCGCTGGGAGAGCTTGCGAAAATCATCCACGCTGCCCAAAAGGCCAAAGGCGATCATGGCGCCCATCGGCACCAAAATCGACTGGCCCACACCGCTGAAACCGATCAGCGACACGGCATTCAATAAAATGGTGACCATTAAAACCGGAAGGATGAACATCACCCCGCCCATAGTCGGTGTGCCCACTTTGATGGTATGACGTTGTGGGGCTTCGAGGCGAATGCTGTCGCCAATTTCCAAGCGGCGCAGAATGCGGATGAGCGGGCCGCCCCAAATCACGGTGAGCACAAAGCTGATGCCGGCCAACACGAGGGCGGCTGCGCTGTTCATCATCGCCGCGCCTCTAGTTCGGGCACGATCTTGTCCATTTGCACTGCGCGCGAACCTTTCACCAGCACCACATCTCCGTCGGATAATTTGCTCTTGAGATAATCCAGCGCCTGGTCGCTGTCTTCGAACTCTGAAACAGCGCCCGATTCAAGGCCGGCGGCCTTGGCAGTCTCGGCAATGATGCGCGCCCGCGGCCCTACGGTAACGAGCATATCCGCCACGCGAGCAGCCAGATTGCCCACCATCTGGTGGCCCTGCTGTTCATACGGACCCAGTTCAAGCATATCGCCCAGCACGGCCACTTTGCGCCCTTCCAGTTCTTGCAGCAAATTCAAGGCCGCCATAGTGGATTCCGGCGAGGCGTTATAGGTATCGTCGAGCAATAAAGAGCCGTTGCGGCCTGGCACAGCCACCAAGCGCAATTGGGAATTGCCGATGCGCAAGCCGGCCAAGATCTGGCCCCAATCCAAACCTTCGATCAGCCCCACCGCGGCGGCGCGCAGCGCAGTGTGCACGGAATGCCTGCCGATCAGCGGGATGCGTACGTGCAAGGTTTCCCCGGCGTAATGCAGGCGAAAGCGCACGCCATCCAGGCCGAGGCCTTCGATCGCGTCGGCCCACAGATCAGCCTGCGAATCCAAGCCATAGAAGAAGACTTTGGCGGCAGTTTCTTCGGCCATGCGTTTCACCAAAGGATCGTCATAATTCAAGACGGCCACGCCTGTTTTCGGCAAAGCACGCACCAATTCCGCTTTGCCCTGGTAGATCGCCTCCTGCGAACCGGCGCGCGAAGCATGCACGGTGCCGATGTTGGTGATCACGCCCACTTCAGGCACAGCAATATCGGCCAGCAACGCGATCTCGCCAATTACGTAAAAACCCATTTCCAGCACGGCGCGCTCAAATTCTTCCGTGATCGCCAATATGTTTAATGGCAAACCAATCTCATTGTTTAAATTAGCAATCGATCGAAAGGTGCGATAGCGCTGGCCGAGCACATCGGCCACAAGTTCTTTGGTGGTGGTTTTGCCCACGCTGCCGGTCACACCGATCACGCGCAGCTTTAGCTTACGCCGCCAAAAGCGCGCCGCCTGCTGCAAGGCAACCAGACTGTTATCGACCAGGATGCACAGCGGAGTTTCGGCTTTGAATTTGCCGGGCAGCTTGCGCCCGGTGCGCAGATCCAAGACCTGGAAATCCTGCCCAACCGGGCGCTCAATGAGCGCCAGCCGCGCGCCTTTGGCAAAAGCCTCAGCCACGAAATCGTGCCCATCCAGGTTATCGCCTTTGAGCGCCACGAAGAGCATGCCTTCTTTAATATGGCGCGAGTCTTGCGCGGCACCGGATATAGCCTGCGCCATCCCCTTCGGGCGCGAACCGCTCAACGCTTCGACGACATCAGCTAAGGTCAACACAACGGCCTCATTGCGCGGCCAGCTCTTGGCGCTGGTTATCGGGAGGAATGTTCATCAACACTACTAAGTGGTCCACAATATCGGCGAAAACGGGAGCAGTGACTACGGAAGCCCAGATGGATGTATCCGGCTTCTCTAGCCAAACATAGACAAGAAAGCATGGGTCATCCACCGGCCCCCAGCCCACAAAAGATGTGTTGGTCTGTTCAAGCGTGTATCCACCCTCGTTCGGAATCTGAGCTGTGCCGGTTTTGCCCGCCAAACGATAACCGGAGACCAACGCCGCAGAAGATTCGCTTTCCAGAGACGTGGCCAGCAACTCAGTTAAGGTGTGGGCTGTTTCGGCCGAAATTGGCTGCCCGGCAAATTGAGGCGAAATGTTGTATTGGGCGCCATCCTGGATCACGGATTTAACCACATGGGGGATGACCATTTGTCCATCGTTGATAAAAGCGGTAACGGCCATCACCATCTGGATCGACGTAACGGCGATGCCCTGCCCGAAAGCATTGGTGCCGAGGTCAGCGGGATACCAATCGGAATCGCCGGGCCGCTTCACGGTGCCGTTCTGTTCACCGCCCAGATCGACTCCCGAAGGCGCACCGAAACCGAAGGCATTCACGTAACGATAAAAATTCTCGGAGCCGACTTCATTGCCTACCCAGGCCAGGCAGACGTTAAGCGAATGCTGCATGCAACCCAGCATGGTCTGCGGGCCCCAGGCTTGGCCGTTCCAGTTGTGGATGGTGATGCCGCCGATCTGGTAAACCCCTTGATCCAAGAAAACAGTGTCTGGCGTAACCAGGCCCAGATCCAGCGCGGCCGCCATAGTGACCACTTTGAAAATAGAACCGGGTTCGTAAATCTGGCCCACGGCGCGGTTATAAGGAACAGTTTCTGTATAAATATCTTCATAATGGCTGTAATCGTTTAAATCCATGCGCGGCGTGGAGACCATGGCCAGGATCTCGCCCGTCTTAGGATCCATCACGATGGCGGTGCCAGAATCAGAGCCGCTGGTCTGGACGTGCTCTTCCAACACCTGCTGCGTCATGGCTTGAATTTCGCGGTCGATGGTGAGGACCAGGCTGGCGCCGGGCGGCACCGTGGGCAATTCCTGGACGCGATTCGGATCCGTAGGCACCCAGATATCTTCCGGCAAGCCCGCCAACAAATCCTGATATTCCTGCTCCACGCCAAAGTTGCCCACGCTCTCACGATTCACAAAACCCAACACATTGGAAGCCAGATCGCGCTCCGGGTAGCTGCGCGCCAAATGCGGCCGGCAAATCAGCGCAACCAGCGCCGGATCGTTGGAGCAGCGCAATGAATCGCCATCCTCAGGTTCGCGGTTGACATCGTAAGCTTTAAGCAGGTCAATTTTTTCGGGGAGCACGAAGTCGTCCACCACGGCGTAAATCGAATCTGCGGAGGGAGGCTGGCTGGCCACTTGAAGCGCATAGTTGTAATCTGTGCCGACCAGGGCACTGAGCGCCAAGGCAATGGCTTTGGGATCTTGCACCGAAGCCAACTCAATGCCGATCTCGTAAACAGTACGGTTGCCCGCCAACAAATTGCCATTGCGGTCAAAGATCTCGCCGCGGGGTGGATAAACAACCTTCAACAGCCGGCTGTAATATTCACTTTGGTCAAGGAATACAGCAGCCTCGGGGCTGCGTTGAATGTTGAAGGTTTTCCACAGGATGAGCACAGCCACCACCCCAAAGGCGGCCGCCATCATCACATAGCGCCAGGTATGTTCGCGCGGCATGCTTAAGGCCCTTCCAACGGAGCGATGAGCTGCGCTACCCAATCGAAGAGGGATTGGGTATAAGCGGCGGGCAGGCGCGAACCCGAAGTGAATTGGCTGCCGACGCGCGGCGCGAGCTGGGCCACTGTTTGTCCCTGGTAGCCCTCCACGCCGATATAAGTTACCGCCCCGCGCAAAATGGGCGAAAATCCCAATTCCGCGGCGCGCTGCTGCATCACTTCCACGGAGCGAATAAAAGCCAATTGAGTTTGCAAGTTTTCGATCTTCTGCTCAAGGTCGGCGCGCTGCTCCTGCAGGTCTTGCACCAAGCGTCCCGTGGTGGCGGCGCGGGCGGTTATGTCCAGGTAAACGCCGGCGATCAACGCCAAAATGGCCACCCCGGCGGCAACCAGCCCAATGAGCTGCATCTGCCCGCGCCAAGGAGCCTGGCGATAGGCTTGAATAAATTGTCGTGAGCGTTTTAGCATCTGTTCTCTCCAGCACCCGGCAAAAGGGGTGCACAGCCTATGCCAACCGCCATCGAATTTTTTACAGCTTCTCAGCCACCCGCAGGCGAGCGCTGCGCGCCCTGGGGTTGGCCTGCACTTCCGATGCCTGCGGGCGAATCGGGCGGCGGACGAGCTCTTTAATACTGGCCTTGTGCCCGCAAGTGCACACCGGTTGCTCGGGCGGGCAAATGCAATCCCGGCTTTCGCGACGCATATATTGCTTCACCAGGCGATCCTCCAGCGAGTGGAAGGAAATAAGAACCAGCCGCCCGCCCGTTTTCAATGCCGCCACCGCTTGCGGCAAAAAGGCCTCCAGCGCTTCCAGTTCGTGGTTCACCGCGATGCGCAGGGCTTGGAAGCTGCGCGTGGCGGGATGAATGCTGCGGGTCTTTTTGCCGAGGGCGCGGGCCACCACTTCAGCCAAGTCCGTAGTTGTGCTCAGCGGCCGGGCTCGCACAATGGCTTTGGCCACTCGCCTCGCCCGCGGCTCCTCACCGTAGCGGAAGAGAATATCGGCTAGCTCCGCTTCGGGCAGCTCATTGACCAGATCAGCGGCAGTGAGTGAACCCTGCGGATCGAAGCGCATATCCAGCGGGCCTTCCTTTTGAAAGGAGAAACCGCGCTCGGGCCGGTCGAATTGCAGCGACGAGGCGCCCAGATCCAACAAGATGCCATCCACCGCGGGCCAGTCGAGGGCGGCTAAATGGTCGGTGAGCTGCACATAAGATCTGCGCCGTAGAATGACCCGTTCACCAAATTCGGCCAACCGTTGCGCCGCCAGCTCCAACGCTTGCGGGTCAACGTCCAGACCGAGCAAGCGGCCATCTGGTGCGCTGGCTTGCAAGAGGCCCCAGGCGTGGCCACCCACCCCAACGGTGCCGTCCACGTAGAGGCCGCCGCGCTGGGCGGCCAGTGCATTTAATGTTTCCTGGTAAAGTACGGGTTGATGCGCAAAAGGAAATGAATCCTTGCGCGCATCAGCTTTCATTCGCAAATAGGTCGAGGTCGGCGAAATATTGAGCGTTGTCTTGCGCTTTTTGCAGATGGTCAATCTGTTTGCTCCAAAGATCGGGCGCCCAGATCTCGAAGTAGCTGCCCGCCCCCACCACCATCACTTCTCCGTCAAGGTTAACCCGTTCCCGCAGGAATTGCGGAATCAGGATGCGGCCGCTGCCATCCGGCTCGATGCGTTCGGCCCGCGAAAAAAGCACGCGGCTGAGCTCGCGTACGCTAGAATTGGTAAAGCTCATCTGGGTGAGCCGGCGAGTCATGGCTTCAAAAGTGGGGGCGCGCAGCACCATCAGGTTATGATCAAACCCCTGCGTGATGTAACCGCCTTCGGCCAACAGTTGGCGATAACGCGCCGGAACCGTGAGGCGGCTCTTTTCATCAATGGAGTGCTTGTATTCGCCGAGGAACATAAGTTCTAGTTAGTGAGTTAATGGCAGGAACGCCGAGGCAATGCCCGGCGTTCCACTTTCTGCCACTTTGACCCACAAACTACCACAGTATAGTACGATTCAGAAACTCGCGCAAGCACTACACGCAATCTGGAGCGTTTTTAAATCTGCATATCGGGTTATCGTTTAAACAAGGGCTATATGTTGGGGGCGTGTGGAGGGCGAGTTGAATTTTTTAAGCTTTCAACTTTTTAAGGCGAACTCTAAAAACAAAAAAGGCCGGTGTTCTCCGGCCTTTTGATATCGAATTTTTAATTCTCTCGCTCGAGGCGCGCAGACAGCCAAAAGCCAATGGCTTGTAAGGAGCGCCCGCCGTTTTCGTGGACCGCCAAGATCAAACGCACTTCATCACCCGCCAGATCAAAAAGATCCACGTTGATCTCGCCCACTTTGCCATCAAATGCTTGTTCCCATTCCCCTAAGGTGGCGCGGGTGCCATCCGGCAACTCATAATCCAAGTGGAAGAGCAACGCGCACTGCGGATTGCTGGCCATGCAGCCGATCGTCGCCAAAAAGTGATCGCCTTCTTCGATCGTGATCGGCGGAAAGAAGCCTGCAATCCAACCGCCGGACTGGTTATTGGGCTTGACCTCTATCACCGGCGGGTTGCCGCGTTTGCTGCTTTCCAAGGCGGGTTCAATATTCAAACGAACATAACCATCTAGCAGCCCCTGTTCATCGTCTTCCCCTTCGCAGGGCAAAAAGCTAGCGCGGTCGCTGTGCCATTGCGCCAGGCAGATCACCTGGGCAAAATCGTAGACCACAGGCTCGGGCAGTTCGGCCACCACAAATTCCGTTGTCAGGGGCCGGTCTCCATTGGGGCCAACACCAAATAGCTGACCTTCAGCATTACGCAGCATCCATTGGCCGCGATAGGTGCCGGTTTGCGCCGGGGCAGTGAGGCGCACGGAAATATCCACCGTTTCGCCGGCAGCCACCAGGCCAGGCAAGGCTGCTTCCTGCGCGGCGCCCAGAGCATCGCCGCCAGTTTGCACCAGGGCGTAATCCGCCGTCCAATCACAGGTCCCCTGGTTTTTCACTTGCCAGCCCTTGGTGAAATGGGTGCCGGGCATTACCAGCGTTCCTTGAGCAACGGGGACATCCACAATGACGTGATCGATGAATTGGGCAGAATCGCACGCGGTTGCCGAGGTTGCCGACGCGCAGGCTGCCAGAAATATCAACGCAATGAACGTGGCCAAAAATTTGATTTTCATAATGAGAAAATTATATCCTCCGAACTTACGGTCCAAGTTAGGGCTCTTCGTGAGATTCTTCTTCAAGATCTAACCCGTTGCCGCGCCAAGCGCTCATCGCGTCGTAGCAGAACAGGACAGGTTTCCTAAACCTGTCCCTACCGAAAGAGGCGCAGCACGCCCATTACCTGGCTGTGATAGCTGCTGCCAAAGAGGTTGAGATGGTTGAGCAGGTGATAGAGGTTATAGAGGGGCAGGCGTTGGCGCCATCCGGAATCAAGCGGGCGCTCGTTCTCGTAGGCTGCATAGAATGGCTCGGCAAAGCCGCCAAAAAGGGCGGTCATGCCCAATTCGGCTTCCGCCCAGCCGTAGTGCGCGGCCGGGTCAATCAGCGCCGGCTGCCCTCGAGAATCGCTGATGGCGTTGCCGCCCCATAAATCGCCATGCAGTAGTGAGGCGGGTTGCTGGGGGATCAGATCGGGCAGATCGCCAGCCAGGCGCTGCACCTGGGCCGCCTCAGCGCGGCTGAGCAAGTTTTGATCGCGCGCCAAGCGCGCCTGGAAACCCAAGCGCTGTTCGGCAAAAAATTCAAAGCCATCCCGGCTCCAGGTATTGGGCTGAGGCGTGCTGCCGAGATAATTATCGTGGGCGAATCCAAATTGGTCGCTGGTACGGGAATGCAGCTTGGCCAATTGCTGCCCAAGCCTTTCCCAATAATTCACGGCGCGCGGCGCGGGCGCCAGGTCTTCCATTAGCAGAAAATCTTCTCCATGCAAGTAGGGCTCGGGGAAGCGCGGTCCATCCCCTTTGCGCAGTTCGGTTAATCCTTCGGCCTCCCGGGCGAACATGTCTTTAGGCGCCTCCGAATTGGTTTTGAGGAAAAAACTGCTGCTTTTGGTCTCTAAACGGGCGCCATTATTGATGCAGCCGCCCCCCACTGGATGTTCCCTAACTATCGCGCCGTGGCCATGTTCTTCCAACCAGGAGCTTACTTCCTTGGGGATCAAGGCAATTCCACTTCCCCATCTTCCAAACTTTGCAGCAGGCCGCGCACGCTGCGCTCAATGATGTCGTATACCTCTTCGAACCCCCCTGACCCACCATACCAAGGGTCAGGGACGGCGACCGCGCCATCAGCCTCGGGGTCGAATTCGCGGAGGAGATGAGTTTTTTTCTTGTATTCCCTGTTCCCGGCTAACGTGTGTAGGTCCTGTAAATTCTCCAAATCCATAGGAACAATCAAATCATAATTATCCAGATCCTTTGGCGTCACCTGCCGTCCGCGATGGCTGTAATGAAAGCCGCGCCGCGCGGCGGTGCGCACCATGCGCTCATCTGGAGTTTGGCCAACGTGGTAATCTGCGGTACCTGCTGCATCGGCCACGTACTTATCGGCGACGCCAGCTTCTTTTGCCATGCGCTCGAAAAGCCGTGCAGCCAGCGGGCTGCGAATGATATTGCCAAGACAAACGAAGAGGATGCGAGTCATTCTTTTGGTAATGAGGTGTACTATGCAGGTTGAGTCGGGCTATGGGCTTTTGTTGGCTCGAACGGATGAAGAACAACCACCGGGCGCCGCGGCGCCAGAGATTCTAGCTCGGCGCGGGTGGGTGAACCTGAAAGGCCTTCCATCTGCATGATGCGGCCAAACAACTGAGGATTGCGCGCCAACTGGCGGCCCAGGTAATCCGCAATTTTGCCTGCTTCCGTTACAAGCTCGGCGCGTGCGG